>Ga0265294_10011267_pt1 | contig 10065 bp, 8 predicted proteins | sample MunlanPumphouse3_FD_192504 | JGI IMG/M metagenome (GOLD analysis project Ga0265294, IMG submission 192504) | Groundwater microbial communities from a municipal landfill in Southern Ontario, Canada - Pumphouse #3 | ecosystem: Environmental > Aquatic > Deep subsurface > Groundwater | place...
ATCAAGACCGCGATGGCTCAGGCCGCCGTTGACGGCATCACGTCCGCCTCGTTCTCGGCCGGCAGTTCATCGCAGTCCCAGATGTCGATTCGGGACCAAATCGAGGCCATTCGGTATCTCCGCGAAGAAGGCGCCGCCTCCAAAAATCACGGCGGCATCCGCTTCCGCACGATTCAGCCACCCGGAGCGTTGAACGATTCCTGATGTTTGCTACCGCGAACCGATTCAGCTACCAGCCCGCTTCTCCGCCGATCAACGGCACGCAGAAGGTCCAGATTCTGGACGCCTACGGGCAGCCCTATCGGTCCAATGGCAACGGCAAACCTCGCCCGCAGCCCGAACGCCCCGATAGCCGCTTGGCAGCAATCCGCGCCAAGTACGATTTGGCCCAGACGACCGACGATAACTCCAAGCACTGGGGCCAGGCTGACGCTTACGATTCGGATTCGGCCAACAGCCGGGCCGTCCGCAAGTTGATGATCCATCGGTCGCGGTACGAAGGTGCAAACAATGGTTTTGTCGATGGGCTGACCAAGACCGATGCGACGTTCGTGATTCGTACCGGGCCACGGATGCGGCTGACCAGCAACAGCGAAAACGAACTGCGGGAAACGGCCCTGGACCAAGACCAGATCAAAGCCGACTGGCACCGTTGGTGCAAAGCCATCCAGTTCCGCCGCAAGTTGTGGTGCATGTGCCACGCTCGGATTCAAGACGGGGAATCGTTCGGCGTCATCCGCAGCAACCCCAACGTGCCGCATCCCGTGAAGCTCGACCTCGTGCTCTTTGAGGCCGAACAGTGCCAGACGCCCATGCTGCCGATCGGCGTGGCGGGCTACATCGACGGAATCCGCTTCGACCCGTGGGGCAATCCGATCTACTACGATGTGCTTCCACAGCATCCGGGGGCGCTGGGGATTCACAAATCCATCGAGCCGGATCAGATTCCCGCGCGGTACGTCCTGCATTGGTACTCGATGGAGCGGCCCGGCCAGCACCGTGGCATTCCGGCGTTCACGTCCACGCTTGGTCTTGGTGCCACCCATCGTCGGTTCCGTGGTGCCACGGTCAGCGCTGCCGAGACGATCGCCAACATCTCGCTGATCGCTCAGACCCAAGGCGCGCCAGACGACGGGCCGGACCAGTTCGCTCCGTTCGGCTCCATCGAATGGCAGCGGAACATGATGATGATGCTGCCGATGGGCTGGAACGTCTTTCAACCGCAGGGAACCCAGCCGCCGGCCAACTACGATATGTTCATGCGGGCTCACATCCAGGAACTCGCTCGCCCGCGGTCCATGCCGTACAACCTCGCCGCCGCCGACAACAGCAACAACAGTTTCGCTAGCGGTAAGCTCGATCTGTTCCCCTACTACATGGTGGTTGATGACTTCGACCGCCAAGACTGCAACGACTTGGTGCTCGACAAGCTGTTCGCCCTGTGGTGGCAGGAATACGATTTGTTGCAGCACGTCCAGCAGAAGATGCTGGACGCCGATCCTGCCGATCCGCCCGATCACGTCTGGGACTGGCCCCGCAACCCGATTGCCGACGAAGCCAGCGAAGTGAGAACCAACGCCGAGAAACTGCGCAGCGGTCAGGCGACACCAAGCGCCATCGCGCACGAGTATGGGCAGAGCTACGAAGAGTTTCTGCGTCAGGCGTCGCGCGATTGGGGAATGCCGGTGGACGATCTGCGGGCGGCCTACTTTGAGGCCAACGTCGGGCCGAAGTCGGGCGGCACTGTGGAAGGCGCGACGGAGCCGGGGACTGGCGACGGTGGAACGGGCGGTGGCTCGCCGCTGGAACAGGTGCTGAATTTTGCCACGGCGAAGAAGCGGCCCGCACCAGTCCAGAACCGCACTCAACCCGAACCGAACGGCGAGAACGCCCCGACGCTGGAGCAAATGAGCATGTTGGTCGGGCGACTGGCAGAGAAGGTCAGCCGGCTGTGCGAAATCATCGAAGCCAAGGAGACAGCGGCATGATTCCTTCCGGCATCCCAAGTCCCCGTGACATTCGCCGCATCGACCTACCGCAGTCGCCGACGGACGACAGCCTCGGCCGCACCTTGGAACACTTGACCGGCCGCCCGGCAGACCCGCGCGAGATCGGCAACGTCATGCAACGACTCGAAAGACCTCAACGCGATTACGCACCGGGCGGCGAGAACGGCAACAGAATATCGACAGTCTTCCGCTAGGAGACTCGACCATGAATCCCATTCGACAACACGTAGCGATCCTGATCGATCCGCAGGAGTTCCAGCGGTTCGAGCAGAAGGCGCACGGCGATGAAGGCGTGTCGGTCACGATGGGCTACAAGGCCGAAGGCGAGGGCGTGGCGCAGTCGGTCCAGTTCGACGCCAGCCGGTACAAGCCGATGGACGTGGCGAAGTGGTGTACCGACAACGGCTACGAGCCGATTCGGACGGAGTATGCGGTGTCCATTCCGTCCGGGGAAGAAGAAACCGAAACCGCCCCGGAAGGACCGCCCGTTGAACCGGTCGAGCCGCCGGCGGAAGTGGACGAGACCAAGGAAACGGAACTGGAGGCGGAGTGCAAGCCGAAGGTGACGGCGGCCGACGTGACGGCCATGTGCGGGCTGGGTCAGCGGCGGGCACCCGTCACCGCCTCCGACGTGACGCTTCGCGCCATCCAGGGCGCGCAACCGAAGCAACGACTCACCGCCGCCCAGGCTACCGACATCATCTTGGGCCGCGCCGCCGTCGAACACAAGATCACCGCCAGGCAGGTCACGGAACTGGCGATCGGACGACGGCTGACCGGAGAACAATTCACCGCGACCGATGTTGTGGATTTGCTGTTTGAGCCGGTGGAGGGATTCGACCCGAATCAGCCGCGCGATGAGGCCGGGAGGTTCGGCACGAAGTCCGGCAGCAAGACAGCCGACACCGGCGCCAACGCAGCACGCAACGCGGCCAACGCTGCGTCTGAGGCGGCACGGGCTGGAACTGGTTCGCACGCTGAAGCAGCGGCAGCGCATCGGCGTTCGGCCAACGTTCACCGCGAGGTCTACAACCGCAGTGCTAAAGAATTCGATTCCGCCCTGAAACGCGGAGACCGGCTCGGTGCCAGCGTCCACATGGCGGAAATGAACTCCGCTCAGCGGAATGCTGCCTTGCACGAAACGACCGCTGTTGAACACGACAATTCCGAAACGGAGTTTGGGCGCACGGCTGCGAGGCTTGGATACAAAAAATCGGGATCACTGGCCGGCAAGATTGCCAAGGGTGTCGGAAAAGCTACATGGGCTGTTACCAAGGGACTAGGCAAGGCCGTCGGATGGACTGCGGTGGGGGCATGGAAAGCAGGCAAGTGGGCTGCGGAAAGTAGTTCGGAATCCGGCAAAACGGCTGCACCAAAGAAAAGCGCGAATCCATCTGCAGCGGACGACGAAGACAACTGGGTCCGTCCTGTGACGCCTAAACTCGGCTACTCGCCAAGCAGTCCAGAACGCGGTTTTACCACTGGACCCGTGGAACCGACTCGCCCGCAGCGTTGGAACCCGAGCGCAGGCGCAACGGTCCCTGCGCCGCCACAGCGCCCCGTTCCCCGCATCGGCTACACCCCGCCATCTGGATCATCTGGAACTCCGCAACCCGGCGCTCCGCCCTACGAACCATATTCCTCCGGCTACGTCGGCCCGTCTTACGGTGGCAAGCCGTCCTGGTCCGTCAACCCTGAGTCCTACGCCCGTCAAGAGCGCCGTGCTGCTGCCCGTCGCGTCTCGGCTACGGACCTGATCGTCGATTCCATCCTGGCCCGCCAGCGTGACGACTACCCCGACATCCACGCCGCCGCCACGGGCCGGCTGCACGCATCGCACTCAGCCGACATCATCGCCGTGGCCTCGGTGGACATCAAAGCCGGCGACCGGGTGCCGCGATTCAACATCGCCCCAGCCTACAACGGCGGTCCGCTGCGGGTGGCCCGCTACGATCTGCCGATCGTCGTGGACCTGTCCGGCCTATCGGTCAATGCCCAGTCGGTCCAGGCCGTCCTGTTTCACGAAGAGACGCGACTTGTCGGCCATGTCGATACCGTGCGGAACACGGGCAAGACCCTGGAACTCGGCGGTGCCTGTTCGGGGCTGGATTCCGTCGTCGCCGAATTCGTCAACAGTGCGAAACGCAAGTTCCCGTGGAAGGCGTCCATTGAGGCCCGTCCGCTGGAACGACCTGAACTCATTCCTGCCGGCGCCAGCGTCACGGTGAATGGCCAGCACTTCAAAGGCCCGCTCTATGTGGCGCGTCGGGCCGAGCTTTACGGCGTCAGTTTCGTGCCGCGCGGTGCGGACGATCAGACCATTGTTTCGATCGCGGCCAGCGCCGCGCGTCATTCACCACAAGGAGAACCAGTTATGGCGAGCATCAAGGCTCAGATCACGTTCGAGGAATGGATTGACGCCATCGGCGTTACCGCTGACGACCTGGCGGCCAATCCCGAACTCGAAAAGCGACTTCGTGCCAAGTACGAGGAAGCCATGAAGGGCGTCGAGAAAGCGCCCGAAGCTCCCGCCGAAGGGCAGGACGAAGAGGAAGACCCGAACAAGCCGAAACCGCCGGCCGAGGCGCAGGACGACGAAGAAGAAGTCCCGCCCCCCGTGCCTCCCGAAGAAGAGGAGAAACCGAAGATGGCCGCACGCGAACGATTCGACCTGGACGTGATTCGCGCCCAGTTCGACGACGCCGGGGAAGAGTTGGGCATCCTGTATGCCAAGTACGAGGATGACCCGAACTTGGAGCGCAAGAAACTACGGACCATTCAGGCGGAGGCCAAGACGGCTTTGCGTGCTTTGAAGGCCAGAGCCATCAGTGGCCGCTGGGTCGGTTCCCGGCACGCGGCCGAGATCAAGGCCAACCATGCGGCCACGGAATTGAAACTGGTCCGTTCCAGCCGTCCAAAAGGGCCGGTCATCAGCGTGTCGCGCGGTGACCCGGAGATGACGACCGATGTGCTGGCGGCTGCCATCTTGCACCAGGGCGGCTACTCGCTGCGGCGTCTGGAAACCGGCACCGATGGCAGGGATGTCGTGACGGTCATCGAGGCGGCGGAAAACCTGTTCCCGGATCGGGTGCTCGACGCGGCCCACAAGAAGTTCCGGGGCCGGATCGGATTGCAGCGGGCCATCATCGAAGCTGCTCAGATGAACGGCTGGACCGGGCGGTTCTTCCAGGACTCGCCGCAAGAGTGCTTCCGCTACGCCTTCGGCCCGCCGATTCATGCCGAAGGCCCCTCGACGGCCGACATGGCTGGACTACTGAGCAACATCGCCAACAAGTTCCTGCTGCAAGGATTCTTCTTCGTCGAACAGGCTTGGCGGGAATTCTCTGCCGTGGAATCCGTGAACGATTTCAAGACCCGATACGCCTACCGGCTGACGGGTGCGGAAGAGTTCAAGCTGGTTCCGCCCAGCGGGGAACTGAAGCACGGGACTTTGGGCGAGGAAGCGTTCACCAACAAGGCGGACACCTACGGCTTGATGCTGAACGTCACGCGGACGGACATCATCAACGACGATTTGGGCGCCATTACGACGGTCCCGAAGAAATTGGGACGCGGTGCTGGGATTGCCATGAACAAGGTCTTTTGGACTAAGTTCCTGGGACAGATCAGCACCTTGTTCACCGGGGCGCGTGCCAACTACCAGTCGGGTGCTGCAACGGCTCTCGGCATCACGGGCCTGACGACCGCCGAAACCCTGTTCATGGACCTGAAGGACGCGCAGGGCGAGCCTATCGGCCACATGCCGACGATCCTCTTGACCGGAACGGCGCTGAGTGCTACGGCGGCCCAGTTGTTCAAGGACACCGAGATTCGGCAGACCAACACGGGCAACACGGTCTACACGACCGGCAACCCGCACGCGGGCAAGTTCCGCCCGGTGGTCAGCCGCTATATCGGCAACAGTTCCTACACGGGCTACACGACCACTGGCTGGGGTATCTTCGCTGATCCGTCCGATGTGCCCGTGATGGAAATGGTGTTCTTGTACGGCAACGAGTCGCCGACGGTCGAACAGGCGGACGCCAACTTCAACACGCTCGGCATCCAGATGCGTGCCTTCTTGGACTTCGGCTGCAACACCCAGGACTATCGCGGCGGCGTGTGGAGCGCAGGCGCCTAGTCGGTTTCATTCTGAGGCCAACAAACCAAATCGAACTCAAACTCAAAGGAGAATGAACAATGGCTCAAACGCCTTCCATTCGCGTGAGCGAAGGGCTGCGCATGGACAAACTCTTCGACGCCGATTACAAAGCCGGCGAAATCGTCCTGGTCGGGACCAAACCGACGATCGTTTCGTCGGCAGTGGATTACTCCGAACAACCGCTGGGCGAAGTCGATGTGCGCGGTCTCTGGGACATTCCGCAGAAAGCGGAGATCATCAGCGCCGGGGATGCGGTCTACTGGGACACAACCGGCAATCCAGTGACGGGTACGGCCGGAACCGGTGCTGCGACCGCGACCGCGACCGCCTATCCGCTAGGCCGTGCCGCTGCGGTGCAACCAAACGGCACGGCGGCCACGGCGGCGACGGACACCTATGTCCGCGTGCTGGTCGAGAACTTCGTGGTCGCAACCACGGTTGCGGGCAGCGTTACCGCCGACGACATCACCGGTTCGGATGCCAGCTTGGGTATTCTCGGTAAAGCCGGTTCGGCTGGGGCCGGCGGCGCTGTTGCTGGCGTCGGCGGAGCCGGCGACGGAGCCGGTAACGCTGGCGGGGCGTGGACCATCACCGGAGGCGCCGGCTACACGTCGGCCGCCGGGACTGGCGGTGCCGGCGGTGCCGTAGACGCCACGGGTGGCGCTGGTGGAACGGAGACCAACGCTGGCACGGGTGGCGCTGGTGGCTCCGCAAATCGCACTGGCGGTGCCGGTGGCGCCGTGACCGGAGCTGGCACGGGCGGTGCCGGCGGTGCTGCTGGCATGTTCGGCGGCGTCGGCGGAACGACCTCCACGACTGGCACGGGCGGGGCCGGTGGCGCGATTAGTTCGACGGCTGGTGCCGGTGGTGCGGCTGTTGGGGCCGGAACCGGTGGTGTCGGTGGCGCTGGTACGTTTACGACCGGTGCTGGTGGCGCTGCTGCCACGACCGGGACTGGCGGCGCTGGCGGGGCTGGTGGAATTACCACGGGCGTCGGCGGTGCGGCAGGTGCTGGCGGAACGGGCGGGGCGAGCGGTGTGCTCACTCTGTCGGTTAGTGCTGGCGGTGCAGCCGCAACCAACGGCACGGGCGGTGCCGGTGGGACCATCAACGTCACTGGCGGCGCTGGTGGCGCAACGGCCACCGGGACGGGCGGTGCGGGCTCGTCCATCAACATCACCGCTGGGGCCGGTGGAACCGCTTCCGGTGCCGGTACGTCCGGGGCTGGCGGCGATGTCGTCATCACCGCTGGTGCGTCTGCGGCTGGCGGCGGTACGGCTGGCAAACAGGGTATGGTTCGCATCGTAAGCCCCGTAGCGACTGCTGTCACCGTCACGGCGAAAACGACCGCTGCGACGCTGACCATCGCCGAACTGCTGACCGGCCTCTTGACCGGAACGCATACGGCAGGCGTGACGCAAGCCTACACGCTGCCGACCGGCACGAATATGACGGCCGGATGTGCGTGCGGAGACGGCGAAGGATTCGAGTGGTCTCTGATTAACCTGTCAGCGGCGGCTGCGGATTCGATCACCGTCACGGCTTCGGCGGATCATACCATCGTCGGAAACGCGATTGTGATTTCGGCCCATGCCTCGACCGGTGGCGCGATCACTTCGCAGGGTGTCGCCTCGAGCCGGTGGTACTCGCGCAAGACGACGGGTAATACCTGGGTGACTTACAGAATCGGATAACACAGATTTTGCTGTGGCCCTCCTCCGTGGTGCCGTTTCCCTTTCGGCGGCACCACGGAGTTTATTTCACCAACGAAGGAAAGATGAAAGAGAGAACTGCCGTGGACAAACTCCTACAGGAACTGAATCAGATTCAAGCCGTCGCCGACTTGCGACGGGAACTCTCCAAGACCGTCGCCGTGCTTCGCGCCTTGAAGACTGGCGAGATTGGATTGGAGAACCTGACCATCGACGGCGACAACTGGAAGGTGGAAGCGTTGCCGTGCGTTGACCCAGCCGAAGTGAACACGCTTCCGCCTGCTGAACCGGCCGCAGTTGAACAGACTGAGCCGAGTGCTGCGCCGTCCTGAAAGCGAACGGTTGACATAACGAGGTAATGTGTTCTCGAATTCCGACGTGAGGCACATTGAGGTCATTCGTGAAGCGTCAGCAAATGCCGTTGTGACCATCACGCTTGAAGTCGAGGAGTGAGACAACCGTTCACTGCCGAGGGACTGCCGGATGAGTGTTGCAAGCCAAATCGCCGCGAGTATTCGCGGCTGGCTCTTTCATGACGAGCCGGAAGAACTGGAACGATTGGCCGTAGGTAAGACGGTCTTGGAGGTTGGGAGCTACTGCGGCAAGTCAACGGTCATCATGGCGCGGGTCGCCAAGAAGGTCGTTGCCATTGACGATTTTCGGGGGGCACCTTGCAGCAACATTAACCCCGATAGCGGTGGAATCGCGCACGACTGCGGGCCTTCACTGCGACAGACGTTCTTTGACAACTTGGAAAAGTATCAAGTCTCCAGCAAGGTGACTTCGATTGTGGCGTCATTCGAAAGTGCGATCGCGATGCTGGACCTGTCCAATGTCGGCCTGGTCTTCTATGACTCCGATCACCGTTACGAACCAACGTACCAGGGCGGCAGGTTCCTTTTGGAGCGAGTGCCGCCGAATTGTACCGTCGCGTTTCACGACTACAACTCGTCCGATCCGGGCGTAATCAAGGCCGTTGACCAACTAAGCCGCGAGACGGGGCGACCATTCAGAACAGTGAACACGCTGGCGATTTTCGACGGCAGGCCGGTGCCGCCACTGCCGGACGCGATATCCGACGTGGCACCGGAGGCCACTGAGAACATTACGGGTTAGGACATGACCACCCTCGTTGAACGAGCCAAGACTGTGCATCGCCGAAATATCGTGACGGCTGGAAAGCAGACCGTCACGTTTCGGCGTGGCTCCAAGTCTTGCACGATCACTGAGGCGGTCGGCTATGAGACGGCTTGGGAAATCATCGGGCCGGAAGGACTGCCGATCCAGGTGGCCAGTATGGAATGGTTGCTGCCGCAAGATCAGGTGCTGATTGACGCGGCGGCAACCCAACCGAAGGAAGACGACCAGATCGTGACGGCTGCCGGCGTGGTGTACGAACCGATGAAACTATCCCCAACCCAGCCCGAATGCGTGCCGCACTGCGGTAGCGAATTTTGGCTTGTGCATACGAAACTGTGGAGAGAGTAACAGGCGATGGCGGACTGTGCCCCAGTAGTAATCGGCATCGGACTGAAGACCGCATTGGAGACCGCGCGGGATGCCAGCTCGTTTAGTCTGCGGTTCGACTGCCGGGCCAGCCTGGGGGACTTTCAGTACAAGTTGTCGGACGATGCGCCTGCAACGCCGCTGGTAGACATCGTGGTTCAACCTGCCGTCGATGTGGACCTATCGGGGCGTTACGAATACGAGCATACGGTATCGGTCGTCGTAGGACTACGGAGACGACTCAGTAGCGGGATGCGCACGGCAGGATCGTTTGACCTGTCGGAAATGGCACCGCTGCTGAATCTGTTCTACGAACTGATCGAGTTCCTGTTGCCAAGTGAAGACAACCCGATGGGGCGAAGGATGACCGGAGACGCCGAATACGCAACGCTGGCTGGGAAAATCGAAATCGTGCAACTGTTTGACCGTGACCTATTGGAAACAGCCAAGCAGTATTGTGGCATTTTCCGCGCGCCGTTTTTGCTCAAAGCTACCGGAATGACTGAATAGCCATGTTGACCGTCGAAGCCACCGTCGAACTCGAAGACACCTTCAATAAGGTGCTGGCGCAGATCGATCGGCAGGTGAAACGCGGAATGGCCTACATCGGAGAGGAGCATGTCAGGACGGCCGTGGACTCGATGCCGGAAGCCGAAGGACCAGCAAAGAAGAACAT
>Ga0265294_10011268_pt1 | contig 10064 bp, 10 predicted proteins | sample MunlanPumphouse3_FD_192504 | JGI IMG/M metagenome (GOLD analysis project Ga0265294, IMG submission 192504) | Groundwater microbial communities from a municipal landfill in Southern Ontario, Canada - Pumphouse #3 | ecosystem: Environmental > Aquatic > Deep subsurface > Groundwater | place...
CTTAAATTCAGTACTGTATTGTTTCATCTTTCTACTCATATCTATACCCTCTATTTTTATTGTTTAATTCTATCTTTTTGAGAATTAAACTTTACAAATTGTTGTTTCTTTTTCTTGGGGTATTATAAGCACAACATTTTGATAAACTGCCACAAACAACTTGGACACAAACAAAGAAAAAACATTACGAAAAATATATAGCCAAAAGCTTAGGAAATAAAAAAATTATTGATATTAGGCAAATGCATATAAAAGATTGTATTAAAAAACAAGAAAATTTAGGATTAGCCCCAGGAACTGTAAAAACTACTTTAGAAATATTGAATCCTACTTTTCATGAAGCTGTAGCAAATAGAGTAATTGATTTTAATCCATGTTATGGAATCTCAATTAAAATTCCAAGAACTAAAAAAATAGTCATGCACGCAAGTGATGAATTATCTATAATAATTAAAACCATTTATGAAGTATTTCATAATAATCCTTTTTATTTATCTTTTTACTTATTTGCAATACAAGGTAGAAGAAAATCTGAAATATTAACTCTAAAATGGGAACAAATAGATTTCAAAAATAATACATACTTACTTGAAGACACAAAAAATGGTGAACATCAAGTTTTCCATTTAGCAAAAAATATCCGATTAGAGTTGGAAAAGTTTCAAAGTAAAACAGGTTGGGTGTATGAATCATTTGTTAATCAAGGTCAAAGAGTTACTAATGTTGAAAAACAAACAAATAAACTCAAACAACTTATTCCAAATTTTACTCTTCACAGATTACGAAATATAATCGTATCTGCAATGGCAGAACAAGGTATGAGCCCAACTTTAATGAGTGCTGCGTTGGGCCATAACAATACTACGACACTATCTAAATATCTAACACTAAACTATATGAAAAGCTCTGAAGTTGTCGAACAAGTTATTCAAAATATTATAAATAAATAATTACAATAACTATAGTGACAATTTTTTAAATTCTTTGAAAAAAACTTTATCGGCGAAATCAAGTTCTGATAAATATATTTTAATAAAATTTGCTCTATATTTTGTTATCAAAAATAATTCTTCTTCTGATAAGTTTTCAATAATTTTTTTTAAATTTTTCTTTGTTAGTTTGTTTTCACTTTCTATTTTTTCAATTTCATTGATAAATTCAAGTCTGGAATAATATTCTTTTTGAACTTCATTAGCTAAAATTCTTAATAAAAACTTAATTGGAGTTCTGTTTTCTCCTATTATTTTTGTTAAAAGAGTATTCTGATGCAATTTCTGAATTATTTTTTCAAAAACTTTTTCAAGTAAAATTTTATGTGAAAATTTATCATCCAAAAAATAGTGGTTAACTTCTTCAATTAAATTAATCGTTGGATTAAGAATTGTTGTATCTGCCTGGATATCACCAGTACCAAAAAAAAGCCAATTGCCATCAATTTGAAATTTCTTACAAACAAAAAATAATTCTTCCCAATTAACATTCCTTCTTTTTTTTATAATATTAGTATATGCTTGTTTTGAGATTCCAATTTCTTTAGCAAAATCTTGTTGTTGTAGCCCTAATTTATTCCGAACAACTTCAAGCCTTTGAATTAGTTGTTCTTCATTTTTAAAATATTCTAACATATTCCATCCTTTAATTAGTATCGAAATAATATACTAGTATATAATTTATTAATTTCACCTGTTTTAGTATTTATTTTATTTACACTGATATAAAGCCCTATTTATAGGTTCTTTCTTATTATATAATTCAGAATCGATCGAAATTAAGAAACAACAAAAGGTACCTTTTACATTGCAAAAGGAATAAACATGAAAAGATGGCTTACACCAGTATCCCTTGAGAGTGAGTATCAATTCTCGCAAAGTACACAAGCGAAAATGAGGATGAAAAAAAGCATTCCGTACATGAAAATTGGTAAATTTATTCGTTACGACAGAATAGAAATAGATAAGTGGATTGAAGAACATACAATTGTTGAAGGAGTAAAAAATGAAACCATATGATCTTAACACTCAAATAGAGCAAGCAACAGCATGCTCTATTGAAAAAAGGAAAAAACTAGTGAGTTGGTTTTCAAGACAGAATACAGCAGTTCAAATTGAAGTGTTTATTGAGCAGAGGAATCAATTCTTTAAATTAAACAATAGAAATGCAAAAATGGAAATAGTTTCACTCGCTTCATTTTTATTGGCAATTGATCTTTTTTATCAAAAAGAGAAAAATGGAAATAAGAAAAACAAGTCTCAAAACATTGATTTAATAAGAAATATTTCTCAATTTGAAGTTAAAAAACACAAAAAAATAAGAATAAAAGAAAAACGGGAAAAATTATTAAATATTTGGTCTGTTGTACAAAAACTAAAATCTGAAGAATATAGTTTTAGAGATATATCTAAATATATAAGGAAAAGGCACCGATTTGATGCCTCTCATACTTATATTATTCGACTATGGAAGGAGCTAGAAAAAAATGAGCTTTAATCTTAATATAATTGCTTATATTATCGTTTATATAATGAGTATATTATTTTTTCTGTTCATTTTTTTGAAATCGAACATAAAAATGAAGAGTGATTTTTTTGAAATTCATTCAAATTCAGTCAATTCATTAGATAAAAAATTAAATGAATTTAGTCAAAAAAGTCAAGATTTTGTTATTCAAGAACTAATAAAAACAAAAAAAGAGTTCGAAAATACGCAAAAGTTACAAGAAAACATGTTAGATGAGTTAAGGAAATTTAATCAGTTTTTAAATTCCTCAATATGCAAAATTGATTCACTTAATAATCTTGTAAATCAAAGAGAAGAGCTAGAAGCTCAAATTATAAAATTAAAAAAAATAATCAAAAGGAGAGAAAAAAATGTTTAAAAAAGAAGAAAATAAATATAAAAAAGAGGAATTATTACTGAAAATAAGAGTTTTTGTTAGATCGAAAATTTTAAGAGAAAAAGATATTTTTGATAAAAAAAAGCCTGAATATCTTTCATTTTACGAGTCTAGAAAATTTATAACTGCTTTGCAATTTAAAAATAAGGCTGATGCCATCGAATATTTAGCCAGCTCCAAACTTAAATTAGTTCCTAAAAACCCAAGGGAACTTTATACTAAAAGAGGTTGGTGGGGATTTGGTGATTTCATTGGGATTTGTCCAAAAGATGATCCCTCTTCTTGAACAACAATATTTATTCAACCACTATACCATCAAAAATATAGTGGCTGAATAATAGATAATTTGTATGTTAATACTGAAATGAAACATAAGAGGTCTAGCATTACAGAGCACTCTTTAGAGTAAGTATTATAATGAAATTTTTAACTAATAAATAGGGACTGTAACTCTTTCTATGTCGCTTACAATATTGTAAGTCATATTAACCCTATATTGCAAATTTTGTAAACCTAATTATAATTATGTCTATTTATAGTGACTATATGACAGCTCTTTTTATCTATTTTTAGATAGAATAAAAGCATTTAAAAAAACAATTATTTTATAAATGGAATCATAAATTATGCAAAAACTAACTCTCTCTCAACTTGAACAACACCTTTTTAGTGCTGCTGACATACTTCGTGGTAAGATGGAGGCGAGTGAGTTCAAAGAGTATATATTTGGCATGTTGTTTCTCAAACGACTCTCCGATCAGTTTGAAGCAGAGCAGCAAAAAGTAAAAGAAGCCTATAAAAAAGAAGAACATGACGATGAAACCATAAATATTCTTTTGCAAAACCATCAATTTACTTTTAATATCCCAGAAAATGCTAGATGGAAAAACCTACAGCATTTAAAAAAGAATTTAGGAGAAAATTTAAATACTGCTCTTTCAAGCATTGAAGAATCAAACTTATCATCACTTGAAGATGTTCTCAAACACATAGACTTCAACAAAAAAGTAGGTAACTCCAAGATAAGCGATAGCAAACTCATCCAGCTCATCCAGCACTTTGACAAGATTCGTTTGCGAGATGAAGATTTTGAATTTCCAGACCTTTTAGGTGCTGCATATGAATATCTTATTAAATATTTTGCAGATAGTGCGGGCAAAAAAGCAGGAGAGTTTTATACTCCTAGTGGAGTTGTTACGCTTCTGACTAAAATCTTAGACCCAAAACCTGGTATGAGTATTTATGACCCAACTGTTGGAAGTGGTGGTATGCTCATACAAGCAAAAGAGCATATAAAAGAGATATACAACTCAAATGATTTTTCTCTTTATGGGCAAGATGCAATAGCTACAACATGGGCAATGTGCAAGATGAACATGATACTTCATGGCATTTCAAATGCGGACATAAAAAACGAAGATACACTAGAAGACCCACTCCATACAAAAGATGGTCAACTAATGCAGTTTGATAGAGTGATTGCCAATCCACCATTTTCTCAAAACTACACAAAAGCAAATTTAAAATTTAAAGAGCGTTTTTCTCACTTCATGCCAGAGGGCGGAAAAAAGGGCGACTATATGTTTGTCCAGCACATGATAGCCTCACTAAAGTCAAGCGGCAAAATGGGCGTAGTAATGCCTCATGGAGTACTTTTTCGTGGGAGTGAAGAGGGGCGATTTAGAGAAGAGCTTATAGAAAAGAGAAACATCCTCGAAGCGGTCGTTGGGCTACCAAGTGGACTCTTTTACGGTACTGGCATCCCTGCCGCACTTCTTATAATAAACAAGTCAAAAAAAGATGACAAGATTTTATTTATAAACGCAGATGCGGAGTATAAAGAGGGTAAAAACCAAAACCTACTAAGAGCGGAAGATATTGAGAAGATAAACTTTGTATATCAAAACCGCCTAGAGCTTCCAAAATACTCTCGCCTTGTGAACCTAGAAGAGATAAAAAAAGAAGATTTCAATCTCAACATACGAAGATATATAGACAACACTCCACCGCCAGAACCGCACGATGTAAAAGCACATCTAAAAGGTGGCGTACCAAAGAGCGAATGGAACGAGGATCTGATGAGTAGCAACCAAGTGAGTCCCGAGATGCTATTTGACTCAAAAGATGAAGAGTACTACAGCTTCAAAGAAAACATAACTGAAAAACAAAACATAAGAGAGTTATTAGAAGAGAGTGAGGCATTTATCTCTACAGATGCAAGCATAATGGCAAAGGTAAGTAGCTGGTACGACAAATATCAAACTCTCATAGATGATAACAAAAGCGACATAACTACACTCTATATAAGTGGATATGAACTAATAGAAAAAGAGTTTGTAAATGATGGCGTGCTAGATAGATTTAAAGTGCGTGGTATCTTTGCATCTTGGTGGGTGGATAACAAATTTACCATCAAGTCTATCAAAAATAACGGATATGATTATAACCTACTAAGTGATGCGTTTATAAGTACAAACGAGGAGTTTGTAGCATCTCTAAATGAGTCTCAAAAAGAGCACCACACCAAACTACAAGAGCTTACAAAAAAGCTAAAAAATGCAAAAGAAGAGAATGATAAAGTAGTCATAAGAGAAAATATACAAGAGATAAAAGCAAAACTTTTTCATGACATGTCAAACATAAAAGAGCTAGTGACAAGAGAGCTAAAGCTAGATGCTCTAAACATTGCAAACAGATATTTGGGCGAGAAAAAACAAGCTACCATCAGATCTATAGAAAACCTATGGGATAAGTATGAGGTGAGTTTAGTGAGCATAGAAAAAGAGCGAGATGAAGCAACGAATGAGATAAAAGCATATTTGAGTGAACTGGGTTATCTATGAGTGAAATTTTGAATGTGCCTGATGGGTGGGAAGTTGAGAAATTGGGAATAATTGCTAAATTTAAAGGTGGCGATGGTTTTAGTGAAGAATACCAAGGTTTATCCATAGGAGATTTTCCATTTTTAAAAGTAAGTGACATGACATCAGTTGGAAATGAAAAATATATTTCAGTTTCTAATAATTATATAAATCAAGATATACAAAAAAATATGAAATATACTATATTTCCAAAAGATACCATTGTTTTTGCCAAAGTTGGGGCTGCCCTTTTATTAAATAGAAGAAGAATTTTATCAAGACAATCTATTATTGATAATAATATGATGGGAATGATAGTTAAGAATAATTTTGATCTACGATATATGTATTTTATTATGCTTTCTATAGATTTTGCAGATTATGTTCAAACAGGTGCTTTACCATCGATAAACCAAGCAAACATTGCAAATATAAATATATTGATCCCAAAACAAAAAAAAGAACAAGAAAAAATCGCCAAAATCCTCTCTACTTTAGATAAAACCATAGAATCCACAAATCTCATTATAGAAAAAGAGAAAAACATCAAAAAAGCCCTGATGCAAAAACTCCTAAGCCACGGCACAGACCAAAACGGCAAAATCCGCTCCCCAAAAACTCACACATACAAAGAAACAGAACTAGGACTAATTCCACAAGAGTGGGAGGTTGTGAGTTTAAAAGAAGTGACAAAAGCTCAACAAGGCTTGCAAATAGCAATAACAGATAGAAAAAATAATATGAGTTTTAACTCACACCCATACATAACTATTCAGTATTTAAAGAATAATAAAGCAGTTGAGTATATTGAAAATCCTAAAAAATCAGTTGTTTGTGGATTTGAAGATATTCTTATGACAAGAACAGGAAATACTGGCGTAATAATTACAAATGTTAGTGGAGTATTTCATAATAATTTTTTTCTTATTAATTTTGACAGAAAAAAAATTGATAAAACCTTTTTTATTTATTTTCTGGAATCTCCGAAAGTACAACTTGAAATTGAATTAAAAGCAGGAGTTACAACAATCCCAGATTTAAATCATGGAGATTTTTATTCTATAAATTTCATGATGATAGATATTGATGAACAAAAACAAATAGCCGAAATCCTAACCACACAAGATAAAAAAATAGAAAAAGAAACAACAAATCTAAACAAACTAAAAGAACTAAAAAAAGGACTTATGAACGATTTATTAAGTGGAAAAGTGAGGGTGAAAGTGTGAGCATATATCATCCAACTTTAAAATCTTTAAAACAAAAACTTCAACTAAGACCTATTAATACTGGTAGAAAATTTACCCATAATGGTCAAGCAAATGGAATAGTATTTGACGATATAGAAAGATTGCATGCTATGGTTGGAATAGATGGTTGTGTTCATCTTAAAAGTGGTACAGAGTTTTCATCAGTTCAGTATAGAGGGCAAAATGAAGATTTTGAAATTTGTAATACTACACTAGATAGATGCAATTCAGAAGAAGAACAATTTTTAAATATATGTAGAACTATAGCTTTTGAAGAACTATTAGAAAATCATCCATTTATAAAGTTCGTCCATTCAATGCAATTTATAGAAAATCCATTTTGTATTAATCTTACTGGTATGGCTCAACATTATGGAATGCATACCAATTATTTGGATATTACAAATAATTTTGATGTAGCCTCCTTTTTTGCTACTTGCAAATATGAAAATGGAGAATATTATCCAATTAGTAATATTACAAAACCTGGAGTTATCTATAAAATAATGGAAATATTTCTTCCACCTTTTATGGGAAATTGCGATTCAGAAAATATAGAACTCGAGTATCTTGGTTGGCAGCCATTGCCAAGACCTGAGCAACAAAGAGCAAGTGTTTTAAAAGTTGCAGAAAATACTAACCTTGATACTATAAGTAGCGTAAAAAAATATTATTTTAAACATTCCATTAGTCAATCAAAAAGAATATGGAAACAGTTTGACGAAGGAAAAATACTATTTCCAGATGATAGTGCTGCTGATTTGGCAAATGAATGTAAAAAATTAAATTCTTTTACAAAGGAACAAATAGATAAGGCTTTTAATAGATTTTGGGTTTGGAATGGTATGAGAAAGTTGAATAAAGATGAAATTATAGGTAAATTAAAGATTGCTACAATACAAAATAATGGATTGTCGTGGGGTAGTTTAATGGATATAGAACCTATATATTGGGAAAATAAATTCAATGAGACTATAAACCAAGTTAGCTGTAGGATGTCCGCATATGTATAGTAAATATAAAAGTTGGAGTAATCTAATATGAACTTAAAACTTAACGAATCCCAAAACACAGAATTCAAAAAACTGTACAAAGACGAGTATATAAAATGGATAAGTGCATTTGGTAACAGTGATGGAGGAAAACTCTATATCGGTGTGGACGATAGTGGCAATATCATAGGCATAGACAATGCCAAAAAACTTCTAGAAGATATACCAAATAAAGTACGAGATATTCTAGGCATCATGGTAGATGTAAATCTCCATACAGATGAAGATAAAGAGTATCTTGAAATCATCACAGATAAATATCCATATCCTATAAGCTACAAAGGTTCGTACTATTATAGAAGTGGAAGTACAACACAAGAGCTAAAAGGGGTGGCTCTTGATAAGTTTTTGCTTAGCAGACAAGGTAAAACTTGGGATAGTGTGCCAGTACCTTATTTGACAGAGACAGATTTAGACCCTTATGCTTTTAGACTCTTTAGAGAAAAAGCAGAAAAAAAGCAACGCATAGATCCTATACTTTTAAAAGAGAGTGATGATGTTTTAGTGGATAAGTTACGACTCCGAGAGGGTGATTATCTCAAACGAGCTACGGCACTGTTATTTGCAAAAGAGCCTATGAAATATGTCATGGGAAGCATGATAAAAATAGGATATTTCAAATCAAATACCGACCTAATCTATCAAGATGTGATAGAGGGCAATCTTTTTGAGCAAGTTGATAAAGTCATGGAGCTGATTTTTACAAAATATCTCAGTGCTTTTATTAGCTATGAGGGTATTCAAAGGGTAGAGAGCTTTCCTGTTTCAGAACTGGCTTTTAGAGAAGCTCTTATCAATGCAGTTGTTCATAAAGACTATAGTTCACAAAACAGCATACAAATAAGTGTGTATGACGACAAGCTTCTTATGTGGAATGCAGGTGATTTACCACCACACTGGACAATTGATACACTTTTGCGAAAACATACATCCGAACCACATAATCCACTGTTAGCGTATCCATTTTTCTTAGCTGGTTATATTGAATCTTGGGGAAGAGGGATAGAAAAAATCATAGAAGAATCACAAAAATTTAATGGCATTACTCCACAATTTAGATGGGAAAATGGATTATGGGTTGAATTTTATTTTAATAAGGTCGTAGATAAAGACCTAGTAAAAGACCTAAATAGAGACCTAGTAAAAAACCTGAATCTAAATCAAATAAAAATACTTGAACTAATGGGTGATAATCCTAATATCACTCAAGTAGAATTGTCTAAGATAGTTGGTATTAATGAGAAAAATATAAGAAATAATATTAAAAAGCTTAGAGATTTAGAACTGCTTGAAAGAATTGGTCCAGCTAAGGGTGGATATTGGAAGATACTTATGGATAAGGAACGAAGATAAAATGAACTTAAAAAATATAGATCAAACACTTCAACAATTTTTAGAAATCAACAACGAAAGTGAAATTTTAGAATACAAAGAAGCTAAAAATCAATTTGATTTTGAAAAACTTGGTAAATATTTTAGTGCTTTATCAAATGAAGCAAATCTTTTAAATAAAAGGGATGCTTGGCTTATATTTGGTATCAAAGATGACAAAAGTGTAATGGGGACAAACTTTAGAGTTGATAAAAAGGCACTTCATAATCTAAAAGCTGAAGTAGCAAACCATACAACAAATAGAATTACTTTTAAAGAGATTTATGAAACAGAACTAGAGGGCAAAAGAGTTGTATTATTCCAAATACCATCTGCCCCTCTCGGACTTCCCATCGCTTGGAAAGGTCATTACCATGGAAGAGATGGCTCAGAACTACAGCCTTTAAATCTTGAAGAGCTAGAGAGAATAAGAAGCCAAAATAGTGATTTTGATTGGAGTTTACAGATATGCGATGGTGCAACCATTGATGATTTGTCCCAAGAAGCTATAGATAAAGCAAGAGGACTTTATACTATAAAAAATCCAAAATTATCAGATGAGATAGCTACTTGGAATGATGTAGTTTTTTTAAATAAAGCGAAGATAACAATCAAAGGAGAGATAACAAACACGGCT
>Ga0265294_10011269_pt1 | contig 10064 bp, 5 predicted proteins | sample MunlanPumphouse3_FD_192504 | JGI IMG/M metagenome (GOLD analysis project Ga0265294, IMG submission 192504) | Groundwater microbial communities from a municipal landfill in Southern Ontario, Canada - Pumphouse #3 | ecosystem: Environmental > Aquatic > Deep subsurface > Groundwater | place...
TTGGTCTATATTAGTTGTATAACCGCCTGTTGATGTTTTATACACAAATTGACCATCTAAAAGATAAGGAGAGCCGCTATTATCAAGTACGAGTTCCGGAACATAGAAGACACCTATTTCATAACCTTCCATGATAGCTGTAACCCAGTTGGAGTTACCTATTAAGCCGGGACCTGAGATATAACCGTCTTTTCTTACACCGTCAGCAGAAGAAAATTCGCCGAGAGAGACTATTTTTTGGTAGTTACGTGCTATATTAAAATTAGCTCTCCATTTAAAATTCTGTTTATCAACAGCATAAGCCTGTAAAGCAAATTCGACACCTCTATTAATCATTTCACCGGAGTTAGCATAAGTAGTACTTGCCAAATTTGGTGGAACAGGAACTGAGTACGAGCCGAGCATGTCGGTTGTATTTTTGCTGTAAAGTTCCAATGTTCCGCTCAAGCGACTGTTTAAAACTGCAAAATCTATACCTACGTTAACTTCGGCTGTTTCTTCCCATTTTAAATCCGGATTAGCATTCCATGCCGGAGAAAACACTACCACTACTTCGCCTGTTTCAGGGTTTGTAGCAACACCGCTTGGATTATAAGCAACTAAACTTTTATATTCACCGATTTCCTGATTACCGGAAACTCCATAGCTTGCACGTAATTTCAACTGATTGAGCCAATCTACATCTTGCATGAAACTTTCTCTGTCGATATTCCAACCGGCAGCAACAGTCGGGAACCAGCCCCACTTGTTATTAGCACCGAATTTTGAAGAACCGTCACGGCGTAAAGAAGCAGAAGCAAAATATCTTTCGTTAAAATTGTATTGCGCACGTCCAAAGAAACCGATTAATGTCCAATCACCTTTATACGAGCTAATATTATTTATACTTGTAAGCGTAAAAGCAGAAAGGTTGTATTCTGAAATTGCTGATTGAGCATTTTCGGCTTTAACGCTGAAACCATCATAATTATAATCTTGATAAGAATAACCTAACACAGCACCAAAATTATGTTTCTTATTGAATGTCTTGTTATAATTTGCCGTCAGCTCAAGGATATTTTGGTAATTGTTTGAATATGACATCGTGTTTTCGCCTGTTGTAGACTCAAATAAACCATTTTTAGGAATATAATATTTACTCTGGCTGTCGTCACGAGTGTAGCTATAGCTGCCACTTAATATGAAGCCTTCAAAAAGATTAAGGTCGGCTTTTAAACTTCCGAGAAAGCGTTTTGCACTACGATGGTTGGTAACTTCGTCAACAGTAGAAACAGGATTACAATATTTAAAACCTCTGTTTGTTTGATTAAAAGTACCGTCATCATTATAGATAGGGTCAGTCGGATTATGAGTATAAGCAGTGTATAAGATATTCTTATTACTCCAGTCGCTATAATCTACATAATCATTTTCTTCAATAGTTTCAGAAAGAGTTCCGGATAATAATAATCTATCATTGATTGCTTTATGTGTAAAATTAACTCTTCCTATAGTTCTGACTTTTTCGGAACCGATAACGACACCTTCCCAGTCGGAATGAGTTACAGAAGCATAATAACTACTTTTTTCGTTGCTACCTGAAGCATTAAGGTTATAATTTTGAGAAACGCCTGTACGGAAGATGGCATCTTGCCAATCTGTATTGTCACCACCATCCACAAAGCCAGCGCTCAAGTTATTATCTTGCACATATTGTCTGATTTCATCTGCTGTCAGAAGGTCGAGTTTATTTGACACTTGGTCTAAAGACACATAAGCATTGAAAGACAGTTGATTGTAAGTTTGATTTTTGACTTGGAAGCCTGCTTTGGAAGCACCTTTTGTTGTAATTATGACAACTCCGTTAGCACCGCGGGAACCGTAGATAGCTGTAGAGGCAGCATCTTTAAGGATATTAAAAGTCTCGATGTCTTCCGAAGCTATAGTTGTAGGGTCTACGCCAGGTATACCGTCCACAACATAAAGCGGTTGAGTATCAGAGTCTAAACCGGAAGAACCACGAATTTTGATGGCAAATCCGCTGTTTGGGTCACCACCCTTTTTAGAAACAAGCACACCGGCACTTTTACCTTGAATAGCTTGTACGGGGTCTGTTAAAACACCGCCATTCATATCCGCAGCTTTAATTTGAGATACAGCTCCGGTTTTGTCTGTCTTCTTTTGAACACCATAACCAATGACGATTAACTCATCAAGCTTTACGCTGTTAGGTTGAAGGAAAAAATCTTTTTTGATGGTAGCACCATCGCTTCCGATTTTAACTTTAGCAACCATGTCGGCATATCCCATATAAGAACATGTAAGTGAAATTTCACCCTTTGACATATTGCTTAGAATGTAATTTCCGTCAAAATCTGAAGAAGTACCAATAGAAGTTCCTGTAACAACAATAGCTGCACCCGGCAAAGTTTCACCGGTCTGAGCATCAATAACAGAACCTCCTATGGTCGCACTTTGTGCATAAACATTAGTTACAGTAAATAATGCCGCAACTAAAATTAAAAGCACATTTTTCATAGAATTGTAATTTTTTAGTTTCATCAGCAAATGATTTAATTTATAATTTTATAATTTTATTCGAAATAATGTATCCATTTGTTTTAACAGTGACAATATAGGCACCATGTTTAAAATTATACTCATCAAGGTTAATCTCTAAATTATGAATACCCTGCGACAAATTTTTATATATATTGTTAATCAACATCTTACTTGAATTAATATCGAATATCGAAATATCAACATCCGATAAATTGTGCAAAGATATATTAAAATGTAGAATTTGTCCACATGGATTTGGAAAAATTTCAACCAAATTTTCATTTATTTCATCAAAATCGCTTATCGCTAAATTTAATTTCGGGTCAAAATAGCGTTTTGTCGAGAGCAACTTGAATTCTCCGGGAGCCAAATTCAATGTAAGAACATCTTCATTTACAGTGATTGAATCATGATAAAAAAACTCATACCACAATCCTTGTTGCGGCATGTCTAACTCTATTTCTGCAGGAATTACGTTGAAATTACCAACCACGATAACATGGTCATCGTTCTCATTAAGGTACAGCGATTTAGTATATCCGCTGAAATTAGTTTCATAGTCATCGGTAGCAAAAATACTCTCTTCTTTTTTCAACTTAATCAACGACTTATACACATCAAACAGTTTTTTTCGCTGCCAATTATCATAATAATCCCATTTGACAGGCTTTTCGCCGGTACGTCCGTTGTAATCAATGGAATAGTCATAGCCAAGTTCGCCAAACTGCCATATCATCTTAGGTCCCGGCACGGTAAAAAAGAAGGCAGCTGCCATGGCATTTCGCAATAAGCCTGTAATTGTCTGACTGATAATGTAATCGCCTGACGGACTTGAGTTGCCGTATTCTTTGTTTTTATACATCAACCGCTCCTCATCATGACTTTCCATATATCCTACAAGATGCGGATACGACCAGCCTCGCTTGAGATATGAAATATCCGAAAAATTACTATTTGTATATCCCATAGTGGCTTCATTATAGTAATAATTGAGGTTTCCCCACAAGAGCATGCCATAATTCGACAACTCTTTTTCTTCGCTGTTGGCGGCAAAATGCTCGAGAATAATTATAGCGTCTTCATCAACAGAACGAATATAATCTAAATAATTCTTCCATATTGCAATACGGGAAGCATCGTACTGCCCCCATAAAGAAGTATTACCCAAAGTATTAACCTGAGTAAATCCTTTTGATAAATCAAAACGGTAACCGTCTACTTTATATTCCGTCAGCCAATACTTCATCACATCTTTTGAAAATGATTTTGTATATTGACTTTCATGATTAAAATCATAGCCCACATTATAGTCGTGTGTCGGATATTGATTAAACCACAGATTATCGGCGGCAGGCGTTCCCTGATTTTCGTCCCAATACATTCTGACCATTGGTGACTGCCCGAAAGAATGATTAAGCACCATATCCAAAATCACAGCTATGCCGTTTTCGTGGCAGCAGTCGATAAACTCTTTCAATTTATTTGCGGTGCCGTAATATTTGTCAGGAGCAAAGTAGAAAGAAGGATTATATCCCCAGCTGCTGTTACCTTCAAATTCGTTAACAGGCATAAGTTCAACGGCGTTTATACCTAAATTCGTTAAATATCCGATGGTGTCTATTAAAGTTTGATAATTGTGAGCAGCAATAAAATCTCTGACATGCAGTTCATAAATTATGAGGTCGGCGTTTTCAGGCGGCGTAAAGTCGTTGATTTGCCATTGATAATCAGGTTCATTTAAAGTAAAAGTTGAAACAATGTTTTCGGGAGCTTCTGCCGGAAAAGACATCAAGTTTGGATAAACTTCATCAGAAATATAAGGGTCGTTCCATGGGTCAAGAATTTTGTGACAGTAAGGATCCGCCACATCAATAATACCATCTACAGAATACATGTAAGCATATTCTGTATTTGGCTCAAGTTCATCTATTTGTATCCAGAATTTTTCACCGTCAGGTGTGAGGTTCATAAAGTAGTCTTCACCAATGAGAAAATTGTTGAAGGTAGATTTCAGAAAGCAGAACTTTTTATCGGGAGCCGTAAGACAGAAAACGGCGGAATTATCGTCTATGGCTGTCACGCCGTTATCACAATTTTCAGGCAAATCGGCTACTGAAGGGAATGGGACAGTCATAAATGTAATTTCAGATGAAGCCGTATTATCTTCAGCATCTTTTGCGATAGCTGTAATATCTAAATTTTTCCAATGTTCCGGAAAATCGGAAGCAACCACATAATACTCGATGACAGTAGCTTTGACAGTCATAATTAATTGATTATCAATATATAAAAACATCGAATCGGCTAAAGGGCTTTTGGCTGTGACAACTTGGTTTTCATCAGGCAATAAAACAAAACTGTCTTCAGAAGGTGATGTAAAAATAACTGAAACAGTAGACTGATAAACATCGACAAACAAATCAGCTGTTTGGGTGCTGCCATCGCTGCTGCGAGCTACGAAGCACATTTGTGCGATATGTTTATCATCGGGTACGGAATAATATTCTAAAATACTTGGAGACATTGTTAATTGATATAGATTTTGTGCAATCTTGGTCAATTTCGGTTGAGTAGAATTATTTCCCCATGAACCTATAACATATTGCCACTCATTGCCATTGAGAATATTCACTCCTGTATGTACATAAACATCTGACGATATGCCGTTTAAAGGCGTGTCGGCAAAATTGAATGTTAGTATTACGGATTGATTTTCGACAGGCATGGACGGAACAGTTGTGATAACTTGTGAAGTCGCAAAAGTGGACATCATTAACGAACACGCAACTAATAGGATACGGGGAAAATTATTCATAAAAGATAATTTTAGACTCAAAGAATACATTATTTATTAATCAGCAAAGATACATATAAAACATTTAAAAACTTAAAATTAGCAGGAAAAAAATTTCATTATTTTTTAGGGGTAGATTCATTAGCAAAGGAATTTCTCAATTTGTTAATAAAAACAAATATCGTATTAGTTTACAATTTATTAACGCACTTATTAAATAAAAATACTTTACTTTTGTCAAATTGAATTTAGAAATTTTTTAATATTTTTTAACATGAAAAGAAAGATTACAATATGAAAAGAAAGATTACAATGCTTTGTGGAATAGTATTATTCATGCTATTCAGCACATCTTTAACGGCACAAATTAGAAGTGCAAAAACCAATATGTTAATTTCCACATCTCCCACAGAGAATACGGAAAAAAGTTTGGCATCTATTGTTGACAAGCACGTTAGTTCAGGTGTTACAGTAACTACACTGATTAGTCAGTACCTTTTCCCTTATGATGTCAGTCAGTCAGGAGAATATGTTGCTATTTCGGATTTTGGCACAGAAACAGGTTATTTTTGGTCAGAGGCGACAGGTCTTATAGCTATCGAGGGGTCAATATATTGTGTATCAGAAGACGGAATGATTGGCGGGACATATTTTGATGGCAGTTTAGGTGCAAATGTTGCAGGTCTTTGGTCATCAAGTACCCAAGAGTGGACATTTTTAGGTATGAATCCTGCTTATCCTCAAATATCGTTGGAAGATTATACTTCTTTATGGGGTATGAATACCACAGGCAGTATTTGTGTAGGTATGCAATGGACAGCAGACTGGATGACATTACCGTTCAAATGGACAGCCGGTGTAGGCTACGAGATGTTGTCTATTCCTGCCGGTACATACGTAGGAAGACCTGAAGCATTAAGCGATGACGGTAGTATTATCGGCGGGCATATAGATTGGATGCCTGCGTTATGGGTTGAAGGTGAATATACTATGATAAGTGAATCCACAGGTGAGGTTTTGTCTGTTTCTCCTGATGGAGAGTACGCAACAGGCTACAGCGATACTGACGGCTTTATCTGGGAAAGAACAAGTGGTGAAATAACATTTTTCTCAAATGACTTAGGAACCGGCGACTTAACGCCGACTTGTGTTACTAATGACGGTACTGTTTTTGGATATGCCTGTTTAGGCTGGCCTCCAATGCCGGATGCAAGAACAGCTTTTGCAAGAACTAATGATGGTACTGTAATGTCTTTCAATGATTATGCTGAAGCACGCGGTATGGAAGATGCTCAAAGCTGGAGTTTCTACAGCATCAACAGCGTAAGTGCTGACGGAAGATTTGCCATAGGTGCAGCAATCGACCCAACCGGAGCTGAAGTTTCTTTTATCATAGATTTTGCTGACGAACCTGAAACATGTGATGCCCCGACAGATTTAACCGCTACTCTCGAAAACGACAATAACATAGTGCTGAATTGGACAGCAGTAGAAGGTGCAGTAGAATATATAGTTTCCCGTGACGGCGAGAATATTGCAGCTGTAACTACAAACACATATACAGACGAAGCAATGGCTATCGGCGATTATTGCTATAAAGTTGCAACAGCTTGTGACAACGGTATTACCAGCGACTATTCAAATGAAGCATGCCAAACAGTAATACTTGGCATTTCAAACATGTCAAACTCTATCAAAGTATTTCCTAATCCGGCAAACGAACAGTTTACAATTACTTCATCAGAAATTATAAATAGTGTTGTTATATTTAACTGTATAGGTAAAAAAATTGCAGAATATAAAGTTAACAATACAACTTTCAATCACAACTTATCCGGCATGACAGCAGGAATTTACAGCATAAAGGTTTCCACATCAACCTCTGACAAAAACTTTAAGTTGGTGGTAGAATAGTGACAATCAGCCAATTGCCATGATGAAATTTTTTTTCATTAAAAAACGTTTTATTGTAAAAGATATTAATATCTTTGCAGCACTAAACATTAAATTTTATTATCATGGCTTATGTAATTAGTGATGAATGTTTGGCTTGCGGAACTTGTATTGATGAATGTCCCGTTGAAGCTATTTCTGAAGGTGATATTTATAAAATAGATCCGGATATTTGTACAGAATGTGGCTCTTGCGCAGCTGTTTGTCCGGCAGAAGCAATTCACCCGGAATAAAAAAAACATTTTTTCTTAGTAAAAAAGCCCGGACAATATTCGGGCTTTTTTATATCAACAATTGTTCAAATACACTTAATATTGCAAAAGTAATGGCACAAAAGAGACAAAAAAGCATCATCAAAGACATCCTTAAATTTGTAATTTTTTTAGGTATAGGCGTTTTATTAATCTGGCTGTTCGTCAGAAAATTAACGCCGGAAGAAATAAACGAAATTTTTATTTCTCTTAAAAATATTAAATACGGCTGGCTGTTTGTTGGTATCGCTTTCGGTATTTTAAGTAATGTGGCAAGAACTTCCCGTTGGATAATCTTAATGGAGCCAATGGGATATAAACCGCGTTATCTCAATGTGTTTATGTCTGTTCTGATTGCTTATTTTGCAAATTTAGCAATACCTCGACTTGGCGAAGTTACAAGATGCGGACTGCTCACAAAATATGAAAAAATCCCATTCGCAAAATCCTTCGGAACGGTAATCACCGAAAGAGTTTTTGACATGATAATGTTTTTATTGCTTTTTGTCATAAATCTATTGATACAATTTAACGCACTTCAGCAATATTTGAATGATAAAATTATTGCTCCAATACAAAACAGCTACTCCAACTTTAACGGATGGACAATATTACTGATACTTTTAATTGCTGTTGTTGTTGTTGTTGCCGGATACATTATATTATGGAAAAAAAATCCAAATAACAAAATTGTAGTTAAAATCAACAATACGATTAAAGGATTTTGGGACGGTATAAAATCTATTATATATATTAAACGTCCTTTCACTTTTATTTTTCACACCTTATTATTATGGGTATGCTATTTTTACATGACGAGATTTGTATTTCTGTGTTTACCCGAGACCTCACATTTAGGATATGATGCAGCTCTTTCGTCACTTGTTTTCAGCACTATAGGTGTAATTTTAGTACAGGGCGGCATCGGCATTTATCCGTGGATAGTATCCGAAGTACTTTTGGTATACGGCGTTACTTCAGCTATAGGCTATGCGATGGGCTGGCTGATATGGCTGAATCAAACCATAATTGTGATAATTGCCGGCATAATTTCGCTGATTGCTTTACCTATTATAAATAATCATAAAAATATTGTTGTTCAAAAAGATGATGCCTCCAAAGAATAAAATATTTGTTTCCAATGAATTACCGTCTATAGCTTCAGGTAAAAAATTAGTATTTACTAACGGCTGTTTTGACATAATCCATGCCGGTCATACAGATTATTTGTATAAAGCTCGTTTGCTTGGAGATATTCTTGTAGTAGGCTTAAACAGCGATGCTTCCGTTAAACGTTTGAAAGGAGATGGCAGACCTATAAACGACCAGTTATCGCGTGCGTCAGTACTCGCTGCAATGTCGTTTGTTGATTATGTGATAATATTTGACGAAAACACTCCGCTGAATCTGATTAAAGCATTGAAACCTAATGTATTAGTCAAAGGTGGAGACTACATTGCCGACAACATTGTCGGTGCCGATTTTGTCAAGTCTTACGGCGGCATTATAGAGATTATTCCATTTCTCGAAGGCTACTCTACTTCATCAATTATCAATAAAATTCGTAATTCGGAAAAATAATCAGCCATGGCAAAAGATAAAATTGTTTACGTTTGTTCAAATTGCGGTCATGAGAGTATGAAATGGCTCGGAAAATGTCCCAATTGTAATGAATGGAACACCATGACCGAAGAAGTTGTCAGCGTATCTAAAAATATTAGAACTGTTGACAAAGATGTCAAGAAATCTTTTCCTGTATTGATAACGGATGTAGTTTCGGAGGACGACAAATTTAGAATTGTATCTAAAGACAATGAATTTAACAGAGTTCTTGGTGGCGGCATAGTGAGAGGTTCAATAGTTTTGGTTGGCGGCGAACCGGGAATAGGCAAATCCACTTTGATGTTGCAAATTTCGGACAGTCTTTCAGAGCTTAAAGTGCTGTACGTCAGTGGTGAAGAAAGCAAACAGCAAATAAAGATGCGCTACGACCGAATTTGCAAAGGCAACAGTAATATATATTTGTTAAGTGAAACCGATATAGATGTCATTTTAGACAAGGCAAGAATGCTTGCTCCGGACATCATCATCATAGATTCCATACAAACGATTTACAATCGCAATTTTGAGACCTCAGCAGGGAGCATTTCACAAATACGCGAATGTACATCACAATTTCAACAGTATGCTAAATCATCGAATATTCCTGTCTTTTTAATCGGGCATATTACTAAGGACGGTTCGATAGCAGGACCGAAAATATTAGAGCATATTGTTGATGGAGTCATTATGTTTGAAGGAGAGAAAAATTACGGATACCGAATTTTGAGGACGATAAAAAATCGTTTTGGGTCGGCTTCCGAACTCGGTATGTATTTAATGCAGCAAAACGGCTTGGTCGAGGTTAGCAATCCATCGGAGATTTTGTTGTCGCAGAACACTGAAAATCTGAGTGGAATAAGTCATGCTGCAACTATTGAAGGCATGCGTCCCATTATAATAGAGGTACAGGCTTTGGTCAGCAG
>Ga0265294_10011270_pt1 | contig 10064 bp, 8 predicted proteins | sample MunlanPumphouse3_FD_192504 | JGI IMG/M metagenome (GOLD analysis project Ga0265294, IMG submission 192504) | Groundwater microbial communities from a municipal landfill in Southern Ontario, Canada - Pumphouse #3 | ecosystem: Environmental > Aquatic > Deep subsurface > Groundwater | place...
TTTTCGACGTTGCATGCCTATTTCCTGACGATTTAATATATATAATTTTTTTGGGGACAAAAATCTTCTTCTCGCGTCTGTCTCTTGATCGTGAATAATAAAACATGAAAAAGAGAAATAATAAAGAAGAGGTTGAAAAACTATTAAACGACGACAACTTTTTGATTTGGTGTATCGCGCCCGGAGTCGTTCGTCATGGTTGGTGGTTAGAGTGGTTGAAGCATTCCTCGGAAAGAGCGGCTGTTGTTGATGAAGCAAAAGCAATCGTGTTGTCGCTTAGAATCAATGAGTATACGTTGACAGACGATGAAATTGCCGTTATGCAGAACAACCTCAACAAGCGATTAAAAAGAAAACGGGCTTTACTTCGTTATTGGTCTGCCGCTGCTGTTGTTCTGTTTTTATTTGCCGGCGCTTCTTTGTGGTTTTTTAATGATAAGCCATTCACCGAATGCCGTTTGATGGAACAGGCTACAATCAATTCTCTTTCTATTGACGAAGCCCAAACGGAAATTGAATTATTTGTACGAAATAAAGAAAAGTATTTGCTGCCCAATGAAGCGCTAATTAAACTGCAATCAACGGGCGCAATCAAACTGGAAGAAGCTAAAATCGGTAAGATCGAAGAAAAAGATCATATCGCTTCTTTAAAGGCGGAGAAAGAAATACCGTATAATACGTTGAAAGTTCCCTATGGAAGACGTTCATCACTCACTTTCAGTGATGGAACCAAAGCTTGGGTAAACGCAGGGACAGTACTTGTTTTTCCCAGTGTTTTCGAAAAAAAAGAAAGGCGAATAGAGGTTTCGGGTGAAATTTTCCTGGAAGTTGCCAAAGATGCTTCCCGTCCTTTTTTTGTTAAAACCTCGCAAATAGAAGTAAAAGTATTGGGTACATCGTTCAATGTTACAGCTTATCCGGAAGATCAAAATCAATCGGTTATCCTTGTCGATGGGCAAGTTGAAATTGATTTCGGCGAGAATCGTTCACTTCGGTTAGAGCCGGATCATCGTGCTGTTCTTTCAACTGCCGATGCGGTGGTAACTCGTGTAAACACAAAAAATTACATCTCGTGGAAAGACGGGGTTTTACAATTCGAAAATGAACGGCTGAGCCATGTGCTTAATTGTCTTTCCCGTTATTACCGTTTGAATTTCGAGTTTGATCCGGGCATAGGGGAGTTTGTTTGTTCCGGTAAGTTGGTGCTGTTTAATGATGTTGTGAAAGTCATGAATACCCTGGAAAAAAGTTTTCCAATAACCTGCGAGTTAAAAGGGAGTGTGATAAAACTGATTAAAAAACAATAAAAAGTGATGCCTATGTGAAAAATCGGATAAGAAGAAAAAAAAATTAAAATAAAAAATCTCGCTTTTATTTTACGAGAAGTTTTCCTTAAAATATTATTATGTAATGACTATTTAATATGATTAGTTTAATTATGAAAAACAAACATTGGAGGAGAGAAACTTTAAAACCTATATTTATAATATTCTTTGCACTATTCGTCAATGGTTTTGGCGTTTTTGCAAAATCGACTTATGCGCAAACCACTCGCTTGTCATTGGAATTATCCCGAGTGACCATTAAGAATGTTTTTGAAACGTTAGAGAAAAACAGTGAATATGTTTTCTTCTATCCTTCAACAATTTCTGCAACATTAGATCAGATTGTGGATATTCATGCCAAGTCTGAAACGATCGACGTGATTTTACCGAAGGTTTTAAAGAACACTGGTCTGTCTTATGTCGTTAATGATAGACAGATAATTATTAATAAGAGTTTAACGGGCGAACAGGAAAAAGGCCGCCTGATAAATGGGACGGTAGTCGATGCTGCTAACAATCCGTTGCCCGGTGTCAATATCACGATTAAAGGTACGGCACAAGGAGCAAGTACGGATATCGATGGGAATTTTTATATTGAGGTTTCGGATAATAAAGCGGTATTGGTATTTCAATATATCGGATTTAAATCTCAGGAAATAACAGTTGGGAAGTCAATCAATTTAAATGTAATTTTGAAAGAAGATTTGACCGACTTGGAAGAAGTTGTTGTTATTGGATATGGTACGCAAAAAAAAGGAAGTGTCATCGGCTCTTTAGATCAACTAGATCCCGGAAAACTGAGAATGCCTACCAGAACTTTGTCGACTTCTCTTGCCGGCCGTCTGGCTGGAATTGTTGCCGTTCAAAGTTCCGGAGAACCGGGTTACGATAGTGCGGATTTTTGGATCAGAGGTGTGAATACGTTTACCGGAAGTTCTAATCCTTTGATTTTGGTAGATGGTGTTGAGCGCTCGCTTGATGACGTCGATCCCGAAGAAATTGAAAATTTTACCATATTAAAAGATGCTACGGCAACGGCTGTGTATGGGGTGAGAGGAGCAAACGGTGTTGTGCTAATTTCAACGAAAAGAGGGATTATGGGGAAACCTCGCATTAATTTCAGAACAGAAGTTGGCTTTTCAAATCCGCTCCAATTGCCCGAGTTTGTTGATGGCGCGAACTACATGAGATTACAAAACGAAGCGCTGACTAATAGCGGGAAGTCGCCATTGTACAATGATTCGCAAATCGAACGGACGGAAAGCGGTTATGATAAGTATTACTATCCGGATGTAAACTGGATGGACGAATTAATCACGCATTGGAATCCGACGGAAAGAGTGACCTTGAACGTCTCGGGAGGTAGTGAAAAAGCGCGTTACTTTGTTGCCGGAGCTTTTCTGAATCAGGATGGTATGTTTAAGAAATTCGGCGGAGTCAGCTTTAACAATAATATCAATGTGAAACGATACAACTTTCGTTCGAACGTGGATATCAATATGACGAGAACAACATTGTTGGGAATTAATATTGCTGCTATATTAGAAGATCGTAATTATCCGGCGACTTCAACCGGAGATATCTTTAATTATATTTTTCGAATCCCGCCGGTGTTATTCCCCATGACTTATCCGGACGCATCGAAAGTGCCAGGATACGCTTTCGGGAAAAGTACTCGTAATCCTTACCAATTGTTGGCGCGTTCAGGTTATTCGACGGAGAACCGGACGACCATGCAATCCAATCTCAATATCTCCCAGGATTTATCTTTCATTACAGAAGGTTTAAGAGTAAGGGGAGTGTTCTCGTTCGATGCATACAACCAAACTAATATTAAACGAGAAATGAAACCGCGTCCGTATTTGATTAAACCTTGGAGCTTCGATGAAAATGACGAACCGGTTTTGCTGGATGAGGAAGGAAATTATAATTATCAGGATCAGGAGCCAAATAATAGTGATTATTATGATTATTTGAAACGTTCTATTGTGGACGGTTATCCGTATTCCGACAGGACGATTTATATGGAAGCGAGTTTGGTTTATAACCGCAGTTTTGGTAAGCATAATCTCGGTGCGTTGCTGTTATATAATCAGAGTGATAAGCAATATCCGTCTAAAAAGGGCATTTATGAATCTGTGCCTAACCGCCATCAAGGATTGACCGGACGTCTTACCTATGATTACGATACGAAATATTTTGCAGAAACAAACTTTGGTTATAACGGTTCTGAAAATTTCAGGAAAGGCAAACGATACGGCTTTTTCCCTTCGATAGCACTTGGATGGGTACCTACAAAAGAAAAATTTATGGATTTCTTGAAACCGGCGATTGACTATATGAAGATTCGTGTTTCACATGGTATCGTTGGTAATGATGGATTGAATTACAGTGACGGTAGTTCAATGCGGTTCGTTTATATGACCCGTGTGGAGGAAACGGATTCAAACGTCGGTTTCGGAACGAACAACGGTTATGGTTACGGATATGGTAAAGGTATTAACCTGACGTATTATGGGAATAGAGATGCCACGTGGGAAAGAGCGGCTAAAACAGACCTTGGTTTTGAGGTGGATTTCCTGAAAAATTTCAAGTTGCAGGCTGATCTGTTTTACGAAAAGCGAAAAGATATCTGGGTTGAGCTATCTAAAACGCCCGGTATATTCGGATATACTTCGAATCCTTACGGCAATGTGGGCGAAATGGAAAATAAAGGAATAGATGGTTTTATAGAATATATGAAAGCGTTTAACGACGACTTTTCCATGAATCTGAAGGGTACGTTCACTTTTGCCCGAAATAAAGTACTTGCGAATGGTGAAGAAACGAAAAAGTACGAATATCAGTCTATTATAGGTCGTCCTTACGGAAGTATATTAGGGTATGTTGCCGAAGGATTGTTTACGGATCAGTCGGATATTGATAGTCATCCGGATCAGATTGCTGTTGGAGGGACTTCGAAACCCGGTGATATTAAGTATAAAGATTTGAATAATGACTGGGTAATCGATCAGTTCGACCGGCAATATATCGGTCATCCTCAAATTCCGGAATTGACCTATGGGTTTGGAGGTGCGTTTACCTATAAAAATTTTGATATGTCGTTTCTTTTTCAGGGTGCAGCGTGTGTATCTTTTATAGCTAACCCGAAAATGTTCCCGGAAGAAAATATGGGGAATGTGTATTCTTTTGTGAAAGATAGCCACTGGGATCCGGAAGTACAAAATGTGGATGTCGACTTTCCTCGTTTAGGCGTTGGAGCGCAAGATAAGAATTATGTGACATCGACCTGGTGGCTGCAAGATGGTCATTATCTTCGTCTGAAACAACTTGAATTTGGCTATTCGGTGCCTAAAATGGCGTTGGCTAAATTCAACATGGAAGGACTTCGTTTTTATATAAACGGGCTGAATTTATTCACTTTGTCGTCTTTTAAATGGTGGGATGTCGAGTCGCGTAACTCAAGCGGAATGTACTATCCGGTTCAAAGAGTCGTTAATGTCGGCGTTCAGGTTAACTTTTAATTAATGATTTATTATGAAAACAATAAAGATTATCATATTCTTATTTAGTGCTATCGGGATTTTCAATTCCTGCTCGGATTTTTTGGATCAAATTCCCGAAGAGAAACTGAGTGAAGAGAACCTCTTCAAATCGAAAGATGATGTTGTAAAAGTATTGACGCAGGTTTATTCTTATTATAAAAATCCGATTTGGTTCAGAGATAATCCCGGATTGGCTGCCGATGAGATGGATTGCAACTGGAGTGATTACGATACGCAAAAAAAAGATATGGGGCAGTACAGCCCGAGTTCATTAATTTATAATCATTGGAGCAATTATTATAATATGATTCGAACCTCGCAGTATTTCTTGAATGGAATAGATCTTTGTCAAGATGAAAAACTAACAGAAAATGAGAGAACTTGGTGGAAAGGAGAGGCTAATTTTCTTCAAGCATATTATTATTTCCTGTTGGTCAGTGAATATGGCCCTGTGCCTATCATCGATCATATTTATGAAGGGAAGGAATTGGATGAGGTCTTGAATGTAGGGTTGCCACGTGCTACGATGGATGAATGTGTGAATTATATCGACAGTTTATTAGAAAAATCGATTGAACAATTGGATTTATTTTACACCGTTTCTTCGCCTGAAAGGGCAGCGCGGGCCAGTAAATGTTCCGCCTGGTTTTTGCGTTCAAGATTATGGTTATACGCGGCCAGCCCGTTGTATAATGGAATGCAAGCGGAGGATGGAAAGAGTTTTGCACACGTCATGCCCAAAGGTCCGGCGAAAGAAGAACTGCTTAGCTCAAAATTTGATGTTGCAAAATGGAAAAAGGCGATGGACTATTCTCTGGAAGCAATCAACATTTGTAGATCGGCCTCGAGAGGCTTGTATAAACCGGGAATGTCCGGTGTGAATGATGGTTATTCCGCTTATTGGAAAACGATGAATTATACGCGTGGCGGAGATCCTTGTGTGGAAAATATCTTTTATAAACAAAATTATTCGACGAGTGAAGTCAGACAACACGGTTTGCCTACTTCATGGGGGGGATGGACGGGACTATGTCCGACTCAGAACCATGTGGATGAATATTTCGTTTCCAACGGATTGCTGCCTGAAGATGATGCGAATTACCAAAAACAGACTGGTTTTGAGGTTTACGAAAAAAATGGGCATGAAATTAAACTATATAAAAAGTATAAGAACCGTGATCCGAGGTTTTATGTCAACATTCTTTTCCCGGGGCAATATTCGTATGCCGTACTTGGAAATGAAAAAGAAGATTATTCGACCCGATGGGCGTATAATACGACACAAGATTGGACTGATCATGTTTGGTACAGGCCTTTTAACGACGGCCCGGACGGGTATCAAAGCAAATCAGGAAGAGATTTTACTTCTACCGGTTATTTGTCTATAAAGTTTACCGGAAAAACCGACAATAAAACGGCTAAAGGCGATTATGCTGTTTCCGTATTTCGGTATGCCGAATTATTATTGAATTATACGGAAGCTGCATTTGAATATTATGCGGCGACGGGAGTGAATCCTTTGACAAAAGAAGAAATATTTACCTATTGGGATGAAATCAGAGCTCGTGTTCAACTACCGGATGTCCGTTCTGCTTATCAGAAAGCCGGAATTCCGCTGACGGTCGAAAAACTTCGTCAGTTGATCCGACGAGAAAGAGCGATTGAACTGGCGTTTGAAGGACATCGATATTATGATAACAGGCGGTGGTTGATTGCGGAACGTGAAGGGGGGGATAAATATGGACTAGACGTGTATAGGAACGAAGATGATCCGGCCTTTTGGAATGAGAAATATGTGTTTGAAACCCGTTATTGGGATGATAAAATGTATTTTATGCCTATTCCTCAGAGTGAAATAGATAAGAATCATTTGCTGACACAAAATGCACTGTGGGGAGTTGAGTAATTTAGATTAATATTATTTGGAAAGTTTGGATGGCCCTTCTGTTTGTGGAAGGGCCATTCTTTTTTGTGTTGTGGTTGAATAAGTTTGTATAATACAACATAGTCATATTGCTATTCGAAATGATTATACGAAAAAAGTGAAATGTTTTTGATCAATAGTTCAAAACTATTTATATCTTTATCGAATAATTTTCACTAAAAAATCAGTGATTATGACGGTTGAACCATGAGCAGACTTTTGAGTGGAAGAATGTGTTGCGAGACTTGTATTGGCACCGTTTTTAATACAGATATAAAATGAAACAGATAAAACAATTGCTGAAGTAATTAATTTATGAACTATAAAAATTAAACAAAATGTCACGAATGGATGGAACAGGGCCCGAAGGAAAAGGAAAACTATCCGGACGGGGTTTGGGAAAATGCCCAAAAGCTCCAGATGAAGAAATTTTGAAAAAATTGGGTAAAGGTAGAGGGCTCCGGCGAAAATCAGGAGGAGGAGACGGAGAAGGGAAAAGACTGAAAAGTGGGATTAAATGATTTATGACTGAATAATGGTTAAGTCTTTGGATTGAGTATCATACATGATATTTGAATAGATTAGTTTTAAAAGTTTTATTTAATAATATAGAATAAGGAGGTTATTATGCCAGGATTAAACAGAAAAGGCCCAAATGGAGATGGGGCCATGACAGGCAGGAAAATGGGGCGGTGTAATCCCGATAACAAGGGGAAAACGGATAATGAAATTATTCAAAACAGGATGACTTTCCCGTCGGAAAATCAGGAAATGAAATACGGACAAGGACGTGGACGTGGACGTGGTTTTGGAAGAGGTTTTGGAGCTCAGGATAGGAAGTGAGTAAAATGATAAAACAAATTTGGGAATAGATTAATTCTTATAGATATGATTAGTTTTGGACCGGTACCATCGAGAAGATTAGGGAATAGCCTCGGGATAAACAATATTTTGTCGCAGAAAGTATGTTCTTATTCCTGTATTTATTGTCAAGTTGGTTTGACTCGGAAATATAATGTAAACAGACAAAAATTTTACGAGCCTGATAAAATTTTTGAAGAAGTTCAAAAGCATTTGGAGAAATTGTTAGAAAAACCAGATTATTTGACTTTTGTGGCCAACGGAGAACCTACCTTAGATGAAAATTTGGGGAAGTCAATTGAACAGTTGAAAAAATTTGGTATTCCTGTAGCTGTTATTACCAATGCCTCTTTACTAAGCGATTCGTTGGTGCAAAAAGAGTTATGCCTTGCCGACTGGGTGTCGGTGAAAGTTGATGCGAATGACGAAATGGTATGGCGCAAAATAAATCGGCCTTTTCATTCGTTGAGATTTGAACAGTATAAAGAGGGGTTGTTGAATTTTTCCTTATTATACAAAGGAAAATTAGTTACTGAAACTATGCTTGTTAAAGGAATAAATGATAATCCTGAGCTTTTACTAAAAAATGCTTTGCTAATTCAAGAAATTAACCCGTTAATTGCCTATATTTCTGCTCCGATTCGTCCGCCAGCTTTGTCTTTTGTTGAAAAAACCGATGAGGAAGCAATCAATCGAGCATATCAAATTTATACTGAAGCTGGTTTAGCGGTTGAACTGCTTTTGGCGTTTGAAGGGGTGAACACTGGGTACACGGGTAATGCCATTGAAGATATTGTCAATATTTGTACGGTACACCCGATTAGAGAAGATACTATGCAGGAATTATTGAAAAAAGACCATGCTGATTTTACAACATTGGATATACTTTTACAAGGGAATTGCATTAAAAAGGTTTGTTACAATGGAAAAAGCTTTTATGTGCGACAATTTAATTCATAAAAAACGATTGTTTTCGTTATAGAATATGTTTCATCATAACTTAGGTATGACTTTTTGAATGAATTATTAGTATTGGGTAACTAAGCTTCATAGAGCGAAAGTTACGGGTAGGGAAACTTAGTGAAATTATAAAACAAAAGAAAAATGAAGAATGTGCAAGAACATAAGGTCCTTGAAAAAATAGAAATGCCGGGAGTTAAGAAAACTATTATTGTAGCATCGGGTAAAGGTGGGGTTGGAAAATCGACTGTTGCTGCAGGGTTGGCTTTATCGTTGGCGTCAAAAGGTTATTCTGTGGGGTTGATGGATGCTGATATTTATGGCCCGTCGGTTCCTACTCTTTTTAACTTAGAGAATGAACGCCCGGAAGCCTCAGAACAGGAAGGGAAGACACGAATAGAACCTTTTGTTCGTTTTGGGATAAAAGTTATGTCAATCGGGTTTTTTATTCATCCGGAGCAAGCTGTGCTTTGGCGGGGACCATTAGTTTCTAATACGCTTAAACAAATGTTAGGTGATACTAACTGGGGTAATCTTGATTATTTAGTTATTGACACGCCTCCGGGAACCGGCGATACCCACCTGACCCTTTTACAGCAGTATGAAATTAGCGGTGCAATTATTATTACTACGCCGCAAAGAATTGCTCTTTCTGATGTACAAAAGGCAATTTCTATGTTTCAGAACAAACATGTTGGAGTCCCGATTTTGGGGATTGTTGAAAATATGGCTTGGTTCTCTCCATCACTACATCCCGATGAAAAATACTATTTGTTTGGAGAAGGCGGGGGAGAAACATTGTCTAGAGCATTTAATATTCCACTAATTGCTCAGATTCCGGTAACCGAAACTATTTGTCGGAGTTGTGATGAAGGAAAACTCAATGAATTGTTTAATAACCAAGAAGTGAAAAAGGGTTTTGAAGATTTGCTGACAGGGATTTTAAAAAAAGAAACAATTACCGTAAAAACTGTAGATAAAATTACTCAAGAAATACAAAATAATGATTGAACATCAATATGTATTTAGAGTTATGTATCCTGATACTGATCAGATGGGTACAGTACACCATTCGAATTATGTGAAATACTACGAAACCGCTCGTTGGGAGCTATTCCGTAGTATAGGTGTTTCGTATCGCTCGGTAGAAGAGTCGGGCTATATGCTGCCAGTAACGCGTATGAACTTTCGTTTTTTGAAAACTACTCATTACGATGCGTTGCTTACCGTAAGAACTACTCTGAAAGCTATCAAGGGGGTACGGATATGGTTTAGCTATAAATTATACAATGAGCAGAATGAACTGATTAACGAAGCAGAAACCGAATTGGCTTTTGTTGGCAAAAACAATTGGAAACCTTGTGCTGTGCCTGATTTTGTGTTAAAAGCTATTGAGCAACACGTTTAAATAAGTACAATTAGCTTTGTTTAGCTACTGCTCAACTCTTT
>Ga0265294_10011273_pt1 | contig 10063 bp, 7 predicted proteins | sample MunlanPumphouse3_FD_192504 | JGI IMG/M metagenome (GOLD analysis project Ga0265294, IMG submission 192504) | Groundwater microbial communities from a municipal landfill in Southern Ontario, Canada - Pumphouse #3 | ecosystem: Environmental > Aquatic > Deep subsurface > Groundwater | place...
AAGGCAGAACTCGGCTTCGAGTTTATCGCATCCGATCTAATCCGGGCTGCATCGGCTTTGGAAGATATACTTGGCGTGGTACCAACCGATGCGCTTTTGGGCAGAATATTCGATAATTTCTGCATTGGTAAGTAAATACTCCTAATCTACTCCTGATACTTAAAGCAAGTATTAACTATGCTTCAAGTTGAGATACTCCCGCAGTTTAAGCATTATCTTAGCCGCAACCTTGCCCAAGAATAGCTTTATACAATGCGAGAAGAGAGTCTGCCAAAGCAGTATGTAAAAAGCTTAAAGTCCAATGTGTAGAAAATATTCTATATATTTCCACAAGCATAATAAATTATACGATATATTGGCTTGACAGCATATTGCAGAAATTATATTTGTAGAAAATCAAAAATCAAGTAGTAGATGGTAGAAATCATCTGCTAGTCAAAACTATCCTGAGCAAATAGTATTCATCGATCACGACAGAAGAATAAGTTATATGATTATCAAATGTGCTGTTTTGGGTTATTGTAAGCAAGCGATTTATCATCCAATTTGTGCTTTTATAGTTGGCGATCAAGAGCAGAAAAAGTTTAAAGGTGGTTTAAGATGAGGTTTGTAGAAGTATCTTTATATAAGTATAATACGTTAAATAATGCTCAGTTTCTTCCTTTTTGTTTGACACATATCTGCATTTGATATTGTGTGCATCGAAGCACACATAATGAGGAATTGAATGAAAATATTAGTTTTGAATTGCGGAAGTTCGTCTATCAAATACCAACTGATAAATATGGAAACCCAAGATGTAATGGCGGAGGGCATAGCAGAAAGAATCGGTGAGAATATAGCTCTTTTTACATATAAAAGCCCCAATTTCACCAAGAAAAAAAGAGAAATGGTAATCGAGAACCATGAACAAGGTTTACAGCTGATTTTGGAAGCATTAGTGGATGCAAGTTATGGTGTATTAGAAAATCTTAATGAAATAGAGGCGGTGGGTCATCGATTGGTTCATGCCGGAGAATACTATTCGGATGCGGTAGTTGTTACTGATCATGTTGTTGATGTGATGCAAGAATGTATCTCGTTGGCACCGCTCCACAATCCGGCAAACTTGAAAGGAATAGAAGCGGTAAAGATTGCCATGCCAAATTGCCCACAATGTGGTGTATTCGATACTGCCTTTCATCAAACAATGCCGGCAGAAGCATATCTTTATCCTTTGCCTTTGGATTTTTACCATGTTCACAAGATTCGCCGATATGGATTTCACGGAACCAGCCATAAATATGTAAGTATCAAAGCGGCAGAGTATTTGAATCGGGATTTGGAAAGCCTCAAGATTATATCCTGCCATCTGGGCAATGGCGCTTCCATCACTGCCATTAAAGAAGGAAAATCTATCGATACCTCCATGGGGCTTACACCTTTGGAGGGCTTGATGATGGGTACGCGCTGCGGCGATATTGACCCCGCCATACCTATTCATATGCAACAGACACTCGGTTTAAGCGTGGATGAAGTAAATGCCATTCTGAATAAAAAGAGCGGAATGCTAGGGCTTTCGCATATCTCAAACGATATGCGCGAAATTGAGGAAGAAATTCTCATGCGCAAAAATCCCAAAGCAATTCAGGCACACGACGTGTATTGCTATCGAATTAAGAAATATATTGGCAGCTATATTGCGGCTCTCAACGGAGTGGATGTAATCATCTTTACCGGTGGAGTAGGCGAAAGAATGCCCATTCTCAGAGAACAAGTTTGCAGCAATATGGAGGCTCTTGGCATCAATTTAGATCTAAAGGAAAACGCTCGTTTTACAGATGATATTCAAGTGTTGAGCACACCCTCTTCAAAAGTTATTGTACTTAAAATTCCCACCAATGAAGAACTGATGATAGCATTAGAAACTCAAAGACTCGTTGGCAAGGACTAAACGTAAACCAATCAGCAAAATAGTTAAGGAAATCTGTTTAGCATGAAGGAATTGAAAAACAGCTTTTATAGGATGCTGTATGACCAATCTCCAGTTTCGCTTTGGGTAGAAGATTTCTCTGAAGTGTATACTGCTTTGATGGAGTTAAAAAAAGCTGGAGTGCAAGATATTCGTGCGTATTTGCATACGTATCCCGAAGAGTTTTTGAAATGCTCACAACTGCTCAAGATTGTAGATGTAAATAACACTACTCTTAAGATATTTGGGGCAAAGGATAAAGCCGAACTGATACAGAATATTCATACAATCTTTAGCGGTGAAGCGGCAGAAAGCATTATAGAATCGATGGTGGCAATCTCGGAGGGGAGAAAAAGATTTGAAGGGCAAGGCATTAACTACGATCTTAAAGGAAATGCTCTACATTTCCGAATTTCGTGGAGCATTCCCGGCGATCAAGAAGATGATATGACAAGTGTCATCGTTGCCATGCAAGATACAACCAGCTTAGACCGAGTCCGCAAGGAACTGGAAGAGCGAGAAGCACTGTTTAGATGCATATTCGAGCAGGCTTCTGAGGGGATGCTGCTGCTGGATGCACAGGGCAAAATCCTGCTGGTAAATCAATCTATGGAAACTTTATGTGGAGTGTCGGCAGAAAAGGTTGTGGGCAACAAGCTTGAAGATCTTTTTAAGGCTTTTAGCCAAAGAGTGAGTTTGTGCTTTGAAAATGCCAAACAAGAACAGCTCTTATTCAACTTCTTTAAAAGCATACCCGACAAACAAGACTTAATCGAGTATGATTTCTTTGATGAAAAACACAAACTTCATTCACACCGCCTTACTTTTGTTCCTATAAAAAGCGAAAAAGAGGATATCTACGCTGCTCTTATTACCGATCTTAGCCCTGTGCGCAGATCAGAGATTGTTACCGGCTTGTTGCATAAAATCTCACATGCTGTAAATACTGAATGCAGCATAGATGACCTATTTCATACAATCCACCAATCTTTGGCAAAAGTATTGGATGTTACCAATATCTATATTGCCATGTACGATAAGCGTAGCAATATCATCACCTTCCCCTATCTGGTAGATGAAATGAATGAGGATGCCAGCCCAATAGAAGCGGATGATAACACTTCGTTAACTGCTCAGATCATTTCCGAAGAACGCACACTATTGCTCTCTTTTGAGGATATTCAAACCAGAACCCAAGATCGTGGTTTTATGGGGGTTATCTGCCGGAACTTTTTGGGCATACCACTCATGCTTTCCGGGAATGTGATCGGAGCTATTGTGGTGCAATCTTATAAACGTAGCGATTTGTATAATGAAGAAGATAAGCTGCTTCTGGAATCTATATCCGAGCAAATTGCTTATGCACTCAATAAAAAACAAGCCGATGAGAATATCAATGTGCTCTTCCAAGCAATAGAACAAGCTGGAGAGGGGATTATTATTTTCAATCCGCAAGGTACAATCCAATATGTAAACACTATTTTCGAAAGAATTACGTCCTACAGGCGCATAGAGCTATTAGATCAGCCTTTCGAATACCTTCCATTTGATGTGTGTAGCCGTAAAGAAATGCAGCAATCTTGGCTCAGAGTGCGCTCTTCGCAACCATGGCGGGGAAAAGTGGATATGATTCGCAAAGATGCCCAGAAGATAACCTTGGATATGGTGGTAAAACCCGTTATCGATAACGATGGCAAGCTTTCTAGTATTATTGCCAGTTGCAAAGACGTGACATACGAAATACTAAGGGAAGATCAACAAAAACGTACCCAAAGATTGGAAGCTATTGGGCGCTTAACCGGTGGAATAGCACACGATTTTAATAATATCCTTTCTGCGATCATTGGGTATTCAGAACTCGCCGGAGACGAATTGCCGCCGGAGAGTGACGCTGCTCTCAATTTAGTTGAAGTGCTAAAAAGCGCTACCCGAGCCAAAGAGATGATATCGCATCTGATATCCTTCTCACGCCAGGAAGAATCAAAAACTGAAGTGATTGAACTGGTGGAACACGTTAAAGAGTCAGTTCGCTTTCTGCGCAGCTACCTTCCACGCTCCATCAAGATTAAAGAAAACTATAGTGCCGAGCGCAGCACGGTTATCGCTGTGCCCGGACAAATACACCAAATTATTATCAACTTGGGCACTAATGCTATGCATGCTCTTCAGAAAGATGGTGCTGAACTTATGCTTGCTGTAGATCTGGTGAGCTTTAACTCCCGCGATATGCAAGCCTTTCCTGAGCTTGAACAATGCCAATATCTCAAGGTTACAGTGGCAGATAATGGTACTGGCATCGATCCTGGTATTATGGATCATATCTTTGATCCTTACTTCACCACCAAAAGCGCTAATGAAGGTACCGGTTTGGGGCTTTCCATAGTGCATAGCATCGTGCAGTCTCATCATGGTGCAGTAAGAGTAGAAAGCATATTGGGTGAAGGAACCAGTTTCTATATATATCTACCAGTATACACGCCAGACAAATGGCATGCTCCGCAGGATGAGGAAGAAGAGACCAAAGACATCTGTGGAAGTGAAACGGTTATGTTCGTAGATGATGAACCAGCATTAGTTAATGTATTCCGTCAGGGCTTAATGCGTCTTGGCTACAAAGTGGAAGGCTTTACCGATCCGCGTAAAGCTCATTCGTACTTCATCAAGAATGCCGAAAAGATAGATATGGTGATTACAGATACTACAATGCCTTATATGAATGGAGTTGATCTTGCTGCAAAGATGTTAGCCCACAATCCCGATTTACCAGTTGTGATCTGCACCGGATTTACTACTTTGATTTCTGTGGATGAAGCGCGAGAAAAAGGGATTCGGGATTTTGTGATGAAACCTTTCAAGATCCGAGATATTGCCATTCGCATCAGAGAAATACTTGATGGAAAACCCAACGATGAGAATTGATCTGTTGCTCAATAAGCTATGCTTTACAAAAACTCGCAGCATTGCTAAAAATGCCTGTGACAAGGGCTTGATCAGTGTTAACGGCAAAGTTGCCAAAGCATCCGTTTTAGTTAAAGAAACTGATGTTGTAGAAATGCGTTTATACGGCTTCCTACATGAATTTCGCATCAAAGAGGTTCCCGATGGCAATGTAGCCAAAAAGGATGCCGGGAATTACTACGAGCTTCTTAGACGGGAGCCTCTCGCATAAAACTATTGCCGATTATGAGCATTATGGAGAGTGCGGCGAGACGCTTGCTACTTCTCGTTGATAACTCAAACAAGCTTATTCTTCTGCTTTTGATGCTGGTAATATGGATTTCTGCCCCGTCTTACACGCTTATATCCTCTTCAAGTTATCACGAGTTATACAGCAACCGTGTTGAGAGTAGCTGGGCACTCGAGTTAAGTAAAGCTCTTGACAATGGAATAGGCGATCTGCAAATGCAATTTGGCATCTATCCCAAAGCTAAAGTTCCCATCTATATTATTCACGAAGAACGTAATTATCAGCAACTCAGCAAAAGTAATGCCGAGATAGTGGAGTTTAGCGATGCTTTCTATAGTAGTTCTCAGCGAGCTATATTCATTCGCAGCAAAGATCAAGTTCTTCAGAACTATCTCAAGATTCTTATTCATGAATACATTCATTGGTATCTGGAAGAGTTATTTGTCGATGCCCCACTCTGGTTTCACGAGGGTATGGCAACTTATTTCAGCAATCAATTGGGTTACGAAAGGTTTTTGATGTATCTTAGAGAAAGCTTAATAAATCCCCAAAGTGATCTTTTCCGTATGGGATATCGCTATCCCGATAACAGGGCAGATTGGCCCAGATTCTACTTAAGCTCTGCCATGGCGGTGCGTTTCATGAAAGAAAATCACCACCAAGAATGGCAAGAATTCTGGAATCTATTAGCATACAGATACCATCAAAGCCACAAACCGCACTTCGCTGATATATTTGTAAATAGCTATCATACATCGCTATGGGATTTTCACAAAAGATTGAATCTCACAGCAAGAAGCTTGGCTACATCTATCTGTTTGTGGTCTTTAATTCACTAATTTTTGCGCTACTACCTTTTGTGATGTTTGCCGTAGTGCGAAAGCGCCGCAAACGGATGCGGGATTTACCGGATTTACCCTTACCAGATGAGCCACAAGATAATCTGGACGAATCAGATAGAACTTGACAGATTAGGTTTTATTCTTTATTTGCCGTTAAGTTTTATTTATTGAATAGCAGAGTTTATTGTTAAAAACAAAGCAATCTGGAGGATGAATATGAAATATCTGGATCTTGCCATGAATGCGGCTAACAGCCTCGGCGCAGAATATGCCGACATCCGCATTCAAAGAACCACAGACCAACGTATCTTAATGCGCAACCTCAGCCTAAAATCCGCAGATACTCAAGTAGTGGATGGTTACGGCATCAGGATTTTTAAAGATGGCGCATGGGGCTTTGCCCACAATAATGTATACAGCGATGAAGCAGTGTTAGCAACCGTTAAGCGAGCTTTCGACATAGCCATCCTTTCAGCAAAAGTAAATAAGGATAAAAAACTCTGCTTGGCACCTGAACGCAGTTATATAGCTACCTACAGAACCCCCGTAAAGATCGATCCGTTCGAGGTACCGCTTTCGGAAAAAGTTGATTTGCTGATGGAGGTTAACCGCAATATGCTTGCCTTTGATGGCATTCGCCAAGCCATGAGTTACATCATCATGCACAAAGACGAGAAGCTTTTTGCCAGCACTTTAGGCACAAGATTGGATATTACCTACATCTATATCGATCCCATTATCACTGCTACAGCCGTTGCCGATGGGGATAGTCAATCTCGCACATTTGACGAAGGTGGCAGAACGGTTGGCTGGGAATGGATCCAAGAGCTAAATCTGGCAGATAAGGCAAAACAAGTTGCTCAAGAGTCCTTGATAAAAGTAAAAGCCGATACTTTAGGCGCTGAACAGCGGCGTACTCTAATTCTGGATCCTAACCATTTGGGACTTACCATGCATGAATCTGTGGGACATCCCACGGAATTAGACCGTGTATTAGGTTGGGAAGCGGATTTTGCTGGAGTATCTTTTGCCACTCCCGAAAAGTTGAAGAACTTCCGCTATGGCAGCGAGATAGTAAATTTCGTGGGCGACAATACTTTGTCTGAAGGTATGGCTACGATGGGTTTTGATGATGATGGGGTTCCAGGTCAGAAATGGTACATCATCAAAGATGGCATCCTGAATGAATACGGTACCACCCGCGATACCGCCATGGAAATTGGATTGAATTATTCTCGTGGATGTAACCGGGCTACATACTATTTTGACCAACCCATCAACCGCATTCCGAACCTATATCTTTTGCCGGGAACAAAGCCTTTAAGCCCGGCAGAATTAATTGCTGATACCGATGAAGGCGTATATATTCAGGGCAGAGGCAGTTTCTCGATCGATCAACATCGTGTAAACTTCCAGTTTGGTGGGGATTTCTTTTGGGAGATCAAGAATGGCAAGCTCGTCCGCCCACTCAAAAAAATCCTGTACAAATCCTGCAATCCGGAGTTCTGGAATAGCTGCGATGCTATCTGTGACGAGCGTTTCTGGCGTCCTTTCGGCGTTGTCAATTGCGGGAAGGGGCAGCCCTCACAAACTGCCCGCATGACCCATGGTTCTGCACCAGCAAGATTCCGTAATATCCGTGTGGGAGGTTCCCAATGAACAGAGAATTTATTGAACAATATATCCGACAGCATTGCTCGGCAGATGATTACACCTGCACAATAGATGAAAGTGATAGTCATGAAACTCGTTTTGCTCAGAATGGCATTACCCAACATCTGGCTGGGCCAAAGGTGAGGATTGAGCTTAGCGTATCCTTTGGTGCAAAAAGAGGTAAAAGCCTGATCAATCAAGACGATGAGGAAAGCTTGGCAAAATTGATTAAAGCGGTGGAAGAGAATGCACATCTTGCCCCCGAAGATCCCGAACACGTGCCCTCTGTTGGACCTGCTGAATTGCCAGAAGTGCAAAACTGCTCAGATGCTACTCAGGCGCTTACACCAGAACAGATGGTGAACATAGTGCAGAAGAGCATCGATAAAGCCAAAGCTATGGATGCAACTGTATCCGGGATGTGCGAAAAACATTATAGCACTAATTATATGTTTACTAAAAACGGTTTTACTGCGGTGGATAATCGGACAACTTTTGGACACTCGATGACACTCAAAAAAGGCGAGGTAGAAACCAAAGTTAGCTATGAGGCAAAGGATTTTGCAGCCTTCAATTTAGATGATGAATTTGCCCGCTTGGCGTCTCAAGCTGAGGCCTTGGCACATCAGAAGCCCTTCGATGCACAAAAGATCGCTGTGATACTACGCCCACCCGCCTTGAATGAGCTGATGTGGTATATGAATTGGATGATGAATCGCAGACAGAGCGATGAAGGCCTTACGCCATTCACTGGGATGCTGGATAAAAAATGTTTCGGAGAAAATTTCAGCCTCTATTCCACCATTATGAATCCTGAGATTCTGATACCAAGATTCAATATGCTTGGCTTGCCCAGCAAGGAAACAAGCTGGGTGGAACGCGGTGTTCTCAAGAATATGCCCGCAGACCGCTATTGGGCTCAGAAAGTAGGATGTGAAGCGCAATTCCCCTTCAATATGTACATCCCAGGCGAAGATTCAAGCGAAGAACAAATGATGAAAATGGTACCAAGGGGATTAATTATCAACAGATTCTGGTATATTCGCCCAGTTGATATGAAGCGTGGTGAACTTACTGGTATGACCCGCGACGGAGTGCTATTTTTCGAAAACGGCATAGTAAAACATGCGGTAAATAACCTTCGTTTTAACGAAATTCCTCACGAAATGACTCAAAGGATACTGGCATTGGGCACATCTCAACTTTCCTCTGCTTATGCGGTTGTGCCACCTATCCTTGTGCAGGATTTCAACTTTGTAGATAAAACAAGCTTCTAAACTATTATTGCTCTTATATCAATCAAGCGGCAGGGAATATCATCTTCCTTGTCGCTTGATGCATCACGCCATACTTAACGATGCTTAAGGCTAATATTATCTTATACTTATAAGAGTATAGCAAGATGAACCTTCCTTAATAATTGCTTAAAGCGGATAGGAGGAAAGGAAAAAGCATAATAGGCAGGATCTTATATGAACTGTGCTAAGATCATTTTTCTTAGGATTGTAGACAAAAATATACATGCTTTCTGGCTTATGCTTTTGTAAGGATTGAACAAGGTGTCCCATATCGTGTGATTTGATGCACGCATTTAAAAACTATTCAAAATATATTCTTAAATGCAAAAAAATGTATTGACAGAAAAATCATTATTTAAACAGAGTAAGCTAAACAGTGATTCAACATTCCCAAGTGCCAATTCCTTGTGTTTCGGGAAAGCCCAAGAATGTTCGATCCCAAAAAAACACAGGAGAAACAAAATGGCCGACAAAACCATTATCTGCAAGGACTGCAACAAAGAATTTATCTTCACCGAAGGTGAACAGGAATTCTACAGAGAAAAGGGTCTTCAGAACGAGCCTCAGCGCTGTCCCGAATGCCGCAAAGCCAAGAAAGCAGAATTCAATCGTAAAAGATTTCAGAATCGCTAATAAAGGCAATTTCAACCCCAAAGCCACCTCAACGAGGTGGCTTTTTGTTTGTTCATGGGATGCCCAGTTGCCGCTTTTTCCTTGCCAAAAATAAAGATATATTTATTAAGGTAATAGAAATTCCATATATTTTTTAAAGACAGTTGAAATATATCCACACTTGCGCCAACAGAAGCGAATACCTTGTAGAGGAGACACCATGTCCAAGTTCTTTTTAGCTTGCATCATGCTATTTATGGCACTATCACTTGATGCAGTGCTACCGACAGATCTAAGCGTATCTGGCAATCCTGAATTGTTTTCCAGACTCAAAGATAAAGCCATAAGCAATCTGCAAAAATTACCCACAGAAAAAGCAAAAGCATACAGGCATCTTCTGGTGGATAACAACAATATAGTGATGGCGTATCTTATAGCTTACGAACAAGATTCTAAGCTTGCAGAAAGCGATAGTGAAGTGTTAGAAAGCAACTACAAGGAGATTGTTAATCTGCTGGAC
>Ga0265294_10011274_pt1 | contig 10061 bp, 10 predicted proteins | sample MunlanPumphouse3_FD_192504 | JGI IMG/M metagenome (GOLD analysis project Ga0265294, IMG submission 192504) | Groundwater microbial communities from a municipal landfill in Southern Ontario, Canada - Pumphouse #3 | ecosystem: Environmental > Aquatic > Deep subsurface > Groundwater | place...
AAACACTCGCTTTTCATCGATATATGATAGCATAACATTATTCAAATGGCGTGCCTGTCGGGATTCGAACCCGAGACCTTCAGCTCCGGAGGCTGACACTCTATCCAGCTGAGCTACAGGCACAAGATCCGGAACAGAGGAAGTATAGCACATTCAGAATGGAGCTGTCACCGATGGACGACTCTCTTTATATGAGAGAAGCTTTAATAGAGGCGGAAAATGCTCTGAAAAAGGACGAGATCCCTGTCGGAGCTGTAATGGTGAGAAACGGTGAGATCATTGGACGGGGATCCAACATCAGGTCGCTGGAAGGCTCCCCTCTTGGGCATGCGGAGATAGTCGCAATGCAGGAGGCTTCAAAAGTTCTCAAAAACTGGCGGTTTGACGACTGCACGCTCTACGTAACTCTGGAGCCCTGTGTTATGTGTGCGGGTGCCATGGTGCAGTCGAGGCTGGGTACTCTCGTTTACGGCACAAGTGATCCGAAGGCCGGCGCGGTCGGTTCGCTTTACAACATTCTCAGAGATCCAAGAATGTACCACAGGTGCGTTGTGAGGTCAGGAATATTGAAAGAGGAGTGCGCAGAGTTGCTCCGGATTTTTTTCCAAAAAAGGCGCAAAGAAGGGGCCTGATCGATTTTGACATTCGCTATGGAATAAGCTATAATGCGCTCCGTCAGTTTGTTATAGGCAATTGATGCGATGCACGCGGAGAGGTGGCTGAGTGGTCGAAGGCGCTCGCCTGGAAAGTGAGTGAACGGCTTATCCCCGTTCCAAGGGTTCAAATCCCTTCCTCTCCGCCATTTTTGTATTGATCCATACAAACTGTTTTTTTTATATTTAACGGAGGGGTGGCCGAGTGGTCGAAGGCGGGCGACTCGAAATCGTCTTGGCGGTGCTGAGCTGTCACGTGGGTTCAAATCCCACCCTCTCCGCCATATTTACAGCGACTTTTTTGACATATAAAATTATCCAATAAAAAATACAGTTGGGTCGGCAAATATAGCCGACCCAACTTTTTTAATATCATCCGAAACTTTGAGTTATGAACGATCCTGTTCTTCCAGTTTTTTCCTTATCTGCAAGGAAGCTTCTGTCTTGCCAAGACCTCCGAATGTGCAGCGAAGTTCCAAAGGCAGCTTCAGGCCTATGTCGTACATCGCTTTTATCGTCTGATCCAATGGGATGACCTTATCGTACCCCGCCAACGCCATGTTAGCACTGGATATTGCATTTGAGCCGCCCATTATATTCTTGCCGAGACAGGGCACTTCGACCCGATTGGCTACAGGATCACATGCAAGGCCTGTCACATTCTGGAGCGCAACAGAAGCTGCGTTTATACACTCTTCCACTGTCCCTCCAAGCATCTGGGCTACTCCGGCGGCAGCCATGGATGAGCCTGCACCGCACTCGACCTGACAGCCGGCGACCTCAGCGGCAAAAGTTGCTGACTCTGCTATAAATATCCCTATCAATCCTGCGGCAAGCATTCCTTTGGTTATTTCATCCTTTGATGCACCGATCGATCTGCCAACACCGATCAGCGTACCGGGAAGGCAACCGCAAGAACCTGCTGTCGGAGCCGCAACAATAACGCCCATCGAACTTTTGACTTCCATTATCGCAGTTATGTACTTAATTACTGTATTAAGCAAATCGCATGGTACCAGCTTTTTCTTCCTTGCCCCTTCATCAATTTTGTACGACTGATAGCCAAGTATTCTGTCTTTATATTCGGTACCGCGAAGCCCCGTTTCAATAGCGTTCTCCATGATCGAGACCAGGTCAGACATCTTTTGGAATACCTCTTCTTCACTTGTATTTCCCCTGCAGCTTTCATACAGGACCGCAAATTCCCAAAGTTCCCTGGGATCGGTCTTTGCAAGTTCGATCAACTCCTCGGAGTTAAGGAAAGGTACTTCGCATTCAGCCCGGGAGTGAGTGGGAAGGATAGGCTCAATATATACGATGTCAATAATGAAATCTTCTTTCTTTAGCAGATCCAACGCATCCAAAGAGGTTTTTTCTGCAAACTTCAATTCAAACAAAGCGCGCTGCTCTTTTTTATCAGTCAGAACAAAATCAAAGCCGGGGAGATAAGATCTGATATTCTCCCAAATATCATCTGTGCTTTTTTCAGAGCAGTCTGCCGTGATCAATATTTCGTAAAAATCTCCCGCCATGTTTATTTGAAATCCATCGTACTTCTGCATTTCGATCATGCCGCCGCCGACTGAGACCGCTTCCCATTCATGGGAATATCCATATTTGCTTCTTGCGGAGATCCTGTAATTATTCGGATGCCCCGCTCCGTAATCAAGGATGCGGAATTCTATGTTTATCCCGGCATTACGTGCAAGTTCTTTGTAATTCGCAACATTTGGATCAGTAACAGGCATGCCGAGAATACCGCTTACAAATCCCATGTCAGTTCCATGTCCATCGTGTGATTCAGCCAAAGAACCATTTATGTCAAAATCCACAACTACATCTTTAACATTGTTCCTGAGGGACTGTCTGACTATACATGCTATTCTCGATGCACCCGCAACATGAGAACTTGAAGGTCCTCTCATCACCGGTCCGATCACATCATTAAAAATACTTGACGGCGGTTTTTTCATCACAAACCTCTCCTTCTACCAGCTGATAAATCCATTCTTAAGCCTGTCATCTTCCTCAACGATCAGGTGATTGAATCCTGTGATATGGACATCACTGCACGAGACCCTCGGGATGATCGCATTTATACCGTTCAAATCGATCTCGCGCAGAACCGAGGCAGTGAATTTTCCACCATAAATACTTTTCTGACAATACGATTCATTGATACCTATCATACCTCTAAAATACCGCTGTGCAATCCGGGTGGATGTACCCGTACCACACGGAGAAATATCTGCCTGTGAATCTCCGAAAATACACTGACACAAATAATCTCCATTTTCATCCGGAATATTCTTCGCAAAAAGCAGTTGATCCATATAATCTATTGATTTGTTCACAGGATGTTGTACTTTGACTGTATCATTGGCAGAAGAAAGTATTATTTTACTCAGCTTACGCATTTCATCCATTTTGCCCCTGGATATACCCATATCCAATGTATCGATGTCTACGATAGTAAAGAAATTTCCTCCAAAGCCTATATCAACATTGATACTTCCAATTCCTGAAACATAAATTTTCAGGTCTTTTCGATATAAAAAGGCAGGAACGTTTTCAAACGAAATGTGTTGAACGTCTCCTTTTTTTATTTCAACAAATACTGTAACTATACCGCTGGGTGTTTCAAGCTTAATTATTGTTTCAGGTTCTGTCCTTCGTACCATGCCTGTTTCTACAAGTGCTTTTGCAACAGAAAAAGTACCGGCACCACACATGGGCTGGTATGTAAGCGCGTCAATATAGAACAATCCGTAATCAGCATCCGGAGAACAAGGTTCCGTCAGTACTGCTCCAACCAAAGAAAGGAAACCCCTGGGCTGCTGCATCAGGCATGTTCTTATCCAGTCATAGTGAGTCTTCATATATTTCATTTTATCTTCTATGGAATCACCTTTCAGAGGCGGGATCCCCGAAGTGATTACTCTTATCGGAGTACCTGTAGTATGTGCGTCTACGGCAAATATCGATTGAGTATTACGCATTCATATATCCCCTCTGCATTTTATGATCGTTGTTGATCAAAATATCTTTCCTACTCCTGCTGCGATAGCTTTTTTATAAGCATTATAAGCAATAACTATATCGAGAGTTGCAAAGCCTACTGTTTTCATAATCGTGATCTGCCCGGAGTCAGTCCGACCTTCTACTCTCCCAAGGATCAGATCTCCAAGTTCCCCGGTTATTGATTCTTTGCTAAACTTGCCTTCGGAGATAGGTATAAGGAACTCCCCTGCCTCACACATTACCGCTTCCGTGTTGTCTATGAATATCTTGTCGGCATGAGTCACTGTATACTCATCCAGCTCACGCTTATGCGGCATAAAGACTCCAACAGCATTAATATGAGTACCCCGTTTGATCTTTCGTCCGTCAAACACAGGATCAGAGCTTGTGGTAACAGTAGTTATTATGTCGGCTTGATCGATCGCCTCGTCTGAGGAAACCGCACCTACCAGCTTGGTATTGAACTTCTCAGCAAGAGCTGATGCTCTGTCGATAAAAGAGGCTATCCATTGATGGTTGGAGTCGTAAATGCGCACCTCTGATAATTCCCTTACCGTCAATAAGGCTTCAAGCTGTGACATGGCCTGTCCTCCGGTCCCGAAGAGTGCCGCAGTTTTCGCGTCTTTATTTGCAAGGAGTTTTGTCGCCAGCCCTGAAACTGCTCCCGTTCGCATGCGGGTAAGTTCAGTACCGTCAAGCATTGCGTTGACCACTCCTGTTTCAGGGTCTGTCAGCAGTGTTGTTGCTGTTACGGCGGGCATGCCTTTCTTCGCGTTATCCGGGTATGTTGATACGATTTTTATGCCGGCAACTGGGAAATCCTTGATAAGAGCAGGCATGTAAGATGTGATCCCATTTTTTTTAACTTCGAAATTTATACGTACCGGGACTTCCGTCCCTCCGTTGCTTTGAATAACAAAAGCCTCTTCATTTGAATTTATCGCATCCTCCATTGTGAATACTTTTCTTATATCTTCAGCGTTTAAAACCAACATATTGAAACACCTCATTAATTTTTAATTTTTCATAAAAAATAAAAAAACTCCCTCTCCTGATAGTTGAAACAGGTTTGGGAATTTTATATTAACATTCGTTATCTGCATTTTATATAACTTACAATGCCTACAGGCTAATTATCGAATCAGGTTAACCAAAACCAAAGAGACCCACGGAACATATGTCACCAACATCAGTACAAACATCATTGTTCCTAAGAACGGAAGAGCAGCTCTTGAGACCTTTTCAAAAGGCACTCTAGATATGTTGGTAGCTGAGAAAAGGCAGACGCCAACAGGTGGGGTCGCAAGTCCTATAGTAAGGTTGATACAGACTATCATTCCGGCCACTATAGGATCTATACCCATCTTAGCAAGAGCAGGAGCCAATATTGGTCCTACAAGCATAATAGCAGGAGCGCTGTCCATGAACATGCCTACGATCAGAAGAGCAAAATTTATCATCAAGAGCTTTAGCCATAGGGAGACATTCATCGCTAGAAGTGCTTCGGTGAGTCTTAAAGCAACCCTTTCGTTTGTAAGGACCCATCCGAAGGCATAACAGGTACCTACCAGCAGCATAACTGATCCGCTGTCTATAGCACTTTCCAAAAGTATCTTCGGCAACTGTCTCCATGCTATCGTCTTATATATAAACATAGAAAGGACAAAAGCATATAGTGCTGCCATTGCAGCAGCTTCAGTAGGTGTGAAGATCCCTGAGGTTATCCCACCGAGAATGAAGACGGGCAGTATCAAACAGAGTATCGAGTCTTTTATTGCTTTAAGCCTCCCTTTCCATGAGGTCCTTGGAAGACGAGGGTAATTATCGCGCTTTGCGTATACATAAACAACTGACATCAAAGCCAAAGCCATCAATATCCCGGGCAAAATACCAGCCACGAAAAGATCCCCAATAGGAACACGGCTAACAGCCCCGTAAAGGACAAATGCAAGGCTTGGGGGGATAACAGGTGCCATCGTCGATGCAACAGCAGTCAGTCCTGCACTGAAGTCTGCCGGGTAACCTTCCTTTTTTAGCGAGGGAATCATTACAGATCCAACAGCTGAAGTTGCCGCTACAGCCGAACCGGAAACTGCGCCGAAAAAGGCACAGACCATTACATCAACCATCGCCAATCCGCCTCTTATATGACCTACGAAAGCCTGCGCAAGCTTGATAAGCCTCTCTGTAATGCCACCGTTGTTCATAAGGTTGCCTGCAAGAACAAAAAAGGGCAGGCACATTAAAAGAAACGAGTCCATCCCGCGTACAATTCGAGACGGTACCAACAGCCAAGAAACATCGCCGCCCATAACAAGAATATACGCTATGGTAGAGAGGATCAAAACAAAAGATATTGGAACGCTTAAAAACAGCAGAGGAAAAAATGTGGCAAATAAGATCCAGCTCATTTCGCAGCCCCCCTAAAAAAATCACGAATTTCATTTTCCGTGAATTTACCGTGGGAAATAAGCTCCAACAACTGAACAGTACTGTAGAAAAGCATCAGAGCGCCACTTACGGGTACAGACAAATATAGGGCTGCTGCTGAAACTGGAAACGAAGTCGCAGTTTGTCCGGCACTATATACATCAATGGTTTGCTGAGCTCCGTAAACGGTAAGGATATATACTGCCAATATCATAAACACCTGGGCCATCAACTTAACTATAAATTGAGCTTTCCCCTTTATGTTGTTTACAAGTATGTCTACTCCGATATTCAAATGGGAATGGACAGCGCAGGCAGAGGCGAGCATAGTGCTCCAGATGAAGAGATATCTGCCCATTTCTTCTGCCCATTGAAAAGAATGTGAGAAAAAAAACCTTGATATGACCTGCATACACACAATAACCGACATAGCCGCAAATGTCACAATAGCAATAACAGAAGCAAATCTATCAAGTTTGTCTTCAATGAAATGTAGTCTCTTTAGGATAAGTTCCATGTTGAAACACAGCCTTTCGGTCAAAAATCCTTTAATCTGTATAGTCACGGACGGCCCTAACTATTCAGGACCGCCCATAACAAGAAACAAGCTTTGTTTGTAACTATTTTGTCTTGTTGATCTGATCTACTATCGGTTTCCAGTGAGGATATTTCTTAAAATAGTTTGCATATACAGGCTGAACAGCTTTTACCCATTCATCACGGTCTTTTGGATTTGTAACAGTAATTTTCTTTTCTTTTTCAAGTTTCTTGGTCAGCTCCATCTCAGTATTCCAGAACCATTCTCTCTGATACTTACCAGCTGCCACTGCTGCATCCTTGACGATCTTGCGTTCCTCTTCGTTTAGTCCATTCCAGAGTTTTTCGCTTGCAAGCACTACTCCTGAAGAATAGAAATGCTGGATCATGCAGACATAAGGCTGGATAGCGAGGTATCCGGCACTGTTGGCAACATAGACACCGTTATCCTGCCCGTTCACAAGACCTGTCTGGATACTGCTGTAGATTTCACCTGAAGGGATGGGAGTAGGAACTGCTCCTAGTGCCTTGTACATATCTGCGTTCATATCGTTCATCATTATGCGCAGTTTGAGCCCCTTCATATCTGCAATGGTTTTGATCGGACGCTTGTTGTTTGTAATTTCACGCCATCCATCTTCAGCAAATGCAAGCGCTTTGATATGCGAAGACTCGAACTGTTTTAGCAATTTTTCGCCTATTGGTCCCATGAGAACTTTATTTACATGGTTTGTATCACGGAAAAGAAATGGCATATCAAGGAGCATAACGTCTTTGACAAAGGCAGAAAGGCTTCCCGTTGATGTCCAAGCCATGTCCAGATTGCCGGAACGGACCATCTCAGCAGCTTCTACTTCATCTGTCGTCATGTCGCCAGCGTAAATTTCAACTTTAATTTTTCCTTTACTGGCTTTATCAACAAGATCCTTAAACTTTTGGGCACCTATATCGAAGTTGCTGTCTGGCGGAAGAACGTGCGCAAGTTTTATGGTACGGGCCGTTACTGCCGCATCTGATACTGCCGGTGCGACCAAGCAGGAAAAACTTGCTATTACGATGGCAGATATGATTATAAGTGACGAATGGATACCTTTAACTTTCATTTTAACGATCCCCTTTGCTTTTCAGTGTATGTTTCTAAAACTTTTTACTTTCTCAGTACAAAATATAAAATTTTATTGCCGTAGTATCCCCCTCTCTTAACTGAATTTATTATTTAAATCAGAAAACCCTCACTCAATGGATCTTCAGGATCAAGTACGAGTTGGTTAAAGCCTGTGATCCATGCTGGCCCTGCAATTCTGGGAATTATGCCCTTGATGCCACCAATTTCTGTCAATCCGTCTATTGATCCGTAAAATGTAGTATCTAATATGCTGCTATTTACTAATGTCTCTTCAGGAGCCATCTGGCCACGTCCATAAAGAAGTGCCATTCTGGCTGACGTTCCTGTTCCACACGGAGAACGGTCAATTGCAGAATCTGCAAATACACACGTCTCTTTGGATTTCCAGCCGGTACTTATCTTTTCTGAAGGTCCGGTAACTATGACTCCGTATATGCCATTTATTCCTGGATTTTCTGGATGCACCACATTTAATTCCCTGTTACCCCAATCCTTCAGCCACATCGAATGCTTTGCTATCAAAGAACCATGTTCGGGTATTACTTCGAGTCCCAAATCTTCTGCTTCGACAAAAATGTAGAATCCTCCACCAAAAGAGACTGCAACTTTAACTTTACCTATAGTTGGGATATCGACCTCAATGTTGTCTTTGTAAAGAAAGGAAGGGACATTTTGAAAAGAAACCTCTTTAACTCTTCCATTTTCTACAATCGCTCTTGCTGTTACACGTCCGGCAGGAGCATCTATATTGACTGTGTTTTCTCCTTCTGTGACAGGAATTACGCCCGTCTCAACAAGTACTTTTACTACACCAATGGTTCCATGGCCACACATCGTAGCCTGTCCCGTAGTGTGAGTATATAAAACTCCGACGTGTCCATCGTCAGTCACAGGAGAAGTGAGGATCGCGCCAAACATGTCCTTGTGGCCTCTTGGTTCGCGCATCAGGAAATTCCTTACTCCGTTCAAGTTTTCATCAAACCATTTCATTTTATCGAGCATTGTTGTGCCTGGAATTTTAGGAAGACCTGAAACCACAACTCTTACCGGTTCACCAGCCGTATGAGCATCAACTGCATTGATGGATCTGATAAATTGCATCATAAAAAAAACACCTCGTCGTGGTATACTTCTGATGTCCGATTAGCAGATATCAGATAAGTAGATTTTATATTCTATAGATATTTTGTCAAGCAATTAAAATTAAGCAATTAAGGGAAAAGTTATTTAAAATGATTATTGGTTAAATAACATTAATGTCAGTTCTCCAATTTTTTAATAAAAATAAAGTTTTTATAATTTGTTTATAGTAGAATATATACAGATGAAACTTTATAATTCTTGCCGTGCCCTTCAATTTACATTGTAAAATTAACGATCAGGAGATGTCTTGGAAATGAACTTAAAAAGAGAAAATACTCTGTCTCAGTTAGTCCTTGAAAACATTCAAAACTCTATTCGGGATGGAGAGTTCAAGCCAGGGGAATGCTTGCCTTCTGAGCGAGAGTTGGCTGAAAGATATGGCGTGGGTAAATCAAGCATACGGGAAGCGATCAAAATGCTGCAGGTGTTAGGTGTAGCTGAGTCTTCGCAGGGAAAAGGCACTTATTTGAGGGAAACTCTGGGCACTCAGATTTTAAGACCGCTCTTGTTGGATATGATGCTTCAACGTTCAAACGCAGAGGAATTATATGAATTCAGGGTGATTTTTGACATTGCTGCTTTAAAACTTGCTATAACTAAAGCAACTGAAGATGAGAAACATATCATTCGTCAAAAATTCCATGAATATAAAACTCTCTCTGAAGCCCATATACCGGCGGCAGACCAGGCAGATCAGGAATTTCACAAGATAATACTTAATGCGACTAGAAACCAATTTATTATCAAGATGGGAACACTTGTTATGGAATTATGCCGGCCATATTCTAAAAAGGGCAATGATGTCCTGGACAAAACGGTAATGGATAATCACGAAAAAATGATGGAGATATTTTGCTCGGGTGATACAACCGATATTGAAGATGTGGTAAGAAATTCCCTGATCGTATTCCGTCATATATTGGACAATGGATTACACAAAGACATCTAAGCCAATTTTCTTAAATCAAACAGAAAAATTAAGCGGTTTGCCAAAAGGCAGGCCGCTTTTTTATGATCACGTTAGAAAACGCAAATTTGATGCACAGGGAAAGAATTACTACTGCTTGAACCAGACCCCGCCGATCAATATATATGTTCCTGCTCCTCCTGCATTGTATGCTGCTGTAAAAGACTCATTATTCGGGAAGACT
>Ga0265294_10011275_pt1 | contig 10060 bp, 8 predicted proteins | sample MunlanPumphouse3_FD_192504 | JGI IMG/M metagenome (GOLD analysis project Ga0265294, IMG submission 192504) | Groundwater microbial communities from a municipal landfill in Southern Ontario, Canada - Pumphouse #3 | ecosystem: Environmental > Aquatic > Deep subsurface > Groundwater | place...
CCGTTGATACATTCGTTTTTCTAGAACTTCCATCGGATAATCAATGCCCAAAATAAGCCAGTCTATAGCTAATTGGGCGTTAGCTGGCTGAGTCTGTTGGTTGGTCGCTCCAGTGGCGATTTCTAAATAGCGAATCAAGCGCCGCGGATTATGGCGGTCGCTATTATTTAATTTTTGAGCCAAAGCCGGTGCGGCTTTGAGTAATTGGTCATAAAGCTGGTCAACCGATAATTCTTCTAAGGCTTGACGGCGCTGATTGTCTGGTTTAATAGTGCTGAGTTGATAATTGTCTATCAAGGCTTGCAAATATAATCCACTACCACCGGCGACAATTGGTAATTTTTGGCGCTGACTAATATCTAGCAAAGCTTGTTGGGCCATTTGCTGGTAAGTGGCTAAATCAAAGACTTGTTGGGGATTGGCTACATCAATTAAATGATGGGCAATCGGTCGGCCGTTATTGGCATAATCAGGTAGATCTTTGCCGGTGCCAATGTCCATGCCGCGATAAACCTGACGGCTATCGGCGCTAATAATTTCACCGTTATAGCGATCAGCTAAAGCAATGGCTAACTTGGTCTTGCCGGCAGCAGTTGGTCCGATAACGGCGATAGCTTTGAGTTGAGCCATAAGAATAATTTATTTTATAATAATTCAGCGGTCAAGCCGAAGTTTTGGGCCGCGGTAATCTTGACTTGGTAACGCTGACCAATAGCGTACTCTTTATCCTTAGGGGGTATCATTAGAACACCATGATTGCGGTCAGTCCGACCAAAGAAATTAGGGCCGCGTTGACTCTCAATAATAACTGGTATAGTTTGACCAATTAGGGCTTGACGATTGGTTTTAGCATTTTTTTTAACTATCTTATCTAAATCCACTTCTCGTTGTTTTTTGGTTTCCGCTGACACATCGTCAATCATTTTGGCCGCAGCTGTGCCCGGTCTAGGGCTGAATTGAGCAATATAGACTTGATCAAATTTGAGGTCGTCAATCAGTTTAACGGTATCTTGGAAATCAGCCTCAGTTTCACCTGGAAAACCAACAATAATATCGGTAGTTAAACTAACATCGGGCCAGGCTTGACGAACCTTGTCAATGATTTGCCGGTAATGCTGATTAGTATAGCGGCGATTCATGGCCGCAAGTACTTGATCACTGCCGGATTGGACTGGCAGATGCAAATGATGGCTAAGATGCTGGCTATTTTTGAGTACGGTAATTAAGTTATCACTAATATCCTTGGGATGGCTAGTGGCAAAACGCAACCAATAGTTGCCCAATTTATCTAGTTGTTCTAAGAGCCCGGCAAAATCTAGTTTGGTTATGGGATCGCGATAGCTATTAACATTTTGAGCGATCACTGTAATTTCCTGGTAACCGTCAGCTAAGAGTTGGCTGACTTCAGCGATAATCTCAGTGGCTGGACGATAGCTTTCGCGGCCGCGGGCGTAAGGGACCATGCAGTAGCTACAATAATTATCGCAGCCATTGCCGATTGGCACCAGAGCGCTAAATTTAGATTGATAGTCGGGCTTAATTTGCAGATAATCAGTTAGATGGGCCAGGCTGCCGGCCATTGAGCTTGGAATAATTGTCTCTAATTCGGTTAATTGTCCGATATTAAACCAGTAGTTTACGCTGTCAGCCAATTTGGCTTTAATGTCTTGACGATACGATAAACAGCCGGTCAAAGCTACGGCTGTTTGGGGGTTATCTTGTTTGATTTGTTTAATTAATCCGTAAATACGATCTTCAGCACCTTGGCGGATGCCGCAAGTTACTAAAATAGCTAAGTCGGCTTGGCTCCTAGTTGCAGTCGCCTGCCAACCTAGCTCATTTAAGCGGCCAGCTAAACGTTCGCTGTCGCTCTTGTTCATAGAGCAACCAATAGTGATAATGAAATAACGCTTGGCCATATTTAGACTTTAATCTAAAAGCTCTAGAGCCTCTTTCTGTTTTTTATTTAAGCTGGTTGGTGTTAAAACTTTAGCTTCTACTAAATGATCACCACGGCCATAACTGTTTAGTTTAGGCACACCTTTGCCGCGCAGGATAATCACCTGGCCGCTTTGAGTGCCGGCTGGAATTTTTAAAGTTGCTGGACCATCGACTGTTTCTATTTTAAGTTTGTCGCCTAGAGCTGCTTGACGAAAAGTCAGACCAACTATTGAGTGAATATTGTAGCCGTCACGTTTGAGTTGAGGATGGGGCTTGACGCTGATATTAATATATAGATCACCGCTAGTCGCGCCACGTAGACCAGCCTCGCCTTGGCCAGTAAATTTAATAGTTTGACCACTAGCAACTCCGGCTGGTATTTTAATGTCTAATGGTTTCTTTTCAACTGTTCGCCCTTGGCCATGACAATGTTGACAAGGTTGATCAATAATTTTACCTTGGCCACTACATTTGGGACAAGCCGCTTGGGTGCGGATATTGCCAAGCATGGTTCGTTGGATTTGATCAATTACTCCCCGGCCTTGGCAGTCTGGGCAAGTCTTGGCCGTGCTGCCAGTCTTAGCACCGCTACCATGACACTTTGAACAAGTGCTTTGCTTTTCCAGATTAATGGTTTCTTCACCACCAAAGACAGCGGTTAAGAAATCTATTTTTAAGCCGATTTCTAAATCACGACCGCGTTGTTGATTTTGACGAGTTGACCGACTACCGCCAAAACCAAATAGATCGCCGAACATTTCGCCTAGATCGCCAAAATTGCCTTCAAAACCACTGCTCTGACCACCTTGATAGAATTGGCTAAAATCAAAACCGCCCATGCCACCTTGTTGGTTAAAGCCACCGCCCATATTGCCAGCGGCGCTGCCAAAGCGGTCGTAGTGGGCTCGTTTATCTTGATCGCCCAAGACTTGATAAGCTTCATTAATTTCTTTAAATTTAGCTTCATCGCCATGAGCCTTATCTGGATGGTGCTGATGAGCTAATTTGCGAAAAGCTTTTTTAATTTCTTCCGCTGAAGCGCTCTTGCTGACCCCGAGAATCTGGTAATAATCTTTAGCCATAAAATATTATCAATTTAATAAGCAGCCCGAGGCGTTAAAGCTTCAGGCTGCCTAAAAATCGTTAATTATTTTTGTTCTTCTTCAATTTCGCCTTCAACTGGTCCGCTCTGAGCGCCAGCGGCTTGATCATTGGTTTCAGGTGCACCGGCTTCAGCTCCTTCAGGGGCAGCACCGGCAGCAGGATTGGCTTCAGCCGCTTGCTGATACATAGCCGCTCCAATCTTTTGAGCAACCTCATTGGTTTCTTCTAATTTCTTTTTTAGAGCCTCGAGATCACCAGCTTCTTTGGCGGTTTTTAATTCAGCTACTTTGGTTTCCAATTCGGTTTTATCTTCAGCTTTAATCTTATCGGCTGAATCTTTGAGTAGTTTTTCTAATTGGAAAATAACACTGTCGGCCTGATTTTTTAATTCAGCCGCGTCTTTCTTTTGCTTATCTTCTTCAGCGTGCTTTTCGGCTTCTTGGCGCAGTTTTTCAATTTCTTCTTTATTTAAGCCAGATGAAGCGGTAATAGTAATCTTCTGTTCTTTATTTGAGGCTTTATCAGTAGCTTTGACATTTAAGATACCATTGGCATCTAAATCGAAACTGACTTCAACCTGAGGCACACCGCGTGGAGCTGGTGGAATACCATCTAAAATAAAGCGACCTAGTGATTTATTGTCAGCCGCCATCGGGCGCTCACCTTGAACAATATGAATCTCGACACTGGTTTGACCATCAGCCGCCGTAGAGAAAACCTGGCTCTTGGAAGTCGGGATGGTGGTATTTCGTTCAATTAATGGAGTGGCTACACCCCCAAGGGTTTCGATACCCAAGGTCAGTGGGGTTACATCCAAAAGTAAAACATCTTTAACATCGCCTTGTAAGACACCAGCTTGAACAGCTGCGCCCAAAGCCACGACTTCATCAGGATTGACGCTCAAGTTTGGTTCTTTGCCAAAGAATTCTTTAACTTTAGCTTGGACCATTGGCATACGAGTCATGCCGCCAACCAAAATTACTTCTTCAATATCTTCAACCTTATAACCAGCATCAGCTAGAGCTTTTTTACATGGTTCAATGGTTTGAGCAACCAAATCGCCAACTAAGTTTTCTAATTGAGCTCTAGTCATTTTCATGACCAAGTGTTTTGGTCCGTTGGCGTCGGTGGTGATAAATGGCTGATTGATTTCGGTTTCATTTAAGGTTGATAACTCAATCTTAGCTTTTTCAGCTGCTTCTTTAATCCGTTGTAGAGCCAGAGTGTCTTTAGATAAATCAATCCCCTGATCTTTTTTGAATTCATCAATAATCCAACTAATAATTCGTTGGTCAAAATCTTCACCACCTAGATGGGTATCACCATTGGTAGCTTTGACTTCAACTGTATCTTCGGAAATATCTAAGATGGAAATATCAAAGGTACCACCGCCTAAATCATAAACGGCAATTTGTTGACCTTTTTTCTTATCAAAGCCGTAAGCTAAAGCGGCTGCGGTTGGTTCGTTGATGATGCGCTTAACATCTAATCCGGCAATCTTACCGGCATCCTTGGTAGCTTGACGTTGAGAATCGTCAAAATAAGCTGGCACAGTAATAATTGCTTCAGTAACTGATTCACCCAAGCGAGCCTCAGCATCAGCCTTTAATTTAGACAAGATCATGGCGGAAATTTCTTGTGGGTTATAATCTTTGTCTTGTAATTTAACTTTAACACCATCACCAGCCTGGACAATGGAATAAGGGACATTTTTGAGGTCACGTTGGATTGCCTCGTCTTGAAAGCGACGGCCGATTAAGCGTTTGACGGCATAAACAGTATTTTCTGGGTTGGTCACAGCTTGGCGTCTGGCAGTTTGGCCGATTAGGCGTTCGCCATTTTTGGAAATAGCCACGACCGATGGGGTGGTCCGATTGCCCTCAGCATTTTCTAAAATCTTGGGCTGACCGGCCTCCATGATAGCGACAGCACAATTGGTTGTGCCCAAATCTATTCCGATAATTTTACTCATAACTTTTATAGGTAATTTAATTGATTAATTTATTTATTTTTGGTAGTAATCTTAATTGTTTTTGGCTTGGATTCAGGAGCTTTGGGAATCATAATTTTTAAGACGCCGTCTTCAGCAATAGCTTTAGCCTCACCGCCTAAAACATGAGCTGGTAGCTGGATGCTACGGTAGAAGCTGCCACGACGAATCTCTTTGCGATAATAATTTTTTTCATCAACTTCACTATGGCGTTCGCCTTCACCTTTTATTGACAAAGTGTCGTTATCGATAGAAATCTGGACATTTTCCGGCTGGATACCGGCTAATTGAGTTTCAACAATAACGTTATCTTTGTCTTCATACATATCAATGGCTGGCACAAAATTGTGCTGGTCATTGCGCAAAGCTGGTAAGAAATCGCTGAAAACTTTTTCAGCTTCTTCTAGACTGTCAAATAATGGATTCCATTTTACTAATCCTCTCATATAATTGTGGTAGCCGCTATTATTTTCTTAGTTAGACAAATAATAACTAGCTTTAATTAATTATTATGATCAATCGGCTCAGGGCCGGCTTGATGTTCAATTTTTGGGTTTTTAATTGGTTGGTGACGATAAACTTTGACTCGAGCTGGGGTAATGACCTTTTTTTCTAGCTGATAGCCTGGTTTAATTTCTTCAGCGACAATATCTTCTTGTTGTGGTTGATCGGTAGGGATTATCTCGGTGGCGTCCATGGTGGTATGGTCAAAAGTTTGGCCGATGGTTTTAATTTCTTCAACACCTTGTTGGTTTAAGACATTTTGAAATTGTTTAATAATATAATTGATACCTTCTAGCCAGCTGGTGGTATTATCTGGATTAAAGTGACGGCAGGACAGCTTGAGATTATCATAAACCGGCAGGATTTCTAATAATAATTGCTCGTTGGCATAATGAATATAATGGGCTCGGTCTTTTTGGTGTTGTTTAATTAGGTTTTGTTGTTCGGCTAAAGCCCGCTGGTATTTATTTTCTAACTCATGATATTGCTCGCGACTAACGTTGTTTTTATTTTTGTCCTTTGTTTCTTTAGCGTTTTTCTTGGATGGTTCGGTAGACATAGTTAATTAGGTTAAAATTATTTTGGTAGTCGGTTCGTAGTGGTGCCAGTAAACCAAATAGACCGATATGTTGGTCAAAACGATATTTAGTAAGGATAGTGCTAGAAAAAGCACCAAAGGGACTGTCGCTACCCAGACGGATAATTGGTTCTTCTGGTATTTGATTAAATAATTCATCAATAATTTCTTCTAGACTATCGATAACCTGAGAGATATCATAGACCATTGATAATTGTTTGAATTCCGGTTGGCTCAGTAAGCCACTTAGGCCAGTATAATAAGAATCATAACGATGGAAAGACCAGAAAACGCCGCTATTGGTTAATTGAGCCAAGGTTTTAGCTAGTGGTTTCCAATTATTGCCAAAATCATTTAAAACTGGTTCCAGAGATTTTTTAGCGACCGAGTCTGGGGTGATTGGTTTAATTTCGGTAATTAATTGGCGGTAAGCCAACTCAGTTGGGATACGACCGGCTGAAGTGTGGGGCTGAACAATATAGCCAGACTCTTCTAGATCAGCTAGGTCATTACGAACTGTGGCTGGTGAAAAATCCAATTGATATTTATCGACCAAAACTTGAGAAGCAACTGGTGTTGCTGTTTGGATATAGTCTTCAGTTAATAGCTTGAGAATTAAAGCTGGTCGTGCCTCCATAAATATTTTTCTTATTTGTCCCCAGTATATCATTGTTAGCAGTCAGGTGTCAAGAGTGCTAAAATAGTTTTTAGGATAATAAAATAACTCAGTATTGAGCTGAGTTATTTTTATAAGAAGTAATTATTCTAAACAGAGAGCTTATTAATCACTAATTCTTTTTTACCGTGTAGTATTTGATAGAGGAAAACATCAGCCATGCTTTGACGGTATTCAAACTCGGCTTTATCCATTAAAGTATAGCGGACACTACGACCAGACCCCTGCTCAATTTTTTTAATCAAGTCGTTGAGTTTGGTTTTATTAAATCGATCACTGACAATGAAAAGATCGGTTGGCGCTAAGAGATCATTAGTAAAAAAACCAGTTAATAATAATAAATCGATTGAACCTAATTTTTGTAGATCAGCGATTAATTTACTTTCTTGACCGATTTCAGCTTTAGCCAGTAAAGCTCGGAGTTCAGCTAGTAAATAAAAACCTTGATTAACCTGATAAAACTTTTTTCCCAATTTTTGTTTTGGTTCAGCTTTGACTTCTAGTAAACCGATTTCTTCTAGATTAGATAATTCACGACGGACCGAATTGAGTTGCAAATCAAGTTCGCGGGATAATTGGCGAACATAAAAATAATCATTTGGGCCGGCAAATAGAAAAAGCTTAAGCAATTTCATTCTAGCCTGTGAACTAAAAAGCTTTTCTAACATATAATTTAATCTTTGGTATTGGGCTGTATAAATTTTGTGTTAACCCTTGTCTAAAAACATAATATCTTATATAATTATTTTCGTCAAGATATTATTTATAGAAAGCTAAAATACTTTCTCTAGCTTTAGCGTTTTTTCTATGCCTTATAAGCTTGCTTCACTATTATTAAGCTCTGAGCAAAAAAGCAGTTCAGTTGCTAAAATTGCCTGGGCCGAAGCTGACCATGGTGACCCGACTAATGAAACTCGATTTGCGCGAGTGGGTAAAATCTTTAGTTTGGTCGAAGTTTATGCCACCAATGCCAAGGCCATGCTTTTGCTCGATTTTTTCAGTGAGCGACCTAAATTAAATTATTATCAGCAACCCGACTTAGATAAGAATGAATACCCTGGACTTAATGATTTGGAAAAATTTTTTACAGCCGCTATTCAGCAAACTAATCATGATTTAGCTGTTTTTTTAGATGAACACAAGATTAGTTATTTACAGCCAGAAGTTAGTGCGACTATTGGACTATTGAGTGAAAAGGGATTATTTTTAGCTTCAATTGGTCGTAATCAGGCTTGGATTCTGGCACCTGAACAACCAAGCAATAAACAAGTTGTTAAAATCATTGTACCGCCAGAAGAAGGTTATGATCGAGCTAATCGTTTGTTTCAAGAAATTTTTAGTGGTTCTTTATCTGGCCAAGGCTATTGTTTGGTTAGTAATGAAGCCCTAGCTGAATATATTGAACCAACCACTGCTCTTAATTTATTAGCTAATAAGGCCCCATTAATTGGTGCAGAAAAATTAAGAAATTTTTTACAACAAACCAATCGGCGGGTTGATTTTTTGGGTTTAATTATTAAGCGGTGTCATTTTAATGAACAAAATGAAGCGCAATGCTTAGAAGCTCCAGCTAATTTTGTTAGTAGCACTCACTCCACCACTCAAACTCAATTGATTAATAATAATTTAAGATTAACCGAGGAAAGAACTGAAAAGATTCTTAATCCGTCAGGCTGGTCTAGATTGGTTAATTTATTTAAAAAGATTGTTTTTATTTTAATCAATCAATTATTTAAATTGGTTAAACGTGATTGGTCAAATGATTATCGTCGTTTGACCGAGTTTAGTCAAACGAAATGGCAAACTATTCGGCATGGTGTTAAATCTTGGTCAGGTTGGCCAATTATTAATCGTGGATTTGGTCGACTTAGTTTAATTGGTCGGGCTGGTTGGTATAAGGTTCAACCAAAATTACGGCAAATTAATAATTATTGTTTAGCAGGCTGGCTTAAATCAGCCCCGAAACGTTGTAAATTAATTGAAAAATATTGGTTACCGATTAGACGGCCCCTAAAACCAATACTAGATCGGTTGATACTTATTTGGCGAAAAATTATTTATTTATTTAGAAAAAAATATCAGCCAATTATTGGCTACCGGCATGGTCTTTCTAAACGCAGTCGCCTATTTTTAATTTTAGCTGGTGTTTGCTTGATTTTATTGAGTGGCGGAATTGTGTGGCAACGTTATCGACAAATTAACCAGGCCAAATTACAAGAACAAATTGATTTCATTGCTTTAGTTGAACAAAAACATAATCAAATTGAAGCCAATCTTTTATATAATAACTTTGATTCAGCGAATCAAAGTCTAGACGAAGCGGCTGATTTAATCGATCAACGGCAACAGTCTGATTATAGGCTACCTGAACAAATTAATGATCGTTGGCAAGCGGCTATCTTAAAACAGGAAGATTTAATGGGTAAAGTTCGTCAGATTTATACTTTGCGCGACGGTCAACTTTTGACTGGTCAGCCAGTTAATGCGACTACTTCGGTGGCTAGTCTGTTAAAACTCAATGGTCAATTATTAGCCTGGGTTGATTCAGTTAATCGTCAAGTTGTTTATCAAAATAGTCGCCAAGAATGGCAGGCCGTCAATTGGCCAGATGATTGGTCAGAGATTACAGTGATGGCTAGTGATAATCAGGATTGGTATTTTGCTAGTAATGATGGACGAATTATTTCATTGAGCCGTGATGGTCAATGGACAGATTGGCCGATGGATAAAGCAATTGATCAAATTAAGGCTCTAGCTTTTTATAGTGGTCGAATTTATCTTGTGGCTGGTGATAATCAAATTTATCGTTATCAAAAACAAGCCAGTAGTTTTGATGGTGGCCAACAATGGAACACCGATAAATTGCCAGCTGGTGAAATTGCCGGATTATTTGTTGATGGACAGGTATATGTTTTTTATCAGGATGGCCAAGCTTTTAAATTGACTAATGGTCGTCAACAAAAGATTACTATTAAAACAATTGAACCACAAATAAAAAATTGGCAAAATTGTCAATTATTAAATGAGCAAGGGTTTTATTGTTTAGAAGACACTGGTAGCCGGATAATTAATTATAGTTTTGATGGAACAGTTATTAGTCAATATTTATTATTTGACCAGCTGAGTCAATCGGTAGTAATAGATCAAAAAGGATTAGCTATTTATAGCTTAAACAACCAAGGTGTTTATCAATTAACTTTTCCCACCGTATATAATAATTAAGTTTAATGTTTCAAAAAGAATCCTCACCAGCTTTCACCCTCATTGA
>Ga0265294_10011276_pt1 | contig 10060 bp, 10 predicted proteins | sample MunlanPumphouse3_FD_192504 | JGI IMG/M metagenome (GOLD analysis project Ga0265294, IMG submission 192504) | Groundwater microbial communities from a municipal landfill in Southern Ontario, Canada - Pumphouse #3 | ecosystem: Environmental > Aquatic > Deep subsurface > Groundwater | place...
TAAAAATCTTTCTTTATCAAATACTCCTCTAATCAATGTTTCTAATTCATTTCTTTTTACTACTTCTTTTCCATCAATACTTTTCCAACCCATAAAACGATCCTTATTAGAAGAAATTGTTCCTATATATGAACTCCAAATATGATCTGCGATGATACAAAGCTCATTATATGCAAAAAGTGATGGTATATCTTTTTTATATGTCTGTAATTGATTAAACGCTCCCGTAGATGTTGCGTTAGAATCTGCTGGATTCTTTAGCTCAAAAATAGCTAAAGGAATTCCATTCACAAAGATTAAAATGTCTGGCCTACGATTTCGATTCTCTATAATAGTAAATTGATTAACTGCAAGAAAATCATTATTGTTAGGATTATTAAAATCAAATAAATAAACTTTATCTCCTCTGGTCATTCCATTCTCATCTCTATATGTAACATCAACTCCCTCAAATAACATCTTATGAAATGCTTCATTCGCCTCTATTAAAACAGGGCTTGAAAATGGAACATTCAATACTTTAGTTAAAGCTTCCTCTCTTGCTTCTTCTGGAATATCAGGATTGATTTTTGAAATAGCTTCTTCTAATCTTCCTTGAAGAATAATATCTAAATATCCTGCTTCTTCTTTTCTTTCTGGAGCTACCCCATCAAAAGCAATATCAGGACCAAAAGCAACAGAATATCCAATGTCCTTTAACCATTCTAATGTTGCATTTTCTAAATTGTCTTCAATATACTTCATATTTATTTTGCTGTTAAATTACTTAATCCGTTTCTAGCTCTTTCTATTAAATCATCGTAAGTTAAAACTTCAACCCAATGAAAATAAGAAAGTAAACGCCTCATATTCTTTGGTTCAGCTGATATTGTTGTTGATTTTCCATTTACCATCTCCTTGCCTCTTCTTCCAATAAGAAGAATTCCTTTGGGTTTATAGTATTTTCCATAATTATCTATAAGAATTTCTTCTCCAGTTTCGTCCTTTCGTTCTTGCGAATACTCACTATAATAATACTCCAAATACCCAGTAAGCTGACCAAGAGCTTCTGCAAGTTTGGGAGTTATAAATTGTCTATTACTAGCATCAATTCTTAATAATTCTTCGGCTGGTAATTTTACTTCAAGGATATCAGAAAGGCCGTCTATTCTTAAAAGACGTCCATCTGGATTGCCAGCATAGCCAGCATCTCTGAAATCTAATCTTTTATATTCTGGCCCAAAAATCCAAGGATTCCTTTTTAAAAAATCTTGTATTTCTGAAACTTCTTTAACGTCTGGCTTTTCGATTAAGTTTTCAAATTCTTTAATTGCTTTTGTCTTTTCGTCTATTTTTGTTTGCGATAAGCCACGTTTAATTAAATCTGGAATATCTAATTCATTCGTAAGATATCCAGATTCAAAAAGTTTCAACAAAGCCTCTTTCCCTTTAATGTCTCCACTTAACGTTACGAGTTTTTCATATAATTCAGGATCGAGATTTAAACCGTCTGCTAAAATAAATTTACCAGTTGCTAAAGTTACCAAATTTACATCTTGTAAAAATTTTAAAAAATTTGTCAAAGAACCAGCTTGCTTAAAAGGCAAATTAAAAGATGTCTCCTGCACAGATTGCTTATCCTCTTTTTTAAATTTTTTTAAATTGATACCAATAATTTGATCTTTATTTGAAATATATGTAGCGAGATATTTATACCTACTATTTTCTTCAAGTATAAATTCTGAATCAGAAACTGTAGAAATATATTTACTATTAGGATCCTTGCCAAAAGGAGAAATCTTAATTTCCCCCTCTTTCTGCAAAGAAGTAAATTCAGCATCTGATGGTGTTTTTTTTGATTGTGACCAATCTATATTCATATTTTTACTCTTATTTTTCCATTCATTAAACGAGGCAAAATGGAATCTCTTATTTTATTTAAATAAATATTTTCTAATAGATTAGTTTTTATATTTAAAAAAAGTGGATCAATTATTTGAGAAAAAATATCTACAATTTCTTTTGAAGGTAATAAAACATTCAAACTGCTTAAATCTTTGATAGTAATTTGAGGCTGAGTAGATCCAGTAATCACATCTTTTATATTGATATTTTTTAAATATAAATATAGAAAAAATTTTTTCCACTTATTAGAAATAATCAAAGAATTGTGTGTTATCTTAGAATCTTCAAAAACTATACTAATGTTTCCACATGTTCCCCTGCATCCAATAATAATTTGAGGTCCTTTATAGTCAAAATTATTGGAAAAACCCAAAAGCCCTCCAGCTCCATAAACCGGATAAACACCGTCTTCAATAATTTCTTTATCACTTTTTCCGTATTTAATATCAAAATAATCCCCAAAACTTCCCGCAATCCAATTATTAGGAATCTCTCTCCATTCAGAATCTACCATCTTTCCACCGCTAGATTTATATGGTTTTCCATTCTCATTCGGAAATTCAAAATCAATAAACCACTGCTTAAATAATAAACTTGCTATTTTTTCTAAATTACTATTTATCTTTCGATTGAGTTCTATTTTATCATCAAGAGAAGAAAGAATTTCAATAATAATATCCTGTTCTTGATTGGGAGGAAGGTTAATTATAAAATTTTTCAATCCTTCAATTGTTAATGCTTGTTGTGTTGATCCAATTTTATGATATTCTAATTGTTCTCTTCCTAAATTAGAAATTATCCAATAATAAACAAAATGATTATTTACTTTATCATTAAAATTTCTAAACCAGGTTAAATTTCCATCTTTAAAATAAAATTCTTCATATTTTTTTACTAAATATGGAATACCAAGAGTTCCAACTGAAGTTAATAACATGTCCCCCTCTTCCGGTACTCCGTACTTTTCTTTTATTTCTTGATATTTACTTTTTTTGATATAAAGATCTTCAGAAATTTTTTTTCCATTAAATTTTTCTATTATTTCTTTTCCTCGATAAAAAGGAATACCGGACTCAGAATACTCTTTAGCAAATATCCTTTTACTTGAAGTAATATCTGCCAATTCCCCTAATCTAATAGATATCCAATCTTTTGGAATTATATCATCCTTATTTTTTATGTTTATTTCACTTCTTAATTCCATTTTTTTTAAATTGATAATTTCTAACAATTAACAATAATTTTATAAAAACCTCATCGGCGGTATTAACATCCTTATAGAGATCTAAAATATCTTTTTCCCCTATTCTTTTAATAATATCTTTATAATTTAAATCTATTTTCATTTTATTTTGAGGATAACGAAAAACATCATTAACTCCATCTTCTATTAAATAGTCTTGTTCTATTTTTTCTTTTAAAAAAGATACTGTTTGATATTTTTTAATCAATTCTAAAACTTTATTTGTAAGATTATCCATTTTCCCAGTTTCTAATTTTATCATTTCCCAAACCTCATCACTCGCTTCAATCTTATCAATAGTATTTATAATATCTTTTTTGTTTTTATCAATTGTTTTAAAAAAACTTTTAAAAGTCTCTAATTGATCATGAGTTTCTTCGTGTTTAATAAGTTTTCTTTCTTCTAAAATAACAACTATTGTTTTAAGAAAAATTTCTATTGCGTGCTTAAAATTATATATAGTTGATATATATAAATCTTCAATATCATAATCTGATTTTTCTTTTAACATCTCTTCACAACCCAATTTAGCCATACTCAAATATCCTAAAAAAAATAATTCCCAATCCTCTTTTTGATCAAATTTTTGTTTCATTTGTATTATTTTATTTCAAATCCAATATCTTTAAGATTTTTCTTAATCCTTTCTTCTAAAACTTTTGATTCTTTAAATTGTTCAGATAATTCAGAGGTCAATTCTTTCATCTTATCTTCAAATGTTCCATCATCTTCTTCTTCATAATCACTCCCAACATATCTTCCCGGAGCAAGAACAAATCCATTCTTTTCAACTTCTTCTATTTTTGCTGCCTTGCAAAAACCTCTCATATCTTCATATTTTCCATCTATCGTTCTCCATGCATGATATGTTTCGGAAATCTTATCCAAATCTTCTTCTGTAAATTCTCTATTTTTACGAGTTACCATTGTTCCCATCTTACGAGCATCAATAAAAAGAATTTCATCATGACGATTACGAAATTTATGATTAAAACGATCACGAGAAACAAACCAAAGACATGCAGGAATCTGAGTTGTATAAAATAATTGTGATGGCATAGCGACGATACAATCAACAAGCCCTTCTTCTATAAGCCTCTTTCTTATTTCTCCTTCATTAGAAGTATTAGAAGACAAAGACCCGTTTGCCATAACAAATCCAGCAATACCGGTAGGTGCAAGATGATGAATCATATGTTGCATCCAAGCATAATTTGCATTTCCAACTGGAGGGATACCATATTTCCACCTTACGTCCTCTTTAAGACGTTCTCCTCCCCAATCACTAACATTAAAAGGCGGATTAGCTAAAATATAATCAGCTTTTAATGTTTTATGTAAATCATTATGAAAACTATCAGCGTTCTTTAATCCAATATCTCCTTCTATTCCTCGAATAGCAAGATTCATTTTACACAACCTCCAAGTTGTTGGATTTGATTCTTGTCCGTAAACAGACAAATCAGCGGTACTACCTCCATGACTTTCTATAAACTTTTCACTTTGAACAAACATTCCTCCACTTCCACAACATGGATCGTAAATTCTCCCCTTGTATGGTTCCAACATTCTAACAAGTAATTTTACTACAGATTGAGGAGTAAAAAACTCTCCACCCCCCTTACCTTCTGCTCCAGCAAAACGTCCAAGAAAGTACTCATAAACTCTACCTAGAATATCTTTACTTTTACTCTCATTGTCTCCTAAAGTAATTGTACTAACAAGATCAATAAGCTCTCCTAGTCTAGTTTTATCTAATTCTTGTCTTGCATAATTCTTTGACAATACTCCCTTTAAACTAGAATTGTCTTTTTCAATAGAAATCATTGCATCGTCAATAATCTTTCCTATTTCTGGCTTTTTAGCATTATTCTTTATATGTTCCCATCTCGCTTCTTGTGGTACCCAAAAAACATTCTCTGCAAGATAAGCATCTCTATCTTCTTCTTGTCCTTCGTAATACTCAGGATCATCTTTTATTTTTTTAGCAACTTCTTCAAATGAATCTGATATATATTTTAAAAATATCAACCCAAGAACTACATGCTTGTATTCTGCGGGGTCCATATTATTACGCATTTTATCAGCGGCCGCCCAAAGCTTTTCTTCAAAACCTATATTAGCTGAATTGTTTTTTTTGTTTTTTTGTGCCATTTTTCGAAATTAAAACACCCAAAAAGAGGTGCTTGAAATAAATAATAAATTGTTTGTAATTCTAATTTTCATTATTTTGATGATATAATTAAAAACACAAAAAATCAACCTTAAACTTAACTAATTTAAGAATAAATTATAATCCAAAATGCTCCCATTCTTCCTCTGATAAAGATCTTACGTATTCTCCAACTAATTCCAATTGATCATTCTTCTCTGCCCATTTTATATAGCTTTTAAATTGAAGTTGCTTTTCTAGTGGAATAATCTCATACCAATTATGATCAATGATTACTGGATCAGCTGGTTCTCCATTATCGCCATGACCGTTTAAACTATCTGTGTTTTTTAATAATTTAAACAATTCATACCAATGTTTTAATCTTAAACATAAACGATTATTAGATGTGCAATATCCCCAAAGTGTTTCAAACGTTTCTTCTGAATTTTTCATGATTTTTTCATTTTTATTGCTAGCTTTTCAAAAAGCTTCTTAAATACAAGATATGAAATTATAATAGCCAACCCTCCACCCATAAAACTGCCTGTAATAGCCATAAAAATGGACGCTATAATTATTGCCAAAAAAATAGACGCTATCGTAATTAACAATCTAGGCAATGCTTTTATTTCTTCGTTTTCTTTGTCCCATCTTTTTTTAATTTTGTTTAATGTTTTCATATTTTTATTTTATTTTACTAATAAAAAACTTTTGATTTTATTTAATATCCCATTTTCCCCTTTTTCGTCTTTATATAACTCGTTAGATTCTTTAAAATCAGTCCTTTCTTTATGCAGTTCTTCATTGAGAGCAATAAATAAATTACGAACATATTCCTCATTTGTGAATTCATTGCCATCACCATCAATCATCTTTTGTTTAAGAAACTCTTCCCAGCCAACTTCTGGATTTTGTTCAATATAATCAAAAACCTTAAAAATAGTGCTCTGGACCTGTTCAGAATATGAGCCAATATACCAACCATCCGGGTAAAATCTTCCATACTTTTCTTTATGATAAAGCATGATATTTACTTGTATAGCAATAAAATCATAACACTCTCCTTGTGATTCTTCTTTTTGCCCGCATCTTGGACATTCTATTCCTCTTGAATAAGCTATAAATGTAGTCTTACATTTTTTGCACTTATATTCTGGCAATTGTAAATGTATGCTCATATTTTTTAATTTATTTACTTTAATGTTATTTATCCTACTCCATCCATCACCATATCTAGTTCTATTTTTAACTAATTTTCTAAAACAAAAGTGGAAACAGTTTGATAAAATTTTGGTTTTATCTGTTCGTATTCTTCAGAATCGGTTCCAGCACTTATAGAATATAAAATATCTTCTTTAGCAAGGAGATATATAAGACTAGTCATCTTAAGTTTATAATCTAGAACTTGTGACATAGCAGAAATTTCAACCCAATAAGCTGGTTGATTATCAATTTTAGTTTCTCCTTGATTTATAATCTTCACATCGGAAAATTTTGTCTCCATAGAATCGACAGCGATATCAATAACTTCTCTTAAGGTGCCTACATCCTTAATAGAAGATAATCCTTCACCCCCTCCCAAGTCAAACTGTTGGACAATCACACTGATTGTGCTATTTTCATAACTTGCTTTTTGAACGATATGAATTCCATCGCCTATTCCAATTTTCCAACCTTCAGGAAATTTAATTCGAAAATGATATTTTGTATTCCGATACATATTTCCCGAAACTTCAGAATTCTCGGCACTTTTATCTGTTTTCAAAAGAGAAATATCTTCTGTTTTTAAAGATGAAGGGTATCCTGATTCTGAGCGTATTCCATGATTTATTGCTCCACCTATAAATATCAATATAAATAAAACCCAAAAAACTATCTTTATGTATAATTTATCGCTACCCAACATTTTACGAGCAACCCAAATACCAAAAATGGTACCTAGTACATAGGGAATAATTCCAGTAAAACCAACTGCCCAAGCTAGACTTGTTCCCAAAACAAATCCGATTATATCCTCTTTTTTTAATTTCCTTTTTTCAGACTTAACTTCCTCCTCTTCTTTATCTAATGTTGCCCTCGAACTCTTTACCGCTAAGTTGCTGTTTATCATTTCTTCATAAGCTCGACCTACTTCATCTTTATTAGATTTACATACTTCACTCACAGCAAAGGACAAATAGGATTGTCCTTGCTTTGTAGGAAACAATAAATCTCTATTGCCTTTAAAATAATAGGAGATAGGAATATAATAATTCCCTAGTTTTTCAATATGCCAAATGTTAAGTTCTTTTGGATTAACACCAAAAGATTTGTATTGCTCACGCAATAATTGATCAACTTTTATAAGTTCTTTTTCTTTTTCTCCATCAAATTTATCAAAATTATTCGGCAGACCATATTGTTTTTTTAAATTAAGATAAGTGGCAGCATTTAATGATATGAGGTCAAATGACTCCCTTTTTGTAAAAACTTGCGCTTTAAAATTTACCAATCTTTTTGTTTGTGCCTCTAGTCTAAGAGAATTATGATTAGGCATTAAATCAAAATCTATAAATCCGTATAAATTATCTTGCTCAAAAGATAAGGTTAAATGCTCTTGTCCAAGATATGCGTGGTTAAAAGCCCAAACTTCCACATCATCTAAATCATTCACAACTTTTGTTTTCCCCTTAAACACTTCTTCTATATCACTAATTTTAAATTCTTTACCGATACTATCAATTCCATATTTAATTATATCCCAATACTCTAGTTTTTGCTTTTGTTGTAAGTTCATATCAATGTATATTTTATTAGTAATCCTTACCTATGGCGTTTTGTATACAAAAAGCCCACCATGGGCAGTGACCGAAGCCACTCATACCGGTTTCCCGATACGGCGATAAAGCAAAACCACATGATGGGTTCTTTATGCTTTATCGACTTTTTCGCCATGCCTTTGAAAAAGGTTTAGGCTACTTTATTAAATTGTATTTTTATAATAGCTCAAAAATTAAAAAATGTGTAGTCTATCCATAAAAACTAATTGAAATTATTTATAAATTAAATTAAAATTAAACTATGAAATTAAATAGCAACCAGTTGCATAATAAATTATCTCTTGATCTCTCGAATTATCTTTATTCGCTTAAGATTAGAGGCAGAAATGAAGTTTACGAAACCTTACTATTGATGCTACTCAATAACGACTTCCTTAAAGCCATAGAAAACATAATAATAAAAAATACTAAAGATGCTAGAATTGCTGAAAAAATGATAAAATTCATAGCGCATTCTTCGAAGAAATATATAGAGTCCGTTAATTTGATTTGTAAAAGTGAGTATTTTTTAAATAATTTTTCACAAATAGAAATTGAAAGGAAAAGAACCATTGCTCTAAATATAAAAACAGAGATAGCCTTCCAATCCATATCTCATCTTTTTGACAAAAACTTTATAATTTACGCAAACGACTTAAATGTTATATTCCCCTCAATTGAACATGAAGAATTTTCAGACGAAGGAATCGAAAAAATAAAATTAGTTTTCTACAAAGAAACTCCTCTTAATGATATTGTTAATTATTTAAAAAACCATCTTGATATAAAAAATACTCCAAGGAAGAAAAAGATGTCTCTTGGTCAAAGTTTTAGAATGTTACAAATTGAAAATGATATTAGATCCAATCCTGATAAATATAAAAAAAGAAAATACGAATATATTGAACAAAAAATCGCAGAAGAAATGAAGAATAGATACAAAGAAGAAATATCTTCAGAAGCGATCAATAAAGCATTACAAAGAATAAAATTGATTAAAAAACAAATAAATACAATTAAGGACAAATAAATCTTCAGCGATTTGTCTTATACATTAAAATAAATAAATTATATTCTATAGGCATAACCTATAGATTTTTTATATTTAAAAATAAATGAAGAAAGAATTAGAACAATTTACAGGATTTCCAGAAACCTTAGAAGCAGGTCATTTTTGGAAATATCCAAGAATAATGGATAAGTATTGGCAAAATTTAAACGGATCAGAACAAAAAGTTCTAGACTTTATTCTTCGTCACACTTATGGCTTTGGAAAGCTAAACGATTACATCAGTCTAAATCAAATAGAAAAAGGCGTTGGAAAATTAAATAACGGCACAGGACTTTCAAGACCAACAATAGTAGATTCTTTAAAAAATTTAGAATTTAAAAATTTTATAAGAATAATTAGAAATAATAATAAAACAAACAAGTATGAATTAGTTAAAAATCTTAACCATTGTAGTAAAAATTCTTTACTATTCGCTAGTAAAAAATCTTTACACACAATAGATAGTATTACAAAAGATAATAATACAAAAAATAAGGATTATCTTTCTGGAAAAAGATGGGGCGAAAAACCCTTTTACTACGATGAAGAAATGCGAGTAAAAAATGAAATGTGGTATGTCATTCCAAGTGAAGGTGGTTCATGGCTAGAATTCGCCGGTAATCCTGAAGAAGATATTGAATGGAGAAAAAAATATGAAAAATAAAAAAATAAACACAGAAGAAGTAATCTATAATCTAGTCTTACTTCTAGAAGATGAAGATTATAAAAAGAAAAATCCCCTTCCTAAATTCAATATGCAAGAATTCTATTTTATTCGAGACCTTATTTTCAGAAAGCCAAAAGGACTACTATTCTTCTATCTAGCTGATCATCTAATGAATAATACTATCGCCTATTATTTGCCGATGTTTAATGCTCCATCAATGAAAAAGCTTCAATTTCTACACAACTTCATTAGCTGTGAAGGA
>Ga0265294_10011277_pt1 | contig 10060 bp, 9 predicted proteins | sample MunlanPumphouse3_FD_192504 | JGI IMG/M metagenome (GOLD analysis project Ga0265294, IMG submission 192504) | Groundwater microbial communities from a municipal landfill in Southern Ontario, Canada - Pumphouse #3 | ecosystem: Environmental > Aquatic > Deep subsurface > Groundwater | place...
GCCAGACGTGGTCGAGGGGTTTCTGCAATTCAACGGCCTAAAAAGAATCGTAAGAGGGCATAAGGCTCTTGCTTTAGGATATGAGTGGTGGTTTGAAGCCAAACTCCTCTCCCTTTTCTCCTGCCCTAATTACATGGGGCTGAGAAATAAAGGAGCTTTTGCTCTGTACGAGAAAGGAAAGCTCAAACTCTTTTCCATTCCCTTTTTGGAAACTAGGCCTTAAAGTGAACTCCAGCTTGGCTAAAGACCAATCGGCTTCATGGATTATCTATATATTAACGTCCTATAAAACTCATCTTTTTTCTGAACGCTCAAGCCCCCTTTTTTGTCTGTAGAGCTCAAGAGCCTTTTGGACTCTTTTTTGGTCAAGCTTTCCGGTCGTTGCGGCCGTTTCAAAGAAGCGGTTTGGAAGGGTTAGGGTTTCAAGAGTATATCCGAATTTTTTCTTAAGGAGATATTTTTTCTGGCTGACTTTTTTTCCAAGTTCTATAAGTTGTTCCGGACTCTTCTGAATTCCAAGAGTTGCAAGCGCCTTTGAGACAATTTCTGGCGTATAAACTCCTCTGGCAAAAAGACAAATTGTAAGGGAATTTAACATACAGCGCAGCTCTTCCTCTTTGATTAACAGGTCTATGATTTCCTCATCCGAAAGCCCTTTTCTAAAAGCTTTCTGATCTGCAGAATAACCTGCATTGTCCAGGTGTGAATGTCGCGCTCCCATGGCAAGTCCAATAAGGTTTCCAAGCCCTGTATGATAACCTGGAATTTCAAGGCCTCCGAGTTGAATTGCAAAAGCTTCACCCCCGTATTTGCAAGACGCATACCCTACCCCCTTTCCCAAAGCAGCATAAAATTCATTAGGAGCTCGAACGATCAATTCAATTGCTTGAAGATAGGGCTCAACGTTTCCCCAAGCCAGCTCAAGGCCCAAGGTTTCCGCCGTCGAAAGCCTTTTTTTATGTTGCATTTCAGTAGCCCAAGCCAGAATGACTCCGGTACTTATAATATCCAAGCCTGCCTTTTCGCAGGCATCGATTAGCTCAAGCACGGCTTTAGGATCTGAAATTCCAAGATTCGAACCAAGGGCATAGATTAGCTCAAAATCATAGGAGACATTGAAGGTCTCATACTCATGGGATTTTGAAAAAGCTTTTTTGAGCATTGCCACATGGATGCAGCCTATGGGACAGCCTGCACAAGAAACCCGTCGGATCAGGTAGTTTTCCGCAAAATGTTCTCCGGAAATTGTTTCAACCCCTTCAAAAGAGCCAGCTTGTAGGTTTCGGGTCGGAAGGCCTCTGAGTTCGTTCAAGCTCAGGATGTTTTCGCTTGTTCCAAGGTTATGATATTTTTCCATGAGTTCGGTCTTTACAAGGGTTTTGTATAAGTCTCTGTACAGTTTCCGGTAATTTTTGTGCTCAGGACTTTGGATTTCCTTGTTTCCGGAAATAACAAGAGCTTTTAATTTCTTGGCCCCAAAAACTGCCCCTAAACCAAGTCTTCCAAAATGGCGGTAGGTATCCACGTTTACGCTTGCATATCGGATTCCTTTTTCCCCAGCTCGGCCTATCCGAAGAATACTGCGCCTTCCTGCTCCTTTTTCTCTACTCCTAAGTATTTTTCCCACATCGATTGCTGAGGAAAGCCCCCAGATGGAAGACGCATCTTTAAAAGTGACTTCATCATCATGGATTGCCACGTAAACCGGATATTTGGAAGCTCCTTTGAGGACAATGGTCTCATAGCCTGCATAGCGCATGGACATGCCAAGATGCCCTCCTGCATAGGCTTCTCCTAGTTCTCCATTTAAAGGGGAACGAAAGATTGCAGCAACTTTTGTACAGGTTGGATATACCCCTGTAAGGGGTCCAGTGCTCAAAATTACAGGCATTTCAGGATCAAGGGCTCCGGTTCCTTCCTTGTACTCTTCAAGCATGAGGGTTGTTGCAAGGCCGACTCCTCCAAGGCAGATTTTATAAAGCTCCCGGCGGTCCACAACCTTTGAGCTCTGCTCCGTAAGATCCAGATAAAGGATGTTTCGAAGCCCTGGGATAGGAGCCGAATAAGACATTACTTTTCACTTCCTTTGCTAAAGTCTTTTTTTTCTCTCTTTATTTCTTCTCCTGCTTCATCCACCTCAAGCATTTCAAGCACCTCATGCGGACAGAACTGAATGCAGATACCGCAGTGCCTGCATATAATCGCTTTTTTTTCGGCATCCAGATGAATTGCTCCAACAAGACAGGCTTCCATGCAGTTTCCGCAGCCATTGCATAATTCCTTTCGGACTATAACGCCTCCTCCTTTGCGTTTTTCCAGGGCATTTTGAGGACAAACTCTGGCACAGGGAGGATCGATACAGGCGTGGCAGACAATGGAAACATAAGCACTTTCGATGCCTCCGCTTGTCTGAATATCAATTGCGCTGTTTTTTAGAGAAATAGTAGCGTAGTACGTCCGCGCACAGGCCAGCATGCAGGAATAACACCCAATACAACGGGCCTGATTTGCAATTTTCAGCCTTTTTGCCATAAGCCCCAGACTCCAAAAACCCCTTTAGCAAAAAAATACGTCTCCCCCGTTTATATATTGTTGCGTTAGTCCTTTTTTGGGCTGCTCCAAAGGGTAGAGGAGGAATCTGGCTTTAAATTTTGAAAAAATTACTCCTTGCTCCGAGATATTTTTCTAAATGATTAGAAAGTATTAAATAGTACCATCTTTATACTAGGATATTGGGTTCCGGTGGTCGGAACGATCATATATATATTTAATTGCAATATTCAAATTGGAGCTTGAACATGTACCAGAATAGCACAGATATACAGAACGGAAAATTGATCTCCCAACAGCGGAAAACAATTCTTGCTTCATTTACTCTTTTGTTTACTTTCCTGACCTTGCTTTCCTGGGTTTATGGAGGGGCTTAAACCCGGGAAAGGTTTTTAAATCCGGAAGCCATTTTCCGGGGAGCCCGCTTCTTTTTTCCTGTAAGCTCATTTTAGATCTTATTTTGTTTTCTCAGGTTCTTTTGTCATTATAGTATTTTTTATATGTATACATTCTCAATTTTTCTAATTTCTATTTTTGAAGCTGCAATATCCTTTTCAAATCCTTTGTGAATTAGCTAAATGTTTTTAATTTTAAGCCCTGATTGCTCTTAAGCCTTCCATAAGCCCCTTAAGTTTGGCTATGGGCAGCCCTATAGTTAGTTCTGAATCCTTAATCTCCGTAAATTTTCGGCTCCCAGTACAGCCAACCGTAATTCCGACCTTGCTACTCAGATAAGGCTTGGCTACGGCATCTGAACAGATACTTTGCTTTCCTGCAAACTCGACCTCAAGCCTGCCGCCTTCATTATAGAGAAGAGCTTGGGTAAGAAGCATTATCTGCATTGGAGAGCAGATAATGACCACAACATCAGGCTTAAACCTAAGCGTTTCAAGAGGCCCATAAAGAACAGCTTGCATGCTTTTGGCTTTTAGCATCGGAACCTTTTCCAAGGTTTTTTTGGAAGCTTTCCGAGTTTTGAAATGGCGGAGTTTTTCATGGTAAAATTCTCCGCTTGCAAGCTTTGGGGGCATGTGCCCAAGCCCTAGTGCTGCAGCCCCTCCTTTGCAGGTTTGATCCGCAAGATAGGCTAAAAACTCGGTTTTTGTATTCCGCACCAGATCAACCATCTGACAGTGTTTTAGCCCTTTTTCAATCTTTTTGATTCCAACTGGAACTTCTTCATCTTTTGCAAGGAGCGCAATTCCTACTGGAGAGGTTTCCAGGTCCAATAGCTTGATTAACTCTTTACCATAACTGTTTATTTTTTCGATCTCTTCTGATTTTGCAGCTTTTATAGGCCTCACCTCTGATCATACCTTTATTTGATTTTTCATCTAAACGAATATATAAAAATCAGAAGCAAAGTTTCTTTTAAAAAAGCTTTGTTACAGTCAAAAAATCGGGTCTACCCAAGCGATAAAAATGTAAAATTTAAAGAGTATTGAGGGAGCATTAAGAATATAATTAAATTATATTTAAGAAAAAAAGAAAGGACTGTGTGATATGAAGGCAAAGCTTGAACACCGCCTGGAAGAACTTGAAGCCGAATATACAACCGGCCAGAAGCTCCTTAAAGATATTGAAAACACCCTCCAAGAACTTCAGAATAGAAAAGAAAACTTGGAAGAAACCCTGCTTCGAATCTGCGGGGCAATCGACTTGCTTGAGGAACTGCTCAAAAGCCCGGATGCAAAAGAAGAGAAAAAGACTTCAAAAGCCAAAGTTGGAAAGGAAAAAGAGCAGCTGGCTATCAAAGCCTCTGAAGAGGTGGAAGTTCCAAAACTGATAAAAAAGTCTGTCAAAATCGCTAAAGAGATGCTGGAAGCTTCGGGCTTAGAAGTAGGACATATAAGTGAAAAACCCATTTTTGTTTCGGGAGTCAATTTCGGGGAAGTAATCCGGCAGAAGCCAAAACCCGGAGAAAAAGTCAGTCCTGGAACAGCTGTTGATCTTGTGTTGGCAACAAAGGGAAGATTTAAGCCGAATCTTGGAAAAAACTCCAGGCTTGGAGCATTTTGTACTCACTAAACGATAGGGAAGGGGGAAGAACATGAACAACCGGGCGCATCCTGAAAAAATCGAAAAATTCCGGGAAGAATTAAACAGACACTGTAAGGCTGCCCTTTTAGCCTTTTCCAGGCTTCCGGCTTTTTCCTCGGAAACCCAAAAAGCCCTTTTTTGTCAGTTTTTAAATGAAGTTGAGCAAATAAGAGGGGTTTTCTGGGGAAATAATCAGCGAAAAACCAGAAAAAAAATTAGGGAAATTTTGCTTACAGAAAGCTCTCCTTTCTTTAAAAAAGAAGAAAGTCGAGCCTATAAGCCTTTTGATCTTTTCCGAGCTGTAAGAGGCCTTTATGCCTCTCTTTCCTATTATGAGGATTTTCAAAATTGTTTTGAAAGCCTTAGTAAAGAGCCTGAAAACGTCTCTGCCCTTTTCCAAAAAAGCGTCCTCCTATACAAAACCGGAAGGCATGAAGAGGCTCTTGAGCTTTTGGATCAGTTGCTTGAAATGCTTCCTTCTGATTATAAGCTCTGGTTTAACAGAGGCGTAATCCTCGCTGAACTTGGAAAGCTTGAAGCAGCTCTTAAAGCCTATGATAAAACTCAAGCCCTAAACCCAGCTTTTAAAGTTGTGCTGGATAATAAAGCCGTAATCCTTGCAAAGCTTGGCCGCCATGAGGAGGCTCTAAACCTTTATGAAGAGCTACTCGATAAAAATCCAGACTATGCCGAGGCCTGGGCCGGAAAAGGAGCCGTCCTTTCAGGGCTTGCCCGAAGAGCTGAAGCCCTTGAGGCTTATGGAAAAGCGCTTGCCCTCAGACCCGAATACAAAGAAGCTCTCGCAGGAAAAGGAGGTCTTCTTTTAAGTCTTGGACGCTTTGAAGCAGCTGGAGCCACATATGATCAAGCTCTTGAACTTTTTCCAGAAGATCCTAAACTCTGGTACAATAGAGGCTTTGCTCTGCAGCAACTTGGAAAATATGATGAAGCTTTGAAAAGCTATAATAAGACACTAGAATTCAAGCCAGGCTTTGAGCCGGCTCTTGAAAACAAGGTAAAAGTGCTTTCCGAAATAAGCAGGAATAAAAAGCAGGATAAAAGGTGAAAATCCCCTTTTGTTTGGGGTCTGTTCACTGTTACTATTAAGTAATATCGGAAGCTAAACTGTATCCTTAAGCTATACTTAAAAACTCCGGTTTCTGGCCGGAGTCTCCCTTAAAGCTGGAGAGTGGTATATATCGCGAGAGAAGAAAGGCCTGAAAATGGGAGCAAAAGTGCATTTGAATTCCTGAAAGGTGCAAAGGAAACCCGGGATTACGCTGAAAAAATAAAGCTCTATAATAAAGCCCTTGAACTTGACAGAAATTTTGTAGAAGCCTGGTATCAGAAAGGTTTTGCTCTTGATCGTCTGGGAAAGTCTGAGGAGGCCCTGGCCTGTTACGATGAAGCTCTGAAGCTTGATTCGGAAAATCCTGGAATCTGGTGTCTTAAGGGTTTTGCCCTTAATAACATGCAAAAGTTTGAAAAAGCGATCGAATGCTATGACAAGGCCCTAAAAATCGAGCCTGATGATGTTTTTTCTTGGTATCAGAAGGGGATGATCTTTGAAAAAATAAATAAGTATGCAGCTGCGATTGAATGTTATGATAAGGCTCTGGAACTTGACCCTACTGATAATTATATAAAAGAGAGAAAAATGAAACTGCTTCAACTGCTCGGAAAAACAAAGGAGCTAGAAGCCGACATAAGAAAATACATAAACTGAAATAAAAACTGGAAGAGATGAATTTCTCTTTCTTATTTTTTATTTTTGATTTTCTTTTTCGTTCTCTTTCTTGTTTTCTTTTTCTTTGCGGAGCTCTTCAACAATTTCAAGCAGCTTGATTTTGATCTTTCTTATAGCTTCAACAGCTTCTCCCCCTTGATCGATTGGGGCTTTTTTATTTAGATCAGCTTCTACAAGCTGAGTATCATATGGGATTTCTCCAAGAAGTGGGATTCCAAGGGCTTCAAGCCTTTCGTTTACTTTTCCTCCGCCCCCTTTGTTAACCACAGCAAGAAGGTTCTTGACTCCTATTTCGGAAGAGAGTTTCTTTATCCGCTCTGCAGTCTCAAGGGATCTTGCCCCTGGCTCGACAACGATTATCATAAGGTCCATGCCTCGAGTAGTGCCTCTTCCAAGATGTTCAATTCCGGCTTCCATATCTAAGATTACGGCACTTTTTTCCCTTAACATAAGGTGACGGAGCAAAGCCCTCAGGAAAGCTGAAGCCGGACACATACACCCGCTTCCCCCTCGATCTACCGTTCCCATGACAAGCATCCGAATTCCGTCTGGACCCCTTACTCCGTAGCTTTCGGCAATATCATCGACTTTGGGGTTATAAATGAAAGCTCCTCCTTCTGCTCCGGCTCTTTCCTGAATTAGGGCTTTATATTCGGTTAGGGGTTTTGGAGGGTTTTCGACTCCAAGGGCTGAGGCCAGATTCATGTCTGGATCCGCATCAATTGCAAGCACCTCATACCCCTCTCTTGCAAGCAACCTTGCAAGAGTTCCTGAAAAGGTTGTTTTTCCAACGCCGCCTTTACCTGTTATTGCGATTTTTATTTTGAATCCCCCGCTTAGGTTTATGATTATAAATATGAGGAGATAATTCTCTTTGCAGGGATATTATAAGTGAACTGTTTTATACTTATTCATTTGTTATTCCCTTTTCTGAGGTTATTGTAAAAAATTAGGATGTCTAGTAGCTCTTCTTTTAAAAAACTTCTCAATTTTGAGATTTCTACTTTGCTATGAAGGCTCCCCTCATAAACTTTATATCGTGTCGGAGAAATTAAATCCTAAGCGTATCTGTCTTTTGTATTTTTCAGAGCGTAGCCCTGTTAGGACAGAAAATGCGGTGGTTTGGCTGAGAAGCGGCTGCCTGAATAGAATAATTATAGATATTTATCTTAACCTCGATGCACATGGCAGAAAAACTTAATGGAAAAATTCTTGAAATCCTGACGGGAAAACAGCTTTCGATAAGTGGAATAAATCGAGAACTAAAAGCCGAAGGTATAGACGAACACCGGCTTATCCTTACTGGATACCTCCGAGCTCTTCGGGATCTTGACATCTTGATAGAAAATGATGTTCCTCCTTCAAAAATATATTCAAGAGCCTTCCCTGATGAAGAAAATGTTGAGGTCTCTTCTTCTGAGTCTCTCGGGGTCTATTCCCTGATCAAAAAACATCTTGAAAAACTGGAGCTTGATCTTAAAATTCCGGTTGGGGTCTACCTTATATCTAAATTATTTGAAAGACCCTGCTTTCGAGAAGAATTAAGACGTGTTGGAATTACTTCAAAACATCTTCAGCAGTATTTTGAAAAAACAGACCTTATAGGAGAAGTTTCGGCTGCGGATCTGAAAGGGTGTAGGGCTGAAATAAGTCGAATAAAAATCCCTCCTTCGGATCCTGGGTATGAAATAATAAAGGAAAGTAACAAGATAGCCAGTTCCGCAAATAAGTTGCTTTTGGAACTTTTGAAAGAGAAGATTGATATCGAAGGGCTTGTTCCCAAGACTAAACAAACCAAATTAATTATATCTGATGAAAAATGAAAGTCGCCTGCATACAAATGGAAGTCCTGCCTTGCAGGAAAAAGGAAAATCTTAAAAAAGCTTTTCTTTTGGCTGAAAAAGCCCTTGAAAAAGGGGCGGAAATCCTTGTGTTTCCCGAACTTTTCTCAAGCGGGTTTTGCTACGAACATTTTGAGGAACTGGCTGAAAGTTCTCCTTACCCTACGCTTTTGGAACTTTGTCAATTTTCAAAAACACATGACTGCGTTTTAATAGGCTCAATTCTGGAAAAAGCCAAAACTGAATGGGAATATTCCTCAAGTAAACTTTTGGAAAAAAAGTCTAAAAAGGCTTTTCAGCCCTCAAACTATTATAATTTGGGGTTTTGCCTTGAGTCCGGAGTGCTTGTAGGAACTTATAGAAAAACTCATCCTTTCAAAAAAGAAAATCTCTATTTTTCAAAAGGTAGTTTAATTGCTCCTCTCTCTCTTCGAAAACGGAAGCTGAAAATTGGGCTTGAAATCTGCTATGAATTGCGTTTTCCCGAGGTTTCAAGAAAGCTTGTTCTGGATGGAGCCGAACTACTGGTAACAATTGCCGCCTTTCCAAATCCCAGAAAAGCTCATTGGGAAAATCTTGTAGTTGCAAGAGCGCTTGAAAATCAGATTCCACACCTCGCCTGCAACAGATGCGGAAACGGAGCTTCATCTCTTAGCTATTTTGGAGCTTCATTGATAGTAGATGCTTTGGGGAATATAAAAGCTGAGGCTGGAGAGAAAGAGGCTTTAATTCTTCAAACTCTTAATCTAAGCCAAAAAGAAAAAGTTCGAGCAGAAATTCCGATTTTTAAAGACAGAAGGCAGGAACTTTACTGAAGCTAAAATCGGAATCTTTTGAAAAACTCCGTTTTAAACAAAAAACATTAATTTCATAGTTTCTATTCTTTTAACTCAAATGTACGGCGCAATCCATGTCCCTTCGGAAAAGGGAGAAGCAACAAGGACTTATTTATTGGAAAAAGAGCTTTTAGATGAGACTAGAAAAATACAAAAACTAAACACCGAAAAAGGGGTTTTTTTAGAAATCCCTGTTAAAAAAAATGTGGGTACTAAAATCGGTTCTTTTTCGGTAATAAAGCCTGAAAAGCCCCTTTTTTTTAAAAAAACAAAATCTTTGAAATCCCATCTAAAAGCTATTCTTTCGGAGGAGGAACTTGCTCTAGTTCCTTCTGGCTGGCAGGTGCTAGGAGAGCTGCTTATCGTCAATATTCCTGAAGCTCTAACCCACAGAAAAGCGCTGATCGCAAAAACCCTGCTTTTAATGTACCCTAAATGTACGGGCGTGGTTCAGGACTTTGGAATAGAAGGGCAGTTTCGCCGTCCTAAAAGAGAAATCTTGATAGGAACAAAGACTGAAACTATCAATAAAGAGCAGGGTTGCCTCTTTAAGCTTGACGTTATGAAGCTTATGTACTCAAAGGGGAATCTCTTTGAAAAGAAAAGGATGAGCAGGCTCGGAGGAGGAGAGGTTGTTGTGGATATGTTTGCAGGGATAGGTTATTTTTCAATTCCTATGGCTGTTCACGCCCGCCCTCAAAAAATCTATTCTATTGAGCTTAATCCCGAATCCTTCGCTTACCTTCAGGAAAATATCAGGCTTAATCGGGTAGAGGATATAATCGTCCCGCTTAAAGGCGATTGTGCGAAAGTAACTCCTAAAGGGCTTGCAGATAGGGTTATAATGGGTTATGTAGGCAGCACCCATAATTATCTGGAAGCTGCCTTAAAAGCTTTTAAAAAAAGCGGAGGAGTTTTACATTATCACGAAACGGTTCCTGAAAAACTTGCCAAAAGGAGGCCTGCCGCAAGAATTAAAAAAACTGCAAAAGCTCTTGGAAAAAAGGTGGAAATCCTTGAATGCAGAAGGATTAAAAAATATTCTC
>Ga0265294_10011278_pt1 | contig 10059 bp, 7 predicted proteins | sample MunlanPumphouse3_FD_192504 | JGI IMG/M metagenome (GOLD analysis project Ga0265294, IMG submission 192504) | Groundwater microbial communities from a municipal landfill in Southern Ontario, Canada - Pumphouse #3 | ecosystem: Environmental > Aquatic > Deep subsurface > Groundwater | place...
TAACGTTCTTTAGATTCGATTTTTTAAAGAGGTTTTTCAGTCCTTTTAGGAACTCCAAACAGAAGCCATTGTTCGGTCCAAATCCACTTAGTGGGTCAGCGTTGTATCTATTAACGTTTTCTTCGTTATAAGAAAGCCAATCATAAGCAGTTTTGGGATTGGAGATGTGCTTATTGAATCCACCAAACATCAAAGAGTTGAGAAGTTTGGCTTTTTCATTTCTTTTTTTCTCTGTTGTGATAATTTTGGCAAGAAAATAGCCAAAATTAACGGCGGCGTTTTTGCCTCCGGCTCCACAGAGTACAACTTTTTTGACTTGGTTGGGGTACCTTTGAATGAATGACTGGGCCATGAAGGAACCCATGCTATGAGCGAATAGGAAGGTGGGTAAACCGCTTTCATTAAGTTTAACGACAACATCATTTTCGGCATCAACTTGTTTTTTGAATCCATCAACTGGCCAAATACCTCGATTTGAGAGATCTTCTTTAACGTTTTCACCTTGTCCAAAAGTATCAAGACAGAAAACATTAAAACCTTGAGTGTTTAAATAGGTGGCAAACTCATCATAACGGGAAGAATGCTCTTCCATTCCTTCCATAATCAAAACATTGCCAATTGGCTGGTCAATTAACCATTGCAAGCCAAATAGCTTTTGTCCGTCTTGGAGAGAAAGCTCATATCTTTTTTTCATAGTGAAGTAACCTCCCACTAATTATAACCGTTTGGGTTTTTCTTTTGCCAATTCCAAGAGTCTCGACAAGCTTCAACAATATCAAATTCAGTTTTGAATCCCATTTCTTTAAAAGCCTTTGAGCAATCAGCGTAGTTCTCATCGACATCACCAGGTCGTCGAGGAGCAACTTGATAGGGGATTTTCACTCCATTGGCTTTTTCAAAAGCATGCACTAATTCAAAAACGCTAGTGCCACGACCGGTTCCAAGATTGTATATTACTAATCCGGGTTTTTCGGCGAGTTTCCTTAAGGCAAATAAATGGCCTCTAGCTAAATCAGAAACATGGATATAATCACGCACACCTGTTCCATCAATTGTGTGGTAGTCATTGCCATAGACATTTAAAGAAGAGCGTTTGCCAATCGCTACTTGAGTAATATATGGCATTAAGTTATTTGGTATACCATTTGGGTCTTCACCAATTAATCCTGAAGAGTGGGCTCCGATAGGATTGAAATAGCGGAGAATCGCGATATTGGCGTGAGAATGACTAGCAGCATAATCTTTTAAAAGGATTTCAATATCGAGTTTATTTTGGCCGTATGGATTTGTGCATCCTCCTACTTTGTCGCTTTCTTTTAAAGGTACATGATCGGGTGTCCCATAGACAGTTGCACTAGATGAAAAGACTATATTATTAATTCCAAATTCATCCATCAAACGGAGCAAAAATTTGCTTCCTCCGACATTGTTCGAAAAATATAAATCGGGTTTTTGGACCGATTCAGCGACACTTTTCAAACCCGCAAAATGAATGATGTCGGTAATTTTTTCATGAGATAATAAACTTCTCATTTTCTCTTCATCTCGAATATCAATTTCATAAAACCTTGGCTTTTTGCCGGTTATTTTAAAAATTCTTTCCAAGACTTCAGGTTTCGAATTTACATAGTTATCAACAATAACGACATCGAAATTATGATTCAGTAATTCCACAACAGTGTGCGAACCGATATAACCAGTTCCACCAGTAACTAAAACAGCCATATTTATCTCCTTTTCAGTTCTTCAACTACAAATTTATTAACAAGAGCAGGATTTGCTTTGCCCGCCATTTTTTTCATAACTTGGCCAACTAAGAATCCCACCGCTCGATCCTTACCATTTTGGTAATCAATAATAGCTTGAGGATTACCATCAACAATCTCTTTGACGGCTTGACTAATCATATCGCCATCACTTATCAAATCGACACCTAAGGCCTTTTTGATGATTTCAGGGTCCTCATTTTTTTCCACTAATTTTTGGAATATTTCACGTCCTTGTTTATTAGAGACTTGTTGCTTTTCAATCATCAAAACCAGTTTTCCCAAATTTTGAGGAGAAACTTTAAATTGGTCGATATCAATCATTTCTTTGTTAAGGATGGCTTGAACATCAACAATAATCCAGTTTGCTAATAACTTTGCGCTAGCTCCAGATTTAATTGCTTCGTCAAAATAAGAACATATTTTCTTATTGGAAATGAGCATTTGTGAATCGTAATCGTTGAGGCCAAGATTTTGATAACGCGTTAATTTGACTTCCGCTAATTCAGGAGAAGTCTCAATCGCGTTTTTAATAAACTCTTCGCTCAATTTAATGGGAGGAATATTTGGTTCAACAAAGTATTTATAATCGACAGCATCAGTTTTAAGTCTCATCAAGATAGTTTGCTTAAGCCCTTCATCAAAACGTCGTGTTTCTTGAGCGACCGCTCCACCACTTAACAAGACTTTTTCTTGTCTCTTAATTTCATAGTCAACCGCTTTTTCAATATTGGCAAAACTATTTAGGTTTTTGATTTCAACTTTGGTGCCAAGTTTTTCAGCACCTATAGGGCGAAGCGAAATATTGACATCACAACGAAGTGATCCTTCTTCCATTTTGCCTGTACTAACATCCAAAAATGTAACAATAGAACGAATTTTTTCGACATATTGTCTTGCTTCTTCTCCACTGCGAAGGTCAGGGCGAGAAACAATCTCCACTAAGGGGATACCAGCGCGATTATAATCTAATAATGTGCAGTCCCAGGAGTGAAGTTGCTTACAAGTATCTTCCTCAAGATGAAGTCTTTCAATGCTGATGTTTCTCTTACCCAAGGAGGTATTTATTTCTAAGGCTCCATTTGAGCCAATAGGTCTTTGTTGTTGAGTAATTTGATAACCCTTCGGAAGATCGCTATAGAAATAATTTTTGCGGTCGAACCAAAGTTCTCGATCAATGGTCATGTTCAGAGCGTTGCAAACACGAATAGCGTTAATAACAGCTTGTTTGTTAACGACTGGCATTGTGCCAGGGAAAGCTAAATCAAGAGGTACAGTAAGACTGTTAGGAAGTTCGCCATAACAAATTGGGGCGTTAGAGAACATCTTGCTCTTGGTGTTCATCTCGACATGGATTTCGAGTCCGATAACAGCTTCAAAGTTCATCTTATTTTCCCTCCTTAGCGACTAGGTCTTTTAATTGGGTGATATTTTCGATTCCTTTAGCGAGAGAAAGTATTTCCATTTCAGTAAATTTCTTTCCAGTTAGATTAACCCCAAATGGCAAACCTTTATCAAAGCCAAGAGGAAGAACGATTGATGGTAATCCAGCAAAATTGCCAATAGCGAGATGATTATCAGAAATAAGATATTCATTCGATAATTTGTCGCCTTTTTCACCTTGGAACAAGGGAGCAGTAGAAGGAGAAGCTGGCAAATAAATAGCATCATAATTTTCTAAGATATTATTAGTGGCTTCAACAATAAGTCGTCGGACCTTCTGAGCTCTTAAAAACACTTCGGCTTGGTTCTCTTTAAATAGAGAATAACTGCCAATTACAAAACGACGTTTTATCATTTCACAAAAGCCTTCTGTTCTAGCCTTTGTCATCACTTCTTCGTAATCTTTTCCGTCGAATCTTGGGCCAAATTTGATGCCGTCAAGATTGGCGTTATTGCTTGTCGCTTCCGAACATGAAATAACTATATATGTAGGATATATTGCTTTGCAGAGTTTTAAGTCCATTGAAACGAAATCGACTCTCGCACCTTGTCGTTTCAAAGTTTCAATGGTTTTATCAAATAAAGCAATAATATTATGGTTGCTAATTGAGTCATATATTTCTTTGATAACCGCAAATTTTTTGCCCTTTAAATGGCCATCGATCGATTGAGAGTATTTTTCTACTGTAACAGTTGACGATGAACTATCTTTTTCATCTCGTCCAGATAGAGCTTCTAAAATGATGGCGGAGTCCGTGACATTTCTTGTGAAAAAAGCCACGTGGTCAAGAGATGGTGCGAAGGGGAATAAACCAAATCTTGAAATTCGGCCCCAAGTTGGTTTCATTCCAACAAGAGCAGCATAGCTGGCAGGTTTACGCACGCTATCACCAGTATCCGAACCAATAGCAAAAGGAACAATACCAGAAGCTACCGCTGCAGCCGAGCCACAGCTCGAACCACCAATCATATGCTTATGAGAGGTATCCCAAGGATTATAAGTCAAGCCTTTGTGCCCAGTCATGCCTGTTCCGCCCATAGCGAGCTCATCAAGAGTGGACTTTCCAATCAAAATTGCGCCTTGTTCTGATAAGCGAAGATAAACCTCACTTGAGAAAATTGGAACATAGCCCTTTAGTATGTTGGAAGAAGCACAAGTTGGAATATCTTTCGTCGAAAAATTATCCTTTAATGCATAAGGAATTCCCCACAAAAGATTATTCTTTTTGTTAGGGTCTAAGTGGGCTACAGCTTCAAGAGCTTCCTTTTCACAAATATATTCAAAAGCGTTGTTTTGATCATTTTTAGCTTTTTGTAAAGATTGCCTAACTAACTCTGAAGGAGTTATCTTTCCTTCTAAAATAGCTTGATGGAGACTCAAAATATCAAGAGATAAATATTCCATATTAGCCAACCACCTTTGGTAATCTGATTTGTCCATCAACAACATGACCGGCATTTTTTAATGCTACTTCTTGTGGTACTGGTGTCGTGGGAATATCTTCCCTTAAGAAATCGGTTGTAACATCAAAAGGAAATGTCATCGGAGAAACTTCATCAACTCCAGGAATTTCGGAGATTAGTTCCATCTGCCGAATGATGATATCGAACTCTTCAAGAAGAGTGAAATATTCGTTTTCTTTCATATCGAACATGAGGTTATTCGCTACTTGTTTTAATAAAGGCATGTCTACATTTTTCATAATAAAAAATCCTACTTCAACAGAAGTATTGTACCATAATGCCAAATTTTTATTTACCAATTTCTTAAATAAGAAAAATGATTTTCCACAACCAATGAAAAAAGAAATACCAAAAATTGAACAAAAAGATTATTTTGAGATTAAATTAAAGCTTTGAATTCGTCTTCATTCAAGACTGTGATTCCGAGTGAATTAGCTTTATCTAGTTTTGATCCTGCTTCAATTCCAGCAATGACTACATCGGTGGCTTTTGAGACAGAACCGGTTACTTTTGCTCCGAGATTTTCTAATAACTCAGTCGCTTCTTTTCGCCCAACGAAAGAAAGGGTTCCAGTTAGTACGACGGTTTTTCCAGAAAAGAACGAATTTGCAGCTTGAGATTTGCTTGCCCGATAGGCAAAATTGAGTCCATGTTCTTTAAGAGAATTCACAATTTGTAAGTTATTTTCGTTAGCGAACCAATCAACGAGAGAATGGGCAACAACTGGGCCAATATCTGGTATCTCAAGTAGTTCATCCTCTGTCGCTTTAATTAGATTATCAATGTGTTCAAACTTCTTCGCTAAAGTCTTAGCCATTTTGGCGCCAATTTCTTTTATTCCAAGTCCAAAAAGCACCTTCTCTAGAGAATTGTTTTTCGAAACTTCAATGGCTTTAAGCAAATTATCAATTGATTTAGCTTGCCAACCATCTAGATTAATAATATCGTCACGATGATTTGAAAGATCGTAAATGTCATTTATGTAATGCAAAAAATTTTGATTAAAGAATTGTTCCGCGACTTTTTCACCAAGACCATCAATATCCATCGCATCGCGAGAGGAGAAGTGAATTATAGATTCTACCTGTCGGGCATCACAAGAATGATTAGTACAGAAATGCATCGCATCTTTTTTTACTAGTTTGGACCCACAAACAGGACAATTTTCAATCATCTTGTATGGAATCTGAGTTCCATCTCTTTTATCAAGTAAGACGCGAACCACTTCTGGAATAACATCTCCGGCTTTTCTTAAGACAACATAGTCTCCAACCATTAATTGTTTTTCAAGAATGAAATCTTCGTTGTGAAGAGTTGCTCTTTGAACTGTGCTTCCCGCCACTCTAACTGGTTCAAGAACTGCATTTGGTGTTACTTTTCCCGTTCTTCCAACGGTATAGATGATATCTGTTAATTTGGTAATCACTTCTTCAGGAGGGAACTTATAGGCAATGGCCCATCTTGGTGTCTTGGCCGTATATCCAAGTTTATTATATAAAGACATGTCGTCGACTTTGATGACAATACCATCAATATCATAGCTCAGCGAACTTCTTTTTTGAGCGTACTCTTTGATATAATCAATAACCTCATCAATTCCATGGCACAGGCGACGTTCAGGATTGGTTTTGAACCCGAGTTTGCTCACCATATTTAAGGCTTCGGAATGATAACGGACGCCGAAATCTTTGGCGTTAACAAAATAGTACCAAAAGGCATCTAATCCCCTGGTGGCCGCGATTCCACTATCTAATTGACGAACGCTCCCAGCGGCCGCGTTGCGCGCATTTGCAAATAGAGGTTCATCGTTCTTTTGACGTTCTTCATTTAGTTTAAAAAGCGATTTTTTCGGCATAAAAACTTCACCACGGACTTCAAAATCTCCATCGAGATTAATTCGTGTAGGAATTGATTTAATGGTGATGACATTCGCTGTGACATCTTCGCCTTCCACACCATCTCCGCGAGTGGCGGCGTAAATTAATTTTTTATTGTAGACCAAAGACATTCCTAAACCGTCGATTTTCATCTCAGTCATATAGGTGATTTTGTCTATTCCAACGACATCGCGAACTTTCTGATCGAAATCGCGAAGATCATCTTCATTAAAGGCGTTGGCTAAAGAGAGCATCAATCGTTGATGTATTACTTTTTTAAATTGATCTTGGACAAGGCCACCAACTCTTTGCGTTGGGGAAAGAGGACTAGCTAATTCAGGATAGGCTTTTTCCAAAGCAATTAATTCCTGCATTAAGCGGTCATACTCAGCATCGCTTACGCTTGGATTATCTAGAACATAATATTCATAATTATATTTTTCTAAAAGATTTGAAATTTCTTGGGCTCTTTCTTTTGGTGTCATGCTTTATGTCCTCCTCGAGTAATAGATGGATGATTACCCATTAATGATTTTTTGCCATGAGTTTCGAATAGCACGGTGATAATTCCATCGCCTTCTACCTCGACTACTTTACCAACTCCAAAAGCTTTGTGAATGACAGTGTCGCCTTCTGCCCAATCTTCGATGTTGTTAGTTTTCTTTGAAAAGTCTTGTTTGATTGGTTCATCGCTAGAAAAATCAAGGTTAGGGCCGTCATTAAAATGATATTCTTTTTGTTTAATCTGTGATTTAAAGGGGCTGTATGTATCAATACTTTGCACGACATCGTTTCCTGATTCCGTTAGAAATTGGGAAGGCAATAAGCGACCACCTAAAACATAGGAATAATCAGCAGAGAATGTTAAATATAGTTTTTCTTTTGCCCTTGTCATAGCAACATAGGCTAATCTTCTTTCCTCTTCCAGTCCACGATACCCTGATTCAGCGACAGATCGAGAATGAGGAAAAACACCATCATTAAATCGAACCACAAAAACGATTGGATATTCTAATCCTTTCGCGGTGTGAGCGGTCATCATGGTCACAAAATCGCCTTCAATGAAATCATCTTGAGCAGAGTATAAAGCGACATTTTGCAAATATTCATCAAATGTAGATTCAGGATTAGCTTTCAAATAATGACGAATATCAGCAAAGAGAGCTTTAATATTTTCAATTCTTTCATCGCCATCATCTTCTTTGAGCAAATAATCCTTATAGCCAGTCGACCAAATCATGTCTTCTAATGTTTTAGAAAATACTTCATCATTCTCGTTAATTTTTTCTCTGGTAAGATCAATTAATTCAATCATTGATTTGAGTTTGACTACCGCTCTGGCGGGCACTTCAGTTTTATCTAAATCGAGGACTTTTATGAATTCATAAAGAGACAAATTTGCACTTGTTGCTTCTTCTTTTATTTTTGAAACTGTCATATCTCCGATTCCTCTTGTAGGAACATTGATAATTCTTTCAAAAGCTATGTGGTCTTGAGTGTTAGTAATCAAACGAAAATAGGCAAGGACATCCTTGATCTCTCTTCTTTGATAGAACTTTTGTCCACCATAAATCTTATAGGGAATACCACGATTGACAAAAGCAGCCTCAAACTCCATTGTCACATAGTTTGAACGATATAAAACAACGATATCAGAATAACGGCGATGATCACCTTTAACAAGTTTCTGGATTTCGCGAGCGACATAATCCGCTTCGCCCTTTGAAGAAGGACCAGAAAAAACGACAACGGGTTCGCCTTTTTCCAAACGTGTATAAAGATTCTTGGGTACTCTTAATTTGTTGTTCGAAATTAGTTTATTTGCCGAATCAAGTATCTTTTGCGTGCTACGATAATTTCGTTCCAAAACAATAGTTTCAACATCCGAAAATTCTTTGATTAAATCTAAAATAATATTTTGATTGGCTCCTCGCCAGGTATAAATGGTCTGATCTGGATCACCAACAACATATAAAGATGTGTTCGAATTTTGCAAAAGTTTAATCATTCGATATTCGACATCATTGGTATCCTGGAATTCATCAATTAAAATGTGGCTAAAACGCCTTTGCCATTTTTGGCGGATATCAGGATATTTATCTAATATAAAATTCGTTCTGAGTAATAAATCATCAAAGTCGAGAGAGAAACTTTTGTTTTTCTCATCTTCATAAATTGAATATATCTCAAGGCAGGTCTTTTCATCTTCAAAAGTAGGCTTATCAATTTTTATATCTTCGGGGTATTTTTCTTTAATCTTATTTTTTGAGATGTATCCAATTGTTCGCCCAACAATTTTGTCTCCTCTTTTAAATCCCATATTGGCGACTATATCTTTGATGAGTTTTGTTTGATCTTCCTCATCTAATATTGAAAAAGTACTCGGAAAACCTAAAACGCTAATTTCTCTTCTCAGGAAATGAGCAGCAAAGGAATGGAATGTTTTTATCGTTAAATCACTATTGATTTCAGGAAGCATTTTGATGACTCTTTGTCTCATCTCATTAGCAACCTTATTAGTAAATGTAATAGCTAAAATCGACCAGGGCATAACATTGCATTCCGAGATAAGGAAGGCAATTCGATAAGTTAAAACTCTGGTTTTTCCTGAACCCGCTCCAGCGATGATTCGGACATACTGTGAATCCGTCTCGACTGCTTTTAATTGCATTTCGTTTAATTCTGATTGAAAATTCATATATTGCTTTGCAATATAATATCACATTATGCCAGGTTATTCAATTAGTTTCCTGAATTTGTCTTTAGACAATCAGATCAACTTAAGATACGAAGAAATGTTCTGGACACCCAAAATGTTGTTTTTAACAGCCTTGTTTTCTAAATAGACAAGACTCGGCGTTCCTCCAAACCACATTCCATCACATGATGTCGCTCCAATTGTCATTTCAAGATCTTCATAGATTGGTATTCCCGATTTATAGGACAATAAGAAAAAGTGATTTTTCGAAATAGATATAAAATTCAGCATATCTGTTTTGAAAGATTCGCAATGGTGACACTGTTCGCTATAAAAATAAACATAGTAATTGCTTTCTTCTTGGGCGAAAAAATCCTCCCATTGTATTTGTAAATAATCGAAATCAACATAATCGTACTCAGGATTATTTTTTTCTAAATTATGGCAAGATGAAAAACCAAGAAGGAAAAGAGTTGCGAATAAAATAAATTTTCTCACAAATATAAAGAGTTAATTTTTGTCCTTTTTTTACAATTTTAGTTTCTTAATGGTAAAATAAAACAAATGGCAATTTTCAAAAAGAAAAAGACACTGGTTGGCAATATGGCTTATATGGCTTTAATGGCTGCAATTAATGTCATATTTATTTTGTTGTCAGCTTGGATTCCTGTGTTATTTATTCTTTTAATATTTATCCTTCCTTTGGCAAGCACCATCGTGACTTACTTTTGTGAGAAAAAATACTTTCTGATCTACGCAATTGCTACTATTCTTCTTTGTGCATTGGCTAGCTTTTGGGATATTGGTAATG
>Ga0265294_10011280_pt1 | contig 10059 bp, 9 predicted proteins | sample MunlanPumphouse3_FD_192504 | JGI IMG/M metagenome (GOLD analysis project Ga0265294, IMG submission 192504) | Groundwater microbial communities from a municipal landfill in Southern Ontario, Canada - Pumphouse #3 | ecosystem: Environmental > Aquatic > Deep subsurface > Groundwater | place...
TCCCAGAATATCAGTCTCTTCGCTGTGCTGGACGGATGCTGCAAGGATCAGGGAATGATCTTGTGGGCGCGCACTTTCAGGAAGGTTTTTTCTCCCAGGGTGGATAGCGGAATAGCCATGGAGTTTGTTGCCACTGGGGGCAGCGCAGTAAAGGCTGAAGCTGGATCAGAGGCATATTCCACTACGTAATAGTCCGCTTCAATCGTTGTTCCGGCTGGGGTTTGCGTAACTGGATCCCAGGAAATTGTCAATTGCTCGGCTTGCACTTCCATCTGCAGATTCTGCGGTTCATTTACTGCCCGCACAAAGCTATAGCTATACCAGTTGCTTTGGTGATACTCGTCGGGAGTACGCTCTACCCAGATCCGGCCTTGTTCATTATCTACTTCCGGGAAATCTTCCTGTAGATTGGCACTGCGAAAACTGAGCACCGCGGCATGCTCCGGATCGGAAGTAAACATCGGGTAGATTCTGCCATCATCAGTTTGGTAAGTAAGATCCCAGCAAAAGCGATCTTCGGGTTTGGTGTACTGAGTTTCAAAGTACAGATCCTGATCCTCAATCTGCAGGGTTACTTCCCCAATCTGGCCAACGGGGACAGTCTGCGGATCCACATATAGCGGTACGGGATAGATAATTCCACCATTTGAATTATCCTGTTGGGTTACCGAGACTCCCGAAAATGAGACTGAGATTTTATTGACCAGGGATAATATGCCAAAGCTGGGATTAGCCGGATCGTACCAGGAGGTAAAATCCGGATCATTCAGTAGCACAGAGATATCGCAGCTCATTACCAGGGTGTTTGTGCTGGAATTGATGCTGTAATCTATGTCTGCTATTCTATTTACTTCATCTATAGATGTGCCGGTAATCTTGTACAGCCCATGGTTCATGATACCGCTGGCATTCACAAATTGCAGTGCCCACGCCGTAGCATCAGGATCATTGGGATCTTCCAAGCTGGGATCCCCAATCCCTACCATATAGGAATAAAAGGGGCCAAACCAGCCTCCGGAAGTAGGAAAGCCCCCTCCCCGGTTTTGTAAGCCCACGATCAGCTTGGTATCAGAAAGGCTGATGTATTCTGCGATGATATCCTGATGATTTACAGACTGATCATTGGCTGGATCATCGGATACTTTTGTTAGCAGATTCGAAGCAGGCAAGGCAGTTCCGGCATAGCGTAGGGGCACCACCTTCACCGGCTCATTGCCGGCCTGCCGGCGTAAACCATAAAAGGTCCTGCCCGTTCCGGCATAAACCTGAGCCTGATAGCTGCCGGGACTGTAAGTGGCCAAATCAGTCTCGATGTTTCCACTGCCGGCATTATAAACAAGCTTGTTCAGGTTGATATTGCTTTGATTGCTGTCTGTGCGCAGATATATGCTGGCGGCAGAGGTTTTTTCGCTAAAGCGGATATTGTGCCACCCGTCTATGCTGAGGGCATACAGGCTGCACAAAAAAAGTAAAAGGGACACAAACACATATTTCATGATAGCTCCTGGAGCATTTTTGCAAATCTTTGAGCTACCCAGGATACGTCAAGCACTATATCGCTTTCACGATGGCAATCATGTGAGAGCAGGATCCAGAGTATATTGTCCCCTCTTCTGCCTTGCTATTTGCAGGCCAGCCCCAGTGATCCACCCGATTCTGAGCAAATCAGCCACCGGGAGAGCCGAGGATGGCAATGCCCGGCTGCGAAACTTGCAGGATAGCGGAAACCATGCTAGTTCCCGGGGAAAGCTAGCTTTACTTCTGGCACACGGGGCAGTAGAAGCTGGAGCGCCCTCCCAATCTTATATTATCCAGGTCATGTCCCAAAGGGCACTGTTTCTTCTGATACACCTGCAGGAAGTTCTGGAATTCCCCGGTTTTATCGTCTATTCTACGGTAATCTGAGATGCTGGTGCCGCCCACGGCCAGGGCTTCCTGCAGCACAGCCCTGGTATGTTTTACCATCAAGCCAGTATGCTTGCGGGAGATTTTTGAACCGGGAGTATCCGGCCTGATTCCACTGCGAAAAAGTAATTCACATACATAGATATTGCCTAGGCCGGCGATCAGGCCTTGATCCAGCAAAAGATTCTTGATGGGGGCGCTACGATTGTGGATTTTGTGATACAGATAGGCGGCATCAAACTCATCGGACATTGGCTCAGGGCCCAAAGACGGCATAAATGAGGATAGGTTTTCGCTTTTTAGCAGCGTGATCTTGCCAAAAGTACGAGGATCGATGAAGCGAATCGCATCCCCTCCAGAGAGCCTGATGCGGGCGCGCTCATGTTTGTGTGGCTCGTCGGGGTTGGCTTCATAGACCAATTTGCCCGTCATTCTGAGGTGGATAATCAAGCTTACGCCCCCGCTGAGCTCCAGTATCATATATTTCCCACGGCGGATAGCGCCGATCAGGGTGGCCGGAAAGGGATCATGATCCAGAAGGGGATCATGGATCAAAGTCCCTGGGTAATAGGATTCCACGCTGCTGATATCACGATCTACCAATACGCTTACCAGGCCGTCCAAGACGGTTTGTACTTCAGGAAGTTCAGGCATTGCTTCAGCTATCCAGATACTTATGGATTTTGTAGGCTGCCAGAGCGCCATCGCCTACTGCGGTGGCCACCTGCCGCAGGGATTTCACCTGCACATCCCCGGCAGCCCAGACGCCTTTTACTGATGTCTGGTGTTCACGATCGGTAACGATGTAGCCATCCTGCATATCCAGCTGTCCCTTGAACAATGCGGTATTGGGATTTGCGCCGATAAACACGAATACCCCGTCCACATCCAGACTGCTGTCCTGGGCGCTTTTCTTGTTGTGCAGGATCAGTTTGCGAATGCTAGCATCAAAGGCTATTTCCTTGACGATGGTATCCGTAATCAGTTCGATCTTGCTTTCCGCTTTCACCCGGTCGATCACGATGGGATCTGCCCGAAAACTGTCCCGGCGGTGGATGATATAGATTTTTGAGGCATACTTGGCGATAAACAGGGATTCTTCCAGGGCAGAATTACCTCCTCCCACCACGGCAACCGTTTTGTCCGGATAAAAGGGGCCATCACAAGTGGCGCAGTAGGATACACCGCGGCCGGAGAACTCCTTTTCCCCTGGAACATCAAGGGTCTTGGGTGAAGAACCCGTGGCAATAAGCACCGTTCTGGCTTTCCAGGTATTGAGGCTAGTGATGATCTCTTTGATCTCACCGTCCAGATTTACTTTGCTTACGTCCTCATTGATGATCTCAAGGCCAAAGAAGCGAGCTTGATCTTCCATGTCCTTGGCCAGTTTTTTGCCTAAAACCGGTTCTGGAAATCCGGGATAATTCTCCACCCATTCCGTAGAAGTGAGTTGACCTCCGGTAATCGCAGCCTTTTCGATCATCAGGGTTTTCAGCTTGTAACGGGCGGCGTAAAGGCCGGCGCTTAATCCCGCCGGCCCTCCACCGATGATAATGGTGTCATATATCTGGCTGCTATCTGCATTGGCAGAAAGACTTACATTGAAATCAAACATGGCTACAGCGCTTCCTTAATCTTCTCAATAATCATATGTTCAGGTGCAGCACCTTCCTGATACCAGTCTTCATTGATCGTGGTGCGAGGCACGCCCTGTACGGAGTATTTCTGTGTGAGGTGTGGGAATTCGGATACTTCCACCATATCTGCCTTCACCTTGTCGCTGTAGTAAGCCATCTGATGTGCCAGGATCACTGCTTGCGGGCAATAAGGGCAAGTGGGGGTTACGAAGACTTGCAGATGAACTGGTTTATTCAGTGAATCCAGGAACTTTTTGCCTTCATCGCTAAGTTTGTGTAAGCCGGTAGAGACCATTAGAATTGCCGAGAGCAGTGAGGAGAATTCATAACCAGCAGGAATGCCATAAAATCTGATGCCATAATCCTTTTCGCCCAGAATGGCAATGGCCGGGATCTTATCTATGCCCAGCCGTTCCACGGCTTCCTTGTCGCTCTCAAATTGATGCACTTCAAGCTTGAGTAAATCATTGGTGGTGATCAGCTCTTCCAATAGCTGATGAGTTTCTTTGCAATATCCGCACTCAAAGGATTGAGTGAAGAGTTTCAGGGTTACGGGGTTCTTCATATGTTCCAAAGCTTTCTTCACTTCGGCTATTACTTTTTCGTCGAGAATAGGCATATTCTCCTCCATGTTTTGTGTATTCATAAAAACAATGTAATGAACCTTCGCCCTTTGGCAAATCTTTCTTTTGCCAAATAATAAGAGGGAACAACTCTCCTTGTGTTTTGGGCCTAAATGCGTTATTTTTATTAAAGACCCAAAATGTATACACGCTCAAGTTCAGAAAAAGATTGACTTGTGCTTTGGAGGTAAAAATTGTGTACTCTACAGTGTGCCTTATACCCGGAAACTCTTCAGAAGAGAGTAATTGATAAAGCTGTAATCGGAGTTTTACTCCTTGTTTTCATTTTTATGTGGCTGCCCGTCAGTCTTCAAGCTCAGAATCACAGTGAGGATTATATATCAGTGAAAAACTGGAAGTTACCGGAATCATCTGTCAAGCTGAGCGAGCTGGAACGCACTGGCGACATAATGCTGGATGATGGCAAGGCCTTCAGTGGCTGGGCTTTTGAGCGAAATGCGCAGGGACAGCTTGTGCGGGCTGCGCAGTACAAAGAAGGCTTACAGGATGGTCTGAGCTTGATGTGGTATGCCGATGGCTCTCCCCAGATGAGTGCCAGCTATCGAGCGGGTTCGCTCCATGGGCGCTTTTTGGGCTGGTATACGAATGGCAATGTGATATATGATATGGTAATAAACCGCGGTGCTTATGCTTCCGATAATCTTGCGGAACAAGATGGCAGCAGATTGAGCAGTGAAACGGAAATATATGAAGGTGAAGGAAGAGATAATGACAACACCCCAGAGTAAGATGCTGAGCCCGGATGGCTTTGCTCTTATGAAACAAAAGCAGCAAAAGATCGCTATGGTTACGGCCTATGATTATGCCTCAGGCATGGCTGTTGCCAATAGTGAGGTGGATGTGATTCTGGTGGGCGATAGCCTGGGTATGGTGGTTTTGGGCTACGACAGCACCCTCAAGGTAAGCATGGAAGATATGCTTTCGCATTCGGCAGCAGTACGCAGAGCAGCACCAAACAAGTTTATCATCAGTGATCTGCCCTATATGGCTTATCATCTTTCCGCCAGGGATACGAAAGCCAATGCCGCCAGATTGGTAGTGGAGGGCGGTGCCAATGCAGTGAAGCTGGAAGGCGGCTCTGTATCCAGATTGCAGGCTATCCGGGAGATCGTGGATATCGAAATCCCCGTCTGTGCCCATCTGGGTCTGACCCCTCAATCCGTAATGCGTTTTGGCGGGTACAAGGTGCAGGGGAAAAGCGATATAGCCCATGAAGAGATCTTTTTGCAGGCTTCCGCCATCGAGGAAGCCGGAGCTTTTATGCTGGTGCTGGAAGGCATCCCGGAAAAGCTGGGGCAAAAGATCAGTGAAGCCCTCAGCATCCCCACCATCGGCATCGGTGCCGGTAGATACTGTGATGGCCAGGTCCTGGTATATCACGATATGCTGGGTTATAGTTCCATGCTGCCCAAGTTTGTGAAGAAATACGCGGACTTGAATGGCGAGATTCCCCAAGCTTTGAATCAATACTGCCGGGAAGTGCGTGAAGGCAGTTTCCCCGCTCCAGAAAACATTTACTATCCCATCAGCAAATAAAAGGATTAAACATGAAAGACAGACACGAAACCATGAGTCCGGATGAGAAGTTCACCGCGATTGCGAACCTGAAAGAACAACTGGAAGAGAACTTTGTAGCTCTGGGCGAGCTGCTGAGCGAGATCAAACGTAGTAAACTATTTAGATTCAAGGGATACGAAAGCTTCAAAGACTTTGTGGAAGCGGAGTATCAGCTTTCCGGCAGTCTGGCCGGTAAATTGGCACAGACCTTTGAGCTCTTTGTAGAAGAGCTTGATATAGATGATGTAAGCGTAAAAGAAATCGGCTTTGAACGCCTGCAATTGATCAAACCCTTTGTCCAAAAAGCAAATTGGAACGAACGGGAAGAGTGGATCCAAAAAGCAAGTGAAACCCCCACAAACGAACTGAGAAGCGAAATCAAGGAGTTAAAGAAACAAGAAAAAGCTGAAGAGACCGACCTCAAAAAAGTATTTACCGATCAATACCTGGAAAAAATGATCACATGGTTCAACTGCGCAAAAAGCGAGCTCAATTTCAAATTGGCCCTGTATTTTCAAGATGCCGATCTGGATGAAGTAAAGAAGATCGTAAAAGACCGCCAACGCGCCTTTGAACTGGAAACACAAAAGGAGGAAAAGCCGTGAAGCTTATGAGAATCTTATGGGTGGATGACGAAATAGATCTATTGAAGCCATTCATCCTCTTCCTGGAAGAAAGAAACTACCAAGTAGATACATGTAATAATGGTGAAGACGCCATCGAAAAGGTGGTGGAGACCAAATATGACCTGGTAATCCTGGATGAGATGATGCCCGGCCTGGATGGCCTCAGCACCTTGCAGGAGATCAAGCGCATCAACAACGCCATTCCCATCATCATGGTTACCAAGAGTGAGGAAGAAGGCTTGATGAACAAAGCCATCGCTTCCCAGATTTCGGATTACCTGATCAAACCGATCAATCCTTCCCAGATCATCATGGCCATCAAGAAGATCTTCCAAGCCGATGAGATCAAAGCCAATGAGATCGGCCAGCAATATACGCGGTATATTGCCCAACTCAATCAGCGCCTCTTTTCCAGTCCTGATTGGGATGAATGGGGACAGATCTATCGGGAAATGGCACAATGGGAACTGCGCATTGATGAAGTAAATGATGAAGGCCTGCGGCAGACCCATTTTCTGGAAAAGCGCAATTGCAACACCGAGTTTACCAATTATGTAGAGCGCAATTATAAGGATTGGCTGAAGACCGACGATCGCCCCAACCTTAGTTTTGACCTCATCTCGCAGTATGTAGCGCCGCACTTTGAAGAGAATGTGCCGATCTATTTCATCATCATCGATTGCATGCGGCTAGATCAATATCTGGCGATTCAGCCTTATATTCAAGAACTCTTTGAAGAAGATCTGGATCTGTATTTCTCGATCCTGCCCACCGCCACGCCATTTTCGCGTAATTCCATCTTCAGTGGGCTGTTGCCGATTGATATAGCCAAGCGCTTCCCCGAATACTGGGTAACTTCTTCGGAGATGGACAACAGTCGTAATCGCAATGAACACCAGCTTTTGGACGAGCATATCAATGAGCTGGGCTACAGCCTTGATCCCACTTCCAAGTATGTGAAGATCTTCAATATGGATGAGGGCAATTTTGTCCTGCGTAAAGTGGATACCTGGAACAAGGAAAACCTGATCGTATTGGTCTATAACTTCCTGGATCTTTTGGCACATCACCGTTCCCGGGATCAGATCCTGCAAGAGACCATTCCCCATGAAGAAGGCCTGCGTGCCTTTACCAAGCATTGGTTCCTGCATTCCAGCCTCTATGAAGCACTCAAACTGATTGCCAGGCAGGATGCCATCGTAGTGATATCCACCGATCACGGTTCGATCAAGGTGAATCGTGCCACACAGGTGATCGGGGATCGCGATACTTCGGTTACGGTTCGCTATAAGGAAGGCAAGAACCTTACAGCCAATGACCGTCATGCGCTCTTCGTAAAGAAGCCCGCGGATTATGGCTTGCCGTCAAAGAGCATCGTGGATAATTTCATCTTTGCCAAGGATGATTATTACTTCGTGTATCCGAACTCTTACCACCAATATCAGCGTCAATACAATGGCACATTCCAGCATGGCGGGGTATCGATGGAAGAGATGATCTTACCGATTGCCACGTGTCGCAGTAAAAAAAGAAAATAGAGGCACATCATGTTACTTTCTGATCTCCTGGATGCCAAGAGTATCTTGCATGAGAGCAGGATTCTCAGCAGGGAGCAGGTATATCGCCTGTTAGTGGAGCGAATCTGTCATCACCGCAAGCTACCGATTTGTGGTGAGGCTTTATTGCAATTGATTTTGGAACGGGACAATCAGAGTAGCACTGCTTATCCTACAGGGATCGCCATCCCGCATGTGCGTATGGACAATTTTCATGATACGCTGATCGGTATGGCTTTTTTGCAGAACCCCATAGACTATGAAGGCACGAAGGTGGATTGGATATGTCTGGTGATCACGGACAAGAGTTCCTCGAATATCTATCTGAATCTGGTAGCGGCCTTGCTGAAGCTTTCCAAAGACACAGCATTGAGGCATGAATTATCAGAGTTTCGGGATGGATTTGCAGCGGTTCATCGCTTGCACAAGCTGCAGATTCAGATCAAAAAGGAGCTTACCCTGGCAGACATCATGATCAATGAACCAATCACGATTTCGCCTGATGCGAAGCTGAGTGAGCTAAGTGCTATCCTCTGTTCGCGGGAGATATCCTTTATCCCTGTTGTGGACGAAAACAATCGCTATCTGGGGGAGGTGAATATTCTTCGCCTCCTCAAGGTGGGCGTTCCTGATTATCTGATGATGTTGGATAATGTGAGTTTCCTGCGCTCGTATGAGCCTTTGGAGAAGCTCTTTGAGCAGGAGGACACGATCTATGTGCGGGAAATCATGAATCGTGATGAAGAATATTTGAGCCCTGATACCTCCATTCCCGAGGCGGTATTTGAGATGATACAACATCATAAACGTTTCTATTCCGTGGTTGACAGCTCTCACAAACTGGTGGGCGTGGTTACCGCCATGGATATCTTCCGAAAGGTAATCAAGGCATAGTAAAATGACTCTCATGTTAATCGCTCTCGCCATCTTTGGCGTTACATACCTCCTTATTATCACAGAATGGATCAACAAGATGCTGGCTGCCATGATGGGCGGCTTTGCCATCGTGCTCACGGGGATCGTGCATCAAAAGATCGCCTTCGCTGCCATCGACTGGAATGTAATATTCTTCCTGATCGGGATGATGATGGTGATCTCGGTGATGCGGCAGACGGGCGTCTTTATGTATCTGGCCATCAAACTCGCCAAACTCGCCAAAGGCAAACCCCTGGCCATCATGATCCTGATGTTCCTGCTTACGACCTTTATCTCAGCCTTTCTGGGCAGCGTAACCACCATTATGATCCTGGTACCCATTGTACTATTGGTGGCAAGTGAACTCAAGATCAGCCCCATCCCCTTTATCATCACTATGGTCATCGCCTCAAACGGCGGCGGTGCTGCTACCATGATCGGGGATCCCCCAAACATCCTTATCGGTAGCGCTACGGATTATAATTTCCTGGATTTTATCATCAATCTAACTCCGCCTGTGCTGATGATTACCCTCTTATCCACAGGATTGATCTGGCTACTCTATCAAAAAGGGATGCAGGTCTCCAATGAAAACCGCGCCAAACTGATGAGCTATAACGAAAAGAACCTCATTAAAAACAAAAAACTGCTGATCATCTGCGGCATTGTCCTTATCCTGATGCTGATTGCCCTTTCCCTGCAAAGCATCATTAAGATAGAAACCGCCACCATCGCCATGACCGCAGGGCTCTTCCTGCTGGTGATCTCCGATCGTAAAAAAGTGGAACATATCCTGGCGAATGATATCGATTGGGTAACTATATTCTTCTTCATGGGACTCTTTATGATCGTAGAATCCCTGGTGGAAACAGGATTCATCGGCCTCATTGCCTCAAACATTATGAATATCACCCACGGCGAACCCAAATCCACCTCAATGGTCATTCTCTGGGTCTCCGGAATCTTCAGCGCCGTTATCGATAACGTCCCCTTCGTGGCCGCCATGATCCCCGTCATCAAACAACTGGGCACTATGATCAATAACCCCGATGCCATGCACCCCATCTGGTGGTCTCTCGCCCTGGGTACCTGCCTCGGTGGAAACGGAACCATGATCGGTGCCAGCGCCAATATTGTGGCCATCGGAATCGCAAACCGCAACGGCTACCACATTTCCTTCAAAGAATATACCAAAATCGGTGCCGTCTTTACCCTGCTG
>Ga0265294_10011281_pt1 | contig 10059 bp, 4 predicted proteins | sample MunlanPumphouse3_FD_192504 | JGI IMG/M metagenome (GOLD analysis project Ga0265294, IMG submission 192504) | Groundwater microbial communities from a municipal landfill in Southern Ontario, Canada - Pumphouse #3 | ecosystem: Environmental > Aquatic > Deep subsurface > Groundwater | place...
TCTAATAAATCTAACTCTTTGACAATATTATTTGTTCTTAAATCAACACCAGTAGTAAATGCCGTTGTTACTATTGCTACTCTACCTGCTTTACCTGTGATAAAATTCTTTAACTCTCCTATATAGGCATCTCTATCAGTATTCCATTTTTCATTTTCAGCTGTAAATTCTTCTATTTCTACTATTTTCTTTAATTCTTCTTTTAATTTTTCTCTTTGTTCTGCATTATCAATTCTAATTATAACAGAACTGTCAGATTTAGTTAATAATGTTTTTATCTGTTCTATAATTTCATCAATTTTGTTATCTTCTTTAAGAAACCATCTTGTCCCTTCATCAATTGGATTTGCCACTTCTAATGACTTTACAATTTTGACACTTCTACCGTACAATCTTTTTACTGCTTTAGTAATATCAGATAATGAACCTGAATAGGCAACATACCCATCAGTACAAGTACTATTAATAAATTCATCATTTGTTTGTTCGCTAATTGTAATAGTCTCAACCGTATATTTACCGTCAGTTGTAAACTTACCTTTACTATCTACCTCTATTAATCTTTCAAGAAATAATTGTCCCCAATCTCTCCTTTTTTGTCCATTATTTACATTACCAAAAGACATCAAATTAACTTTATCTGATGTCCATGAATAATTTTCACCTTTTTGTCCTCTAAATTCTGAGATAGTATCTAAAGCAGAGTTTACATAATGTTTCCACTCTTGTTCATCTAATTGAGGATATTTTTCTTTAGCTAAATTAAATTCAGTTTCATTAACAACATATTTATCTTCAAATATCTGTACTTTCCCTCCTAACAATATACATGAAGATTTTTTAGGATTCTCTTGATATTCGTCATACATTTTCAAAGCTGTTTCAAATATTACAAGCATTGCATTTTTCTTTTCTTCAACATACATTACAGACTCTTGACTGGCTATAGAGTTTGGGGAATCCGCAGAATCTACTAAAGAAATATGCCCTTCATCATTTAGTCCAAAAAACTTTTGTTTATTACTAAAATTACCCATCTGTCTTTCATGGCTGAAACTAGACATTACACCACCGACTATAATGCATTGATCTTGCAATTCTGCTAATGTCCCTGTAAATGGTGTAAGTATTGAAGCTACTTTTTTATTTTCTATTTTTGATGTTACTGTAAAAAACTCCTTTTTACCTTCTGTATTGGTTTTCATATAACCAATTTTAATTTCTTGTCCATCTTCTATATATCCTGATGATACTAATAATTTATAAATTGCAGGATTTGTTAAAAAATTATAGAAACCAACTAAATCTTTTTCTATCTGAGAATCTTTTGATATATATAGCCCGCAAATAGTTTCAATTGTAGCATTAGTATTTTTTGCTTTGTTTATTAGAATTTGTGCTAATCCTAATTGTCCTGCTTCAGTTTTTCCACCACCCATACCTAAATGTACATGTTGAAATTTTGATATATAGCTTGCAACTAATATTTGAACTGTTGTTTGAGCGCTATTTCTTGCTTTTTCGCCAAACTTGTCTACATTGGATTGTCTAAAAGCCTTTTCAAGATCTGGATCTATTGATGATTTTTGAACAAACCAACCCATTATTTTTGCAATTGTTGGAGTAACAAATTTTGTTAAAATATTTTTCGCTATTATTGAAATAATATCTGCTGTATCACCAAAACCAACAAAAATTTCTAACATATTAGGATGAGCGTTATGTCTTATCTCATGCCTTAATATCATTTCCAATAAATCTTTTTTAACTATATTCATATCTGAATCAACAATTCGATTTGCTAACAACATTCCATAATTTAAATGAACAAAACCGTTTTCAGCTTTTGCTACATCTCCTTCAGAAAGAGATTTAGAAACAAGCACTCTGTTTTGTAATTTAGATTTTAATTCCGGATAAGTCTCAACAATTTTTGACATCATACTGCTTTTATCTTCATCTGACATAGTTAAAATATTTTCATTTATTTTTTCTTTAAGTTGTAATAATTGATATGTCTCAAAACCAGTATTTATTCCGAAATATGTAGCAGGAACTAACATCAATGTTATTGGTAATATTCCTAAAACTCCTAAAGCAGGTAATCCAATAATTGTTGCAAATACACATAATGTTGCAAAAGTAAATGTTGCAAACAATGAAGCTATTATTGTTTGTTTTATACTCTTTGCTGATTTTGTACTTGAAGCCTGCGAAGAAGATGTATCTGTTGTTACAGTTCCATCTTTATTAACAGTAAATATCGCAGATTTATTGTCTATTTGAACTCTTTTAGTATTTTCTCCAAGATTATCAACTTTTACAGTTTTACCATCAAACATCCCCTGTAATATCTTTTGTAATTCTTTACTATCTTCGATATTAACAGAAATAAGTGTTTTAACTATTTCTTCTTGTTCTTTGGGAACACTTAATAATGCTTCAGAAATAATCCAACTTGCTAATGCTTGGAAAGCAATTTTACTTTGTTCTTGAGCTATCTTATAATAGGTTTCTTCAGCTACTTTTGTATCACCTGTAACATTTGGTGTTATTACTATATTTGTTATTCCTTTTTCACTTAAAAGTTTTGATATCCCTTGTGTATGGAATCCACCGGTTACTGTTATATATATTTCTTTTGCACCTGCAAAAGAATTCATCGTTTTTTCTAATTCTGTACCACCTTTAACTTCTGATGATATTTTTTGTGAATCTAAAACATCATTCATATTTGCTAAAAAGTAATTATTTCTTGCAAAATTGATTTCATAAAACTTATCTGAAATTGCTTCATAATTTGCCATTGCTACTAATTGTCTATTGTCTATATATTTGACCCAAAGATATTTAAATTTATCTATATTTGCTTTATAATATAAACAATCATCTGATGTTATCTTTCCTGTAAGATAGTCTCTATAATATCTTACAAAGCTACTTAAGAAAACAACTTCTTCCTCAGCTTTATTTACTGCAAATCTATCATTTATTTCATCTTTAAAATTTTGTTCTTCATCTATTAATTCAAGCGGATTTACTTTTTGACTTAACTCTATATATGCAAAAAACTTTTCTAATGCCGGAAAATTAGTTGAAAGGCTTAAATTATACTGTCTTGATAACTTTATTATGTATCCATATAATTTATCCATTTCTGAAAAATTCTTTGTTCCATCTAACAACATTTTATATGCATTATATGGTAATACTTCTTTCAATTTCAAAACAAACATCTGTAATTCTTGTGTTGTCCTTTGGTAATCAATGCCTTTCTGTGCATCCATTAATGACATATACATCGACAAATTAGGATATGTACTTATGTCTACTCCTAATTTATCTGCATGTTTCTTCATCAAAGAAAAATATTTATTTGCTTCTGTTGAACCAGAAACATATCCGGCTGATAACTCTTCTATTTTTTTCTGTTGTCTATTATAATAATTTGCTTGTAAAGATTTTATTGTTTGATCTACTGAATCCAATGCAGTTTCTATATTTTGTCTATCATCTATTAATGTTCCAAATCTCTTTAAATTATCAAAATACTCTTCCTTGTTTTCTAATCCTTTGATTATCTCTGTTTTACCCTTTGATGCTGAATAATATTCTGCTCCTGTTAATCTTCCTGCTTGCAATAATTTATTCATTACAGAGTTTTTTACAATTTCATCTTTTGTTGATGCTAACCATTTTGTACTTACTTGACCATATGCACCTTCTAGATAAACTGTCTTAACTCCATATTTGCTGTCAAACAAACTTATAATGTTGTTAATGTTTCTTTGAACTTCAGGATGACTATGTAAATCTTGTATATTAATAACAATTTTATCACTACCTGCAAAATTTGCAGATGTGATTTTTCCATAACTATATGGGAGATTAAAATCGTCAAACACTTGTTTAAATTGGGCTGTTGCTTTATTATTCTCTATTACCATTGCTACTGCTTGTCCATATACACCTGTTAACAAAAAACAGTTAACTACTACTATAGCAGTAACCTTCATAAATGTCATAGATAATATCCATTGCTGTGTCTGCTTTGCCACACAGACTAGCTTTTCTTTGGTTATCAACCCTCTTAAAAAGTTTTTAAATATGTTCATTTCATCTCCCTGTTTTTGCATTCAATAATGCAAAAACAGCTCGGCTTTATTAAAGCCGAGCTATTATTTTTTTATTATTTATTATATTAGCAATAATATTATCGTCCGATATTTTCCTTCTGCTTAGTAATATCGCTAACAATAACATCATTATTATATTCAACTCAATAATTAAACTTAAATTTTGTAAATTTGAAGATCGCAAAATACTACAATCAAATAATATAAATTTATCAATATGACTAATATACTTACTTGCTTTTATTATCTTTGCTTTACTTATTTGTAAAATATTCATGCTGCTTGGTAAAATAGAATATCCTAAAGATGCTTTTGCACTACTTCCTTCCTTTGCATTATTTTCATTTTTTTTCTCTGTATTAGTTGAACTAACTTGAGATGTTTCAACAAACATTTTTGTTATAACATCAATTGGAAAAGATGAAATATAGAAAAAGTGAGATATCAATGTATCTGCTGAAACCTTCGCAGATTCCAATATCGAAATATTAGTATTAATTTTTACTATCCCTAAAGAACTTATAATTATACAAAACAATATCCCGCAAGCTAAAAACTTGCGAAATAAGATTGACTCCATTCTAATTAGAGATTTTATCATATCCATAAATATTCCTAATACAAAGTATAAATCATCTTACAAATTATGTCAACAATTTTACAAAACTCCTTACTCTGCCATCAAATCAGACAACAATTTATTTACATCAACATCACTTAAATCAGAATTTTTTTCTGCAATTTTTTTCTCTATTAATGAAGCAAGTGAAATTATCTTTGTTATATCATTTGCTGTTGGTTCTTCTTCTGCTGTTATTGATAACCATTCTCTTTCATTTATTAAGATAGCAACCGTTTTATCCTGAGCATTCCATCTACCGACTAACTGACCATTATTATAAATATTTTTCGTAATTATTCTCTCATTAAATGTTTCATAAACAACTTCTTTATCTGCATTGTACCATTGCGTAGTTTGAGTTGTTCTGTCAAATACATAAATTAATGTATTACCATTCCAATTATAATCTTTTGTTATATTTCCATCTTCGTCTTTCGTTACAGTCTGTCTGCCTTCATCATCATAATATGTTTTTGTTTTGTCTTGCACATTTTCAACATAATCTATAATTTTATTACCTTCTGCATCTTCCTTATAGTAATACTGTTCCCAAACCTCATCATCATTACCCATAACTTTATCTATTGTCCCATCATCATTATATGTTATATTTTTGAATGTAGTATATAATTCAGTACCATCTATGTCATATACTGTAGTTTCTGAAGTACTTCCGTCTGATGCTAAATTAATAGTATAAAGTAATTTTGAACCTTCCCAATAATATTTTTTTACGACAACATCTTGATCATTTTTAGTAACTGTTTCTTTACCATTTTCATAATATGTTTTTTCTTTTGTCAACACATTAATAGCTGATGTTAAAACTTTATTCCCTTTATCATCTTGATCATAATTGTATTTTGTAACAGTAAAACCATTACTATCTGTAACATGTGTTGCTAATCCTTCTTTATCAAAAAATGTTGTTGTATTAACAACACTAGTAGTCTTGTTTTCAGTATCAATAGAAACCTGATAATCTTTCTTTGTAACTAACAAACCTTGCCCTAAATCTTGATCATTTTTTACTACTACCAAATTTTTACCATCGCCGTACTCATAACTAACATCTTCATATTGATATGTACTCAATATATAACCATCTGCATCATATTTAGCCATTTCTCTGCCATACTGATCATATGTCGTTTTCTCTTTTGTCATTTCATCAACTACATAGCTAATTGTTTTTCCAAACAAACCATAGTTATAAGTTTTTGTTTTGTTCATATCTTTATCATATTCTATTGAGGTATTCCCTTCTCCATCTAATGCCTTATATCCTATAACTTCATCAAACTCATTTTTAATTTCATATAAATTTCCACTGCCTTTTATAGCAGTAGTAGTCTTAGTTAAATTACCCAAAGAATCTTTTTCTTTTGTAACACCACCAAGAGAAAAAGTCATAGTCCCATCTTTTGCAACAGTAAGAGTCATTTTTCCATCAGGTGTATAATATACTCTTGCCCCAGAGGAATCAGTAGCAGCAACAGGTCTGTTTGGTAATATGCTGGCCATTTGTTTTGGTTTAGCAAAATCTCTTAAATCTGCCATTGTTCTACCCTCTGGACCAAATGAATATGGCTGAGGAGATTCAAAAAGCGATGCCTGTAAATTACAGGTAAGAAACAAAATTGATATTATCAAGACTTGTATTTTTTTCATAAACACCTCCAATCCCTCTACAGTAATTATACACAGTATATATAAAATTTAGTAGAAAAATTTGTGAAATATTTGTAAATTTTTATATCAACTTATTATATTTTGAATCATACATCTCATATATTTCGAAAGTTACTTCATCAATAACTAAAGGCATATTTGCCGGAGGCAGAATTTCTCGCCCTAAGCAAACCACATCAACACCGTCGATATTTTTCAATCTCATTTTTTTATCGAACAATACAAATCTATCACCAAATTCATCCGTTAAAACAAAAACACTGATGTCTTTTCCATCTAAAGCTTTTCTGTTTTCTACAGAAACTTTCCCTTTAGTTACATCAAATAGTATTGGTTTATTTAAAACAGCATTAACTTCTATTCTTATTCTACCTTTCTTCTGTGACTTTTCTTTTATTTTATCACTTACATCTTTAGAAATTTCTTTATTACCAGAAATATTTTTTGCATTAATTTTTTCGACTCCAATAAATAACCTTACTGATTTACCATCAATAGTATCACCTTCTTTAGGTATTCTCATTTTGCCAAAAACACTGCAATCTTTATTAATATTTTCTTGAATATTATTTTCTTTTAAATTTTCTAACACATAAAATGAACCATTATTCCCTGCTAAATACGGGATATTATCTTTAGATATTTGTAACTTACCATCTACTTTCATCATTAAGTTAGAAGTTTGATATTTTGGACCATTTTGCCATTTTGATCTCATATATTTAGTTATCAAAATTGGACCAACAGCAATAAGTACTGCAAGTATAAGAACAATACTCCCAAAAATGATCCACTTTTTATTTTTTTTTGGTGTTGCTTCCATAATGATAATCTCCTTTTTTAAATCAAAAATATCTAAAAATAATTATATGTATATTATAACATTATCATTATATTTTTTCAATAAAAAAAGGTGGGCAAATTTTTTGCCCACCTTTTTAATTAAAGAACTATACTAAAATTGTAACAATAATGTCCATGCAGCTTCCAAATTTTCTCTAGTCGTTTTGTCTTTATCAAAAGAAAATTTGCCTGTTGCAAATGTAGCAATGTTTTCTTCTGTATTATTAACAACCCAACCATAACCATTTGCTTCTGCATTATTTACAAGTTCCTTTTGAGCATTAGTTCCGGTCCCTGCTTTAACCGCAGCTACTGCTTGAGAGATTGCTGAGATTTCTTCTTTTATTGCGTTGACATTTTCTTCACCTAAGGCGAAACCTGAACTATATGAACTGTTCATTGTTATCGCTAAATAAGATTTGCCTTCAGCATTAGTTACACTTTCTCTAACATCTCCCATAAACATTATACTTCTATCGGCACTATTTTCTCTGTTGACAACTTCATTTTTAACACTTTCTGAAACTTCAACAAATATAACTTCTCCTTCTGCAGGTTGTAATTCATGTGCGCCTTCACCATCCATTATATTGATACTTTTTGCTTCAACAATTGCATAAATCTTACCTGTTTCTGGATCTGTATAGAATCCATTTTCTACAGAACCCTCTTCAAGCCCAAGCTCTGCTGCTGTTTGTTCACTTAAATTACCTTCAATGACAGGGTCACTGCTTACAGTTGTCGTTGTCGTTCTAGTAACTTTTTTATTAACTGCAGCTTTTATTGTATATTCACATGCCTTTTCAATAGAATATGACTGTGCTCCTCTATCATTTATCATAAGTGCTATTGTTAAATTTGTACCATCTTTTCCTTCTGTAGTTGTTTCGTCACTTGTTTCTGTTCCTAAAACGGTTCCTTTTGCATCACCAGAACCTTTAGTTGTCGTTTTTTCCTTATTAGTAACAGTTGTTCCAAAAGGAATACTGCCAAAAGTAAGAGTTGCTGTTGCTAAAGATGAAGTTCCATTATTTGTAAGAGCAAGTCTTGTTATATCTTCATCTTTAAAGCCCAAACCTTTTAAAAAGTTTGTATTATTTAAATCTGAAGAATATATAGCGATACTAGTTATATTTGAATAACGGCTTGTATTATTTCTACCGCCATCTTCATCTCTTGTTTCTGTACCATTTTGTAAATCTACAACCCATTGAGGAGTAGTTGCGGATGTAGCTTCTCTTCTCATTGTTTCAACAGTATCTCTGACTTCTTGAAATGTTCTAGATCCACCTGTACCTGACAAATCAGCTGTTGCTACTAATTTTCCCCATTGATAAGCGGATATTGATGTTTCTGTTAAATTACCATCTTCATCATATACTGTAGAAGTAACACCATCCAAACTTCCATTTGCATGATATTCATATTTAGCAACAACTGCTCCACTGGCATTCATAGTATATGATTCTTTACCAGCTGAATAGAATGTTGTTTCTTCTTTTGTAGCATTGATAACACTTACCAAAGAACCATTATAAGCATATTGAAATGTTGAAATAGTATTGCCTTGGTAATCAACAACACTTGATGCTCTACCATAAACATCTATTTTTGTTGTATTCCAAACTTTTTCATATTTAACTTCTCCACTAGGAATAGTTGCAGTTGTTGTTGTGCTATTCTCTAATTTGTAAGCAGCTTCACTTATAGATTCTAAGAAGCCTGAAGCATTATAATTGTATTGCTTTATTAAAGTATCATCGTATGCATATGTTGCCAAAGCATTACCATTAGTTGCTAAAGTAACACTTGCTCCTTTACCACTGGTAACACCTATACTAATAGAATTATTAATACCTTTGCTTAAATGACTAGCTGCTCTGCTAAGCCATGCTACTGTATTTTGATTATCAGAATCAGCAACCTCTCCATCAGTTGTATATGACAATTGAGCATCTGTCATACCAAAACCTTTCAAATAAGCTGCTAAACCTCCCACTTTTTGAATGGCTTTCAAATCTGTACCATCAACATTCACATTTGTTACAGCGAAAGATCCTTTTCCATCTCCAAGCCCACTTGCAGTATAAGATAGAGTAAGTCTAGCTTTTCCTGCATCATAAAGAGTCACATTTCTATCTTTGTCCATAACAGAAAGCAACATACCTGCTTTGTAATTAAATATTGCAGAAATTCTACTTACAATATCACCTATTAATGACTTTTCATTATCTGTCATTTTTACAGTGATACTATCGTCTGATTTATTTTCAGTAATAACAGCAGTTAGACCTGTATCTGTAAATGTAGTATCTACTGCATAAACCAAACTCCCAAGACATAGACTTAAAACCATTGCCAAGACAAAAGACCAATTTTTTTTGTTCATGGCCACCACCTCCGTAATAAATTTAACTCCCTTTTCCGCAATCATATTATAGCTTTTTATTTCAAAATATATCAAAACATTTTGTGAAATTTTTGTAAAATCAAAAAGAACTTTTTTTCAATAAATATCAATTTAAACTTCTCAATCATATATTAGCCAATACACTGATGCTTGTCAATAATTTTGCAACATTTAAAAAAAAGTATTAGAATAACATAAACAATTAATAAACGGGGTTAGCTATGAACAAACTTGATATTAGAATATCTTATAAAGACACAGATCAAATGGGTATGGTATATTATGCAAATTACCTGGTTTACTTTGAAAGAGGAAGAACTGAATTATTAAGAGAGTTGGGTTTTACATATAAAGAA
>Ga0265294_10011282_pt1 | contig 10058 bp, 8 predicted proteins | sample MunlanPumphouse3_FD_192504 | JGI IMG/M metagenome (GOLD analysis project Ga0265294, IMG submission 192504) | Groundwater microbial communities from a municipal landfill in Southern Ontario, Canada - Pumphouse #3 | ecosystem: Environmental > Aquatic > Deep subsurface > Groundwater | place...
TAATGACCCTGAATAACTGCCTTTGCTTATTGTCTCCGAAATATTTTTCAGTCTGGACCGATATACGGTAACAGTTTGGTTTAGGAAATATTGCGCAGTGAATGGCGATTAATTTTGGTCATTATAAATTAATTGCTACCTTTGCATCCGCAAATACAAGTTATACTCATTTAAAAGAACTACTAAATGGCAACAAAATTACGTTTACAGAGAAGAGGACGCAAAAACTATCCTTTTTATCAGATTATTGTTGCAGATAGCAGAGCTCCACGGGATGGAAAGTATATTGAAAGGATTGGTTCATACAACCCGAACACTAATCCTGCTACGATCACTTTAGATTTCGACAGAGCTTTGTATTGGCTGCAAACAGGGGCACAACCCTCCGACACCGTTCGTAATATTTTATCGGACGAAGGTGTATTGATGAAGAAACATCTCCTGGGTGGAGTAACCAAAGGCGCTTTCGATGAGGCTGAAGCCGAAAAGAGATTCGAAGCGTGGAAAAACAACAAACAACAGACGACTCATTCTCTGAAGCTGAAGGATGAAGAGTTACAGCGCGCTGATGAAAAAGCGCGTATGGATGCTGAAAAAGAGGTAAACAAAGCAAGAGCTGAGGCAATAGCGAAGAAAAGAGCTGATGAAGTTGCAGCAAATGCTCCGGTAGTGCCGGTTGCTGAAGTGGAAGAGGCACCAGTTGTGGAAGAGGCACCCGTGGTTGAAGAAGCCCCTGCTGAGGAAACACCAGTTGTTGAAGAAACACCAGCAGTTGAAGAAGCACCGGTTGTAGATGAAGCTCCTGCAGTGGAAGAGGCACCTGCCGTGGAAGAAGCACCAGTTGTAGAAGAAACCCCTGTTGTGGAAGAAGCACCGGTAGAAGAAAAACCTGCAGCAACAGAAGCACCGAAAGCGGAAGAGAAGAAAGAAAAATCAGCAGAATAAGATTTAGAATAAGATAACATACTACATAAAGCAGGAGGAAAACGAAGCCGTTTTCTTCCTGCTTTTTTTCAGACCACCCACTTTATCGTCATCAGAGAAGAAAATGCAACCGGCTTCACGGCTTGAATGTAAATAATATATTCAAGCAGGCCGTTCCCGGTAATAATCAGAATGTTTACAGGATAGCTTGACGAAGATTAATATACTTCCTGATGTGTTCTAAAATCATAAAATGTTTTCCTCGTCAGATCAGCCAGTGAGAGCTGATAATTGATGAAAGCCCTCAGGTGTGATGTGTAGGCGTTGTTGAGACGGTTTCGTTCCAGTGCAAGCCCCTGACTATCGATATCTCCGTCAGAGAAGCGTTGCCGGGTGATCTCAAAACTTTTCTCCGCCACAAACACATTCTTCTCCAGCACTTGTAATCGTTTCAGGTTACTGTTGATGGCAGCGATGAGATTCTTCACCTCTGTCTCTATTTCCCTTTCTACCTCTTCTTTCCGAAGGGTCGACTGTTTTAATCTCGACTCAGAAGCTCTTACCAGGGCTTTGTTCTCACCCCAATCGAGAATAGGGATGGTGATGGTTAACCCCACGCCGTAGCTGGCGTCCCTATCTATCAGATTACTGTAGGAATTTTTAATAGAGTTGAAAAAACCAATATCCGGCTGCTGGTTTACGCCTGCTTTTTCAAAGTAAGCATCTATTCTGCCTTGTATCATTCCATTCGATCTTATCTGTTTGATACTCAGTTTCTGTAACTCGATCTGTATCTCCTGTTCCCTCACCTCCAGTCGGTTCTTTAGCGCCAGTTCAACCGCTTTCTCGGGATCAATGATCACGATCTGATAGTTGAGCTCGCTGCTTAAATCGATGCTGTCGTTCAGATCAAGTCCCAGTAGCTCTTTGAATGAATTTTTGGAAGAAATTTCGTTCAGGATGGCAATATCATAGTTGTTCTGCGCTTCAGCCAGATCCACCTCCATCTGTAGCGCATCCACTTCCCTGATCAGTCCCGCCGCATACTTGTTTTTTGAAATTTCAAAGGCTTCCATCTGCCTCTCCAGGTCCAGCTCTGCAATCTCCATGCTTCTTTGTAGCGACAACAGGTTGTAATAGGCACTGCTCACCTGGTACACGAGATTGAGCTCCTCTCTTTTGAACTGCTTGTTGGACCGTTCGTAGTCCAGCTCGGCCCTTTTGAGTGTTGAGCGGATACTGTTGTACGCATAGAAAGAGCTGAGCGGCTGATTGAATCCGATACGTGATCGCAGGCGGGAAGAGCGGAAACTGCTCTGCAGATCCTCTCCACTGGACAACGAATTCTGAATAAAGATATTCCCGTCGGTGGGCAAAGGCTGGTTGATAGTCAATGTGCTGGAATGACCCAACTCCTTGTTCGGATAATAATAGGTGATCCCTGTCGAATCCTTCCAGCTCTCGATGGTCTCGCTGTATTGGGGAGATGCGATGGTCATGTCTATATGTGTCTTTAACCTGCTGGTTGCCGATTTCAAATTATAATCTGCAATCTTGAGGTCTTCTCCCAACTTCAACATTGTAAAGCTTTTACTCCTGGCAATCTCAATGCTTTCTTCAAGTGTGAGTGTACGGATGGACTGACTATGCAGTGATATTCCTTGTATAAATAGTAGTGTTCCGATGAAAAGTAGCTTCTTCATATTATAGTGTGTTGTCATCTCTTTTTACGTGTGAATTGAAATTATTTATTCTGCTGACTGTTCAACTGATCGGAGTGAATCAGGCCATCCTTCAAATAGATATTTCGATGTGCATAGTTTGCTATTTCCTGTTCGTGTGTTATAAGAATAATGGTATTGCCTTCCCTGTGCAGGTCATCAAAAAGACGCATGATTTCTATCCCGGTTTTTGAATCCAGCGCACCGGTCGGCTCGTCAGCCAGTAAAATTCCGGGATTGGTCACCAGTGCCCTGGCAATTGCCACTCTTTGCCGCTGACCACCACTCAGTTCGTTCGGTTTGTGATGGATACGGTCTGTCAATGTCACCTTCTCAAGTGCCTGTAATGCCTTTTCCCGTCGTTCATGGGCGGGTGTTCCTGAATAGATCAACGGGAGCTCAACGTTCTGGATAGCATTCAGACGAGGCAGAAGATTGAAATTCTGAAATATAAACCCGATCTCTTTGTTTCTCATGATGGAGAGAGCATCATCATCCAGGGTGCTGACATCCACATTATTCAGAAAGTAATGACCACTGGATGCCGTATCCAGGCAGCCGAGGATATTCATCAATGTGGATTTCCCCGAACCGGAAGGACCCATGATGGCAACATACTCGTTCTTCTTTATATTAAGATTGATACCATGGATCACAGGGATCTCGCTGCTTCCCAGTGAGTAGTTCTTTTTTAACTCTCTTATTTCTATCAACATTGTTTTGCAATTTTTTATTCGTGGCGTATGGAGTCCACCGGTTTTAAATTGGCGGCATTTTTCGCCGGCAGGTAACCAAAACTAACGCCCACAATGACCGAGAATGAGAATGCGACCAACACGGAGTAGGGTTTAATAAAGGTAGTGATATCGGTAAACAGCGTGACTGTCAGAGCGAGCAGGACACCGATGAGGACCCCTATGATTCCCCCGGTGATGCTGATTGCCACCGATTCGGTCACAAACTGACTCATAATATCTACTTTACGTGCTCCTACAGCCCTGCGGATACCGATCTCCCGGGTACGTTCCATCACGGTGGCGAGCATGATATTCATAATGCCAATACCGCCAACCAGCAGGGAGATCGCTGCGATCGCCCCCAGCAGGATATTATAGATCTGCCGCTCTTTCTCTTCCTGTTTCAATAGCTCAAAGGGGATTACAATACCATAGTCATCGTTATTGAAATGATGTCTTTTCAGGATCTCATCAATGATCCTGGATGCCTCCATCAGCTTATCGGAGTTGTTGATCTGCACTGTTATCTGTTGTATCTGGCTAGCAAGAATATTCTCTGGCGTAAAGCGATTTAAAAAAAGCGACAATGGTACATATACATCGGTATTCAGATCTCTTGCAGCCAGTTCACCCACTGTTTCGGTAAAAAGACTCTTTGTATTTAATACACCGATCACTTCAAGCCATTGGTCTTCGATCTTCACCATCTGCCCCACGGGCTCTTCTCCTTTAAAGAATGTAGCAGCAATGCCCGCACCCAGGACACACACCTTTAGTCTTTTCTCGTAGTGGGTTTCATTTATGAGGTAACCCTCCTGCACGGAATAGTTCATCATTTCCAAAAAATCAGGGGTGATCCCAATAATGGTCGATTTCACCGATTTGTCGTTGTACTTCACGTCGCTGCTTTTCTCAGCCTGTGATGCAATTTTTTCCACACCCGGCACAATCTCCTGGATGACACGAGCATCCTGGATAGAGAGTCCCTGGGAGAACTTGGCCCTCACATCCTCCAGCTCACTGTCGGAGAGGGACTTTTCTCTGATGATGATGTTGTTGACCCCCAGATCCTGGTATTTGGCGATCGCTTCACGTTTGGCCCCTTCACCAATTGACAGCATGGTGATCACTGAGGCAACACCAAAAATGATCCCCAGCATGGTTAAAAATGAACGGAACTTATGATCCGTTAATCCCTTCAGTGCCAAACGTATATTCTCTCCGTATTGCATAATCGTTTCTGTTATAGAAATTCACAACTTACTGTCATACCGGGCTTCAGCCGATCATCAGGCTTCAATATTTTCACCTCCACATCGAACACTTTTTGTCGTGAGTTGCGTTCTTTCGGACGGCAAAGCTTCCCGATATAGATAACCTCACCCTCAAAAGCCACCTTGGGTAACGCATCCAATCGAACGGTTACTTTCTGGTGAAGGCTGATTTTCAAAAAATCGGTTTCGTTCACCTGTGTCATGACCTTCATAAATTCCAATTCCGGTACGTTTGCCAGGTTGTTGCCGGCATAGATATTGTCACCGATCTTGTAGTTGCTGTTGGTTGCATCCCGATGGTTTACCTCAATCTGAAAAACACCAGATACCGGGGTGCGCAGGGTGAGAGAGGGGAGCAGCGCCTTCGCATCTGCGATATTTTTCCGGATCTGCTCAACCCTTATTTCCTGAATATGCAGATTGCTTTCATTGATCTTCTTGCTTAACTCAAAAATTCTTTTCTCCTTCTCCAGGTTGATGGTGGCTTGCTCAAACTCCAACTGTTTTATTTGCTGCAGCCGTTCCGATTCAAAACGTGTTGCCTCCAGTTCAATTTTCCGCAAATCATAGGATGCCAGTTCGTTCTTTATGCGCGACTCGCTTTCCTGCTTCCTGTTCTCCTGTTCAACATACATTTTTTCAAGTGTAGCCAGCTGTGTCTCCAGACTGCTCTCTCTCTCCAGGATGTATTTGTTGATGTCTGCCGGGTCAAGCTGGGCGACTGAATCGCCTTTTTTTACAATCTCCCCATGATTCAGCAGACCGATGATCTTCATCTCGTACCAGTGGCGTCCATACCGGGGGATCACAAAAGAGATCGAGTTGATGGCTGCCAGCTCCCCTGTCTCCACGATCGTATGCCCATCAGATGAAGTGCTCTTTTTACCGCCAATCCCCAATCCATCTCCGCAGGAGATCAGGGAGAGGATCAATGCAAGGGTGAGCAGATGATTGTATAGGTTTATCTTTTTCATTCTTTTTCCACATTTCCCGTTTTATTCTCATCGGTGGTGACAGCGAAAGGATCGACAAGTGCTATTTGATCACCCTTTTTCAATCCATCCAAAACAACAACATAATCGGTATTATTGAGACCTGTCTCAATGGTTACTTTGTCGAAGCCCTTCCCGCTTTTTTTATAGACATAATTGATGTCTCCTTCCATCCTCATTGCATCCAGTGGGATGTAAAGCACATCCTCAATCTTATCTATGATGATTCTGCAACTCACGGTAAGCCCGGGAAGCAGGTTTCGGTCTGTTTCGTTCAGTAATATCTCAACGGGGAACACCTTTATCTTTGATGATCTCTCCTTGTTCACGGCCAGATTGGCGATGGTGCTGACGCTGCCTGTGAAAATACTGTCGGAAAAAGCATCCGGTTTGATCTCTACGTTTAGTCCCTTGCTAATCTTAGCGATGTCTACTTCGTTGATCTGGACGGTTGCTTTTAATCCCGACAGGTCGGGCAGCTGGATGATTCCCAAACCACCCCAGCACTGATCTCCGATCTGAAATTTATTGTTGCTGCTCCTGTTGCGGGAGATGATGGCAATACCGGAAGAGGGGGAGATCACCGAGAGCTGTTTCAGTGTCTCCTGTGCCTCCCTGAGATCGTTCTCAAGCCGGGTGATGGAGAGCTGCTTTTGTTTCACCTCCTCGTTCTGTATTTTGATCCTGTTCTCTATTTGCTCTCTGGCGCGTTGCAGGGCTATCTCTGCTTTGTCGAGATTCAGGTGTATCTCCTTCTTCCTGATCTCAGATTCATAGACCGATGATTCAAAGCGTATTTTCGAGATCTCGTGTGAGATGCGTGTCACCTCCAGGCCGGCTCTGAGATCCTCCATGTCGGACTGCTGTTGGGCAATCATCCTGTCAAACTCAGCCCTGGCGATCTCTAAGTTCGATTCAGCATCAATAATCCCTTTCTGCACCTCCGAAGGATCAAACACGATCAGTGTGTCACCAGCCTTCACCTCTTGTCCATCCTTCACCAACTCGGTAATCTTTAGATTGCCATATCTCCACGATATACGGGGTGCTGCAATATTGGTCGATTGAATGGCTTCGATCTCTCCCTCCTCGAACAAATCGAGATAGAGCGTACCTTTTGCGACGCTACCCATCGGTATCTGCTGTGACTCTTTCTTCTCGCCACATGCAAAGAGTAACAAAGAACAAGAAATAAGCATAAAAAGAGTTTTGAATTGAATCCCCATATTTATTAATATTATTATAGAACCTATGCAATTGTTATTGAGCAGACAACAGGCATCTGACTCATTTTAGTGTTATAGTAACCTCTTTCCTTTAATGGATGAGGCGGGCGGCCTGATCAGCGAAATCACCTCTCCTCTCTTCAGTCCCCCGGTGACAATGGATTCCTTTTGTGAAGAGAGCCCTGTGGATATTTGCCTTAACTCAAATTTTCTGTTTTTTTTCACAAAGACTACTTTCATGGAATCTTCTTCAAATATGGCAACCTGCGGTATCACGATCGTGTCGCCGATAAAGTCTGCAATCACGCGACTGTTGGCTGTAAAACCCGGCTCCGGTAGCTCCAGGAGACTGTCTATCGAAGCTTCCACCTCGAAAAACTTTACTTTTGAATCCCCATTGAGTGATTGTCCCACCGGCAGTTTCTTGGTGATCCTGCCAAAAGCCTGATTATCGGGCATCGCATCGAAGCTGTAGCTGACAGAATCGTTCTCGCTTATATATTTAAAATCGGTTTCGTTCACCATCATCTTCACCATCATCTCATTCACTTCAGGGATAATCACCAGCGGCATGTTGTTCCAGACATTGTCTCCCTCCTTGAGCTTGGTACGAGATCTGCGTGACTCGGAGATAATAGTAAATCCTGCTCTCGGTGACTTGATGGTCAAGCCGTCAAGAATATCCTTCACCGACTCCAGTCTGTTGGTCAACCGCCTGATATTGATCTCCATCGTTCTGATCTCCGATCGGTTGATGATTTCCAATGATTTTAGTTTTCGCTCCAGCCTTGTTTTCTCTATGGAAGCCTTCTCAAGCTCTAGTTCACTGATTCTTCTTTGCGTGGGAGAAGCAAACCGGAACTGAAGTGAGTCCAGATTGGCAATCTCGGTTTCTGCTTCGTTATTTTTCACCTGTGCCTCCAGCAGGGCGTACTGCATCTGTAAATCGGCCTTTTTCTTGTTTAGCTCAGCGTTGACTACTTCCAACAGTAGCTGCAGATTGTCATATTCGTTCTCAATATTATTATCTTCGATCACGCATACGACATCTCCTTCATCCACGCTGGTGCCGTCTTCAATCAGGAAAATGATGGTTCCGTTTACATTCATCGGACATGCAATGGTGGAGTACTGTGTTGGCTCCACAATCCCCTCGATGATGATTGAGTTCTCAAAATCTTTGTTGACGACAGTGTAGGTGTAGAGCTCTTCCTTCTCCTTCAGATTACAGGAAGAGTAGAACAACGTCACCAAAAACAGGATGAAAATGATCCGTTCCGTTTTCAATCGATTACAGTTTTATTTAAATCGGTTTATACATATCGGCAGCAGTGATGCCACACGCTTCTTTCATCTCAATGCAATATTCCATCTTACCGAACGTGCCATCTGCATTGTTGGTGCCGAAGGTGAATTTCAACCCTGCCTCTTTCGCTTTCTGAATAAAGGCTTTGTGTGGTATCTTATACCTGTGGTTAATCTCCAGCACTTTGCCTGTCTCAACCATGGCGGTGATCACCTTGTCCATGCGCTCGTTTGTCCAGAAAGCATCATAACGGTCGTTCATCACATCGGGCAGGAAATTGGGATTTACATAAACATCCATCGGTTCATTCATCACAGCCACAATTTTTTGCACGATAAGATCCATATACTGTTCTTCATCCTCAATAAAGACCTCCTCCGGTATCCAGAGACGGGTGCGGCGACCTTTTGTATCAGTAAATGTCAGCGCATCGGTGAAGACATAGTCGAATCGGTCACGTACCTCTTTCGTGAATGTCTCCGGCCATTCGCGGCCTTCACCCTGCATCGCCTGAATAAAAGGTTGTCCTTCCATCGCATCGAGATATTGCATCACCTCATTATCGCTGGTGATGGGGAAGCCGATGCCGCAGTTGGGGGCAAGCGCGTAGTTGATGCCATATCTGCGTGCCCGGGCGGCAGCCTGCTCCGTGGTGATACCCTTCAGGTGTACATGGTAATCGAGCACGGGGAAGTTCTCCTGATGCAGCCTGATAATAGGGTCTGTTGTTTCATCAATGGCTTCAGCCTGCTGCGCAGCAATATCCACCTTGCCGCTGAGAGGAGTAACGGATAGCAATTGTATTTCGATGGTGCCTTCGGCACATTTCAGTGCAAATCTACCTTTGGAAAGCAGTTGAGCTACATGCTCTTCAGTGCGGAAGGGTGATGCCGGCTCAATATATTCCACCACGGGACTACCATTCAGCTTCACCGTGATCGCTTTGCCTTCTAACCGGATGACCATGTCGAACCACTCGTTGCTTTTCACGATCGATTTTGTGAGATTGCGCACACCCATCAGGCTACCTGTTTTTGTCCACCACTCTGCACTCTCCTGATCGTTGTTCAATGCTACCTGATACCCCTTCTCAATGTTGTCACCGGTATGAAAAGCGATCACCCCCTTCCCGTTATCCACCGTTCGTGCAGTTACATTCAGCTCAAAATCGGTGTAATCTCCATTTTTAAGCAGAATAGATGCTCCATCGTTCAGGATAAGTGCTCCATTGCTGAGTGTTACATCTCCCCGGCTGTTCCATTGATCACTGTTTTCACCGTCGAACAACAGCCTGGGTGATTTGTCTCCGGTGCAGGATGAAAACATAAATAGTATGGAAATAAGAATGGTTAGAAGAATCGTTTTCATTATAAATATAATTTAGGGATCAATCAGAAAGTAATTAACAGCTCCACTGTTATCTTGTCGGAATCCATCTCATCATTCTCTGCGAATATGGTCATTTCATTTTTCACGAAATACCATTCGTAGTCCACCCTGAGGATGGAGGAGAACAGTTTCTTGTTGTATCCCAGTCCAATACCTGTTGTCAGTCGGTCGACATCAAATCCTGGTTCATCCAGTCTCTCGTCAATAGCATCCCAGCGAACGGCGGGCAGCAGATAATCGAATAATCTGTTCCTGACAGGTATATTGTAAGCACCCTGCAGATAGTATGAGAGCATGTCTGTATAGAGATCTGTTTTACTTTCTCTTTTCATCACTTCAGTCTCTACCTTCCATCTCTCTGCCTCGTAACGGAAATCGGCACCATAGAAAAGAAAGTTCCGGGACTCATCTCTGGGATAGTTATACATTTTGGCGGTCACACGTGCACCCTTCATACTTCCCAGTTCGACACGAGCACCGAATGATTTT
>Ga0265294_10011283_pt1 | contig 10057 bp, 5 predicted proteins | sample MunlanPumphouse3_FD_192504 | JGI IMG/M metagenome (GOLD analysis project Ga0265294, IMG submission 192504) | Groundwater microbial communities from a municipal landfill in Southern Ontario, Canada - Pumphouse #3 | ecosystem: Environmental > Aquatic > Deep subsurface > Groundwater | place...
CGCTGCTCATCCTTGATGCGTCCCACCTCATCCGTTATCCATTGCTCCAGCAGCGGGTTATCTCCTTTGGCTTCTTGCTCTTCGTAAATCCTACCAATGGAGTCGAGCTGCTGCATGGCCAGAGAAGTTTCACTATCCAACTCCTTGAGCAACTGAGTTTGTTGAGAACCGGTAACCGAAATAGTGCTCCTGACATTATCCCTGTCAGCCGTCAGATTCACGTCGTCGCCATCCATTAAAAGCAGAGTAATATACTCCTTACCAGGAGTCTGGATCAGTAGCAGTCTTGGATTGGATGCCGTATCTTCCAGGTTGAAGCGCCCTTCCTTATCTGTCACCAGGGTATGGACTGCTTGCCACCCATCAGCTGTCATCTCTTCCAGTACGAGCGAATCTCCTGATGATCCATTCAGCTGCCCCTCCAATGTGAATCCTCCTTTTGGCCCGCAACCCGCTGCTAGGGTAGCTAATGCCGTGATAATCATAATGTCTCTTAGTCTCATAACCCTTGGTTTTAATCAGCCCAAATGTATTGAATTTTTTTACTTTTGCCGATATTTCGCCTCTTGTGAGACTAATCACCAACCCCACCGATGAATCCCTGCCGCCCCGTTCTGTGATGGCCTTCGGGATCTTTGACGGTGTTCACCGCGGGCACCAGATACTGATCCGCCACCTTAACCAGCTGGCTAAGGAGCGCGCTTCAGAATCCCTATTGATCACCTTTTGGCCGCATCCCCGACTGTTCCTTCAGAAGGCTCCAGCTGATTTCCAGCTCCTTAGTTCCCTCGAAGAGAAATTGCGGCTCTTGGAGAATGCCGGGACTCAAAACCTGATGGTGATCCCATTTACTAAACAGTTTGCCAGCCTTACCGCCGATCAGTTTATCCAAAATATCCTGGTACATCAGATCAAACCCCAACTGATACTCGCAGGCGAAGATGTCCGGTTTGGAGCCGATGCTTCCGGCAACCGGGCCTTGCTATCCGCCGCCGGTCAACATCATGGCTGGGAATTACACCTATTGAATTCTCAAATGCTTGGAAATGAGCGGATCAGCTCCTCGCGCATCAGAAAGAGCCTGCTTGCAGGAGATCTCGATTCGGCAAACTACCTACTCGGATATCCTTATCAGATCGAAGGGAAAGTCGGCCCAGGAAAACAAATCGGAAGATCCATCGGATTCCCGACAGCTAACATTGACTGTTGCCTAGAACATAAACTGGTTCCTGCTGATGGCGTTTATGCTGTTCAGACAACCCTCGGAGATCAAATTCTCCCTGGAATGCTCAATATAGGAGTCAGGCCTACTTTGCCCGGACAATCCAGCCGGACTATCGAGGTTCACCTTTTCGATGTCGATCAGGACCTGTACGGCGAAACTTTACGAATTAGCTTTATCAAGAGACTTCGTGATGAAATGAAGTTTTCTGGCCTTGAGGCACTTCGCCAACAACTGGAACAGGATCGACTTAATGCAATACGAGCACTGGCTTTTAGGTAATTCGTGCCAAAATTCGTAATTTTGCGGTTCAAAAATTTCCAGATGAATTCGAAAGATACCATTATCGCCGACTATAAGATCAGGGATATCAACTTGGCCGAATGGGGCAGGAAAGAGATTGCACTGGCCGAAGCCGAAATGCCCGGACTCATGTCACTGAGAGAAAAGTATGGACAGTCCAAACCTCTGGCAGGAGCCCGGATTACCGGTTCGCTGCACATGACAATCCAGACGGCTGTTTTGATTGAAACCCTGGTTGAGCTTGGTGCCGAAGTGCGCTGGGCTTCCTGTAATATCTTTTCTACCCAGGATCATGCTGCAGCTGCAATGGCCGCAGCCGGAATCCCTGTCTTTGCTTGGAAGGGCGAGACGTTAGATGAATACTGGTGGTGCACGCTTCATGCACTCTCCTTCCCGGGAGGTCAGGGCCCAACCCTGATTGTGGATGATGGTGGTGACGCAACCCTAATGGTCCACCTGGGTGCGAAAATTGAGAAAGAGGGCAGCATCGCAATGGATGAGTCTGACGAAGGCGATGATTTCAAAGCGTTGCTCCGATGCCTGAACAAAGTTCGGGCAACTGAACCGGATCGGTTTACCCGGATTGCTTCAGGTATCAAAGGGGTGTCAGAAGAGACAACAACCGGAGTCCACCGGCTGTACCAGATGCTCGAGGAGGGTTCGCTACTGTTTCCCGCCATCAATGTCAATGATAGTGTTACCAAATCCAAGTTTGATAATCTTTACGGTTGCCGCGAATCCCTTGCCGACGGAATCAAAAGGGCTACGGATATCATGATTGCCGGTAAGGTGGTGGTGGTTTGTGGCTATGGGGATGTTGGGAAAGGCTGCGCTCGCTCGATGAAAGGATTTGGCGCTCGGGTCGTGGTCAATGAAATCGACCCGATCTGTGCCCTTCAAGCTGCCATGGAAGGATTTGAAGTTAAACCACTTGAGGAGTCCCTTGATGAAGGTGATATTTTTGTCACCGCAACCGGAAACCGTGATGTGATTACCCTGAAGCACATGGAGCAAATGAAAGACAAAGCCATCGTGTGCAATATTGGTCACTTCGATAACGAAATTCAGGTCGGGCCCTTGGAAAATTCTCCCGGTATCAGCCGTATCAACATCAAACCTCAGGTTGATCAGTATGTTTTTGCTGATGGTCACTCTATCATCCTGCTGGCCGAGGGAAGGCTCGTTAACCTGGGCTGTGCTACCGGTCATTCCAGCTTTGTGATGAGCAACTCCTTTACTAACCAGGTACTGGCTCAGATAGACTTGTGGCAGAATCCCCGCGATCTGGGGGTTTACAGGCTCTCAAAAGTGCTGGATGAAGAGGTAGCCAGATTGCATCTGAACCATGTGGGCGCTCGTCTAACCACGCTCACTGCAGAACAGGCCCGTTATATCGGAGTACCTAAAGAGGGGCCGTTTAAACCGGATCACTACCGCTACTAAATAGCTCAATTAAAGATTCTTACAGTATTTTGGGTCTGAGCAGTCTGGTACTCTTTTAGAGGCCACCGGGCCGGGCCTTTCGTGACGTACCCGTCCATGACCGAATATTCCGATCCACAGCAGGGACACACCAGGTAAAAGCCGGTCTCTTCGTCCAGCTGAACTTTACAGGTCCCATAAGGTTCATTGGTACAGGTGAGATCCAGGGCGATAAAATCATCGGGGTCCCCCATCGTCTTCCTATATAATATTATACCTAGATTTCCTTCATCCGGCAGGATCAGATGACTGCCCGGAACCCGCAAATGGTAGTTCGAAGGATTGGTCAGATAGACGGTGTAATTGACCGGAACATACGGAACCGGAATCTGTCTTTCCCGGTCGCAGCTAGACCCCGTCAGGAAGACAAGTGTTAAAATTGAAATGTATGTTACAGATTTCCAGATCATAAGACATTATACCCTTTGAGGGAGTGCGGTTTATTCGACAAATTTATTTTTTTTTGATGGATAAACCGATTACTACTAACTTTGAAAACATGGACATTAGTATTGATACCCTGATATATATTGTGATCGGGGTGGTATTTGTCCTGGCACAGGTGATCCGAAGGCGCAAAGCCGTTCAGTCGGCTGAAGCTGTACCCGTTGAGCCACCGCCCGTTGAGAGAGAAGAGGATCCTGAGGATTTTTGGAAAAAATTCCTTGGTGTAGATGAACTCACAGGGCCGAAGCCAGAATCGATCACCCAGTCTCCCGCAGGACAAACTAATGATCCGGAGCCCTTCTCTTCCCAATGGAACCAATCGGCCGGAAGGCGCCGAGTAACTGTAGCGCCTGTGCCGTCTCTGACGGATCAATCCGTTTCACCAGATGATACCGAGTCTGGTTTACAGGACAAAGGGGAAAAAGAAGAACCGGGTTTTGACTTGCGGAGCGCTGTCATACACTCGGTCATTCTCGAACGCAAGTACGTTTAATGATAGAAAAGACAGTTTTTTTTAAACGAAAGTGTTGGCAATTTAGTGTGAATATGTTTACATTTACGCACTTCTACCGTGAGGTAGATTGTTGTTGCAGTAACTAATGTCAAATTTTTGATTATGTTTCGAAAATTACTCCTTGTAGTTGTAGCTGCCGTTTTAGCTAACGGCGTGTTTGCTCAATCCGGAACCTTCAGAGGAAAAGTGATTGACAAAGCCACCGGGGAGCCGATTCCGTTTGCAGCCGTTGTGATGCTCTCGGGTGAATCGATCCTGGTCGGAACTCAGTCCGACATTGACGGAAACTATACTCTTAAGCCGATTCCTCCAGGAAAATGGACCCTGAAGGCTCAGGTTGTCGGGTATCAATCCCTGGAAATTAACGATGTTGTGGTAAGAGCAGACAGAGTTGAATTGTTTGACCTTGAGTTGTTTACCAAAACCGAGCAAATTGATGAGGTACAGGTTGTAGCCTACAAAATACCTCTGATCGACAAGGACAACACCCAAACCGGTGAAACAGTGACATCTGACGACATTGAGAAGATGCCAGGCCGGTCGGTTATGCAGGTGGCTTCCACCGTGGCCGGGGTTTCGTCTAGGGATGGTAACAGCGTTGGAAACATTCGCGGTGCCAGGGATGGTGGTAACGTCATCTTTGTCGATGGTATCCGCGTAACCGGTAGTACTAACATCCCAAAATCAGCCCAGGAACAAATCCAGGTGATCACCGGAGGGATGTCGGCTAAGTACGGAGACGTCACCGGAGGGATCGTCAGCATTACCACCAAAAACGCAGCCCCGACATTCAACGGAGGCTTCGAAGTGGAAACTTCTGAGCTCCTGGATCAAAACAGGGGAAGCCTCGGATCTTTCCACCTGACTGGTCCACTGGTAAGGGTAAATGATAAGGATGGCCGCAAAAGAACATTGGTGGGATTCTTCTTGGGAGCTGATGTCCGGTACGACCGGAACCCAACAAATGATTTCAGCTTTAATGGAACTCCTCACCCCTTCTACCGGGTGAAAGATTCAGTAAAGCAAGCCCTGATCGCACAACCGGTAATCCCAAGTGCCCAGGGTGTGGTGAAATATAGAGGTGAATTCCTGAGATCAGACGCTTTCGAACAAATCACCTTTCATGATGGATACCAGTCTAAAGGCGGAACATTCAACATGAAACTCACCGTGAACTTTACCCCAATGATCGATCTTACCTTTGGTGGATATATCAATGTGTATGATAATATTGGATATAGTTACTCCAACTCCATGTTCAATTGGGAGAACAACGGGCGCTCCTACGGGTACGACTGGCGTGCATGGGCTCGCCTGACCCAGCGCTTCTCCGATAGATCACCTGCTCAGGAGGAACGGTCAGCTAACCTGATCACTAATGCCTACTATCAAATCCAGGCACAGATCCAGAAGAGCAAAGGCTGGAGCGAATCGCAACGACATGGGAAAGATATCTGGAACTACGGATATGTTGGGAAATTCGAAACCGTGAGAGAACCAACTTACGAATGGGTTGATACCCTCTCCGGATATCCCAATGGAGTATGGGCTATGAATACCTACCGCGATGCCCTGTACAAATTTACCCCGGGAGATCTTAACCCTGAACTGGCTAACGTAACTTCACAATATTATAACTCCTGGGATAACGAGGTTGGACACTACCAGAACTATACTCAGGTTATCGGCGGAGGCGGCCTGATCAACGGGATGAACCTTGGATCAGTCTACTCCATGTTCGCTCTTCCCGGACAACAATATAACGGTTATGGTTTGAGCGATAATACAACTTTTAGTATTAATGCTTCAGGATCCGCTGATATCAAAAACCACGAAATCTCCTTCGGTTTTGAGTTCGAGCAACGCGATAACCGGAGCTGGAGTGTTAACCCATTCGGCTTGTGGGGGCTTGCACGCCAGTTGGTTAATACTCAACTGGATCAGCTCGACACCGAGAATCCAATTCCGGTTTACGACGATAGCGGAGTATTTATGGACACCATTAATTATAACCTCCAGTATAACCCAACCGATCATAAGATGTTCGACAAAAAACTGCGCGAACACCTTGGACTGGCTGTGGATGGAACCGAATGGATTGATGTCTTTTCGCTGGATCCCAGCGACTTGGATCTGACTTACTTCAGCCCGGATGAACTGCTCAATAACGGATCATCTTTAGTGGGATATCGTGGTTATGACCAGTACGGAAACCGGCTGAAAGAAAAACCAACGTTCGAGGATTTCTTTAGTGCAAAAGATGAAAATGGCTATTACAAACGCTTGATCGCACCCTATCAACCAATTTACGCTGCTGGTTATATCCAGGATAAATTTGCTTTCAACGACCTGATTTTTAATATCGGTGTACGCGTTGATCGATATGATAACAACCAATACGTGCTGAAAGATCCTTATAGCCTGTATGAAACGAAAAAGGTAAGCGATGTTGCAGGTAGTATGAACCCGACTGGTTCCCACCCGGCAAACATGGGTGAAAATTATGTGGTCTATGTCGATGATGTTCAAGACCCCTCCACCATCAATGGTTATCGCAGCGGCGATACCTGGTTTAATGCTTATGGGGTGGAAGTCACTGACCCGGCTTTGATCTATTCATCTACTGGAATTGCACCTTATGTTGTTAATCCCGATAACGTTCAGAAAAGTGAAATAACGGTCGATGCGTTTGAGGATTATACACCACAAATTGCAGTTCTGCCACGTATCTCGTTCTCGTTCCCGATTTCTGACGAAGCTTTGTTCTTTGCTCACTACGACATTCTGGCCAGAAGGCCGGGTGGTACGTTCGACCCGACAACCTATTTCTACCTGGCTAACAACCCGGGATCGACGGTTGGCAATCCGAACTTGAAACCAGAGAAGACCATCGACTATGAATTGGGATTCCAGCAACGCCTGACTAACTCATCTTCATTGAAAATTTCTGCTTACTATCGTGAACAGCGCGATATGCAGCAGGCAATCAGAGTGCTCGGAGCCTTCCCGGTGAGCTACTTCAGCTACGGTAACATCGACTTTGGTACTGCTAAAGGGTTATCCGTTTCTTACGATTTGAGAAGAACCGGCAACGTGACTCTACGTGCCAACTATACTCTCGGATACTCCTCAGCTACCGGTTCAAGCTCCGGCCAGATGATGAATATCCTTCGATCAAACCAACCGAATCTGAGGATTTTGGCCCCGACCAACTGGGATCAGCGTCATAAATTCAACATCAGCTTCGACTTCCGTTTCTTCGATGGTAAAGATTATAACGGCCCGAAATTGTTCGGGAAAGATATTCTCTCTAACTCCGGTGCTAACTTCACCGTGGTAACCGGTTCAGGATATCCCTACTCACGTATCATGGGCGTTGGTGAAAATGGGCTTAAGGGCTCCCTCAACGGATCCCGCTTGCCATGGACTACCAACATAAAAATGAGACTTGATAAGGATTTCGTCCTGAATCTTAAGAAAGATGGCGATAGCAGACGTAAGTCAATGATTCTGAACGTTTATCTCGATGTTGACAACCTGCTCAATACACAGACTGTTTACAGTGTGTACTCCGCTACAGGCGACCCGCTCGATGATGGTTACCTGACAGCTCCGAAGATGCAGCAGCAAATCAATACACAGAATGATCCTGAATCTTACAGGATGTACTACCAGATCCGTCTGTGGAACAACAGCGGTTACGGAAACCCGCGCACGATGAGACTTGGAGTATCGCTTAATTTCTAACCGGTAAATTTTAAACACTTTGAAAACAATGAAAAGAGCGATTAAAAATATCTTGCCGGCGATCATTGCCCTATTCCTGGTATCAAATCCCCTCTGGGCTGAAAAGTATGTAGGAGGCAAACCGGCTGATGTCGATTTGAAGGGCTATGCCGCTGGATGTGCGCTAGGTACCACAGTGACGGAAATATCCCTTAACAACGTTAGAACTTACATCCGTATGGATGGTGTGCTCTGGACGGATATAGATGAAAATAACGCCGGATATGAGATCCCAAAAGGATCTGGAAAAACCTCACTTTTTGCCGGAGGAATCTGGATTGGTGGTACTGACGTAAACGGTCAGCTTAAACTGACTGCCGTCCGTTTTTTGGGATACCAACGCCACTACTGGCCTGGTCCACTAATTATGCACGGCGATGCTCGTGGTACTACCGACATCGAAGTTTGCTATCAATATGACCGGCACTACAGTATAACCCGTTACCAAGTTGAGGCTTTCCGGGAATGGTATAATTCCAGTCCGGAAGATAGAGAGCGGAACTTTAAAGGGTATTCTATTCCAACCATCATTACCGATTGGCCGGCTCATGCCGATGCCGCTGCCGGATATGATTTCTATCTGGCTCCTTTCTGGGATAATAATGATGACGGGATCTACAATACTGCCGATGGTGATTACCCATTCTACGATCTGGATGGTATCCTTCCTTGCGGTACCACCCGTGAATTGAGACGCCCACGTTTGTACGGTGATGGTACTTCCTGGTGGGTCTATAATGATAGAGGTAATATCCACACTGGACCAGCAAGTGATGCTATCGGAATGGAGGTTCGTGGACAAGCATTCCAGTTTTCCACGAACGATGCTTTGAACGATATGTCATTCTATAACTACGCCCTGATTAACCGATCAACCTATACCCTGATTGAGACTTATTTTGGAGTATATGTCGATGGTGACTTGGGCTATGCGTGGGATGACTATACTGGATGTCACGTCTCGAAAGGAATTGGATATTTCTACAATGGTAAGGCAACTGATGGTGCTGGAGAGATTTTCGCCTATGGTGCTAATCCTCCTGCTATTGGAGCTGACTTCTTCGAAGGTCCCTACCAAGATCCTAATGGTAAAGACGACTGTTCTAGCTATGATGCCAGTTATAACCTGATCTGCAACGAGTGTATCCTCAATGGTAACATCAACGGCCTGAACTTCGGTGACGGGATCGTTGATAACGAACGCTGGGGTATGCGTCGTTATGTCTATTATAACAACCAGAGCGGACCACAGGGCGACCCAAGTACTGCACCAGAATTCTACCAGTATCTGAGAGGCTATTGGAAGGATAATGAGAGAATGGTTTATGGCGGAAATGGTCACCCCAACAGCGGTGGGCAGGTTGGCATGTACGCTGATTTCATGTTCCCACGCGATAGCGACCCGTGCGGCTGGGGCCAGGGCGGTATCCCAATGCCTGTTTGGACTGAAGAAACGGCTGGTAATGAATATGGTGACCGTCGACTGGTCCAGTCATCCGGTCCGTTCGTCCTGGAACCAGGTGCTGTCAATGATATCACCCTCGGGATTGTTTGGGCACGGTCATATGATGGCGGCCTGCTTGCATCCGTTGATAAAATGCTGCAGAGCGACGAGAAAGCTCAGCGACTATTTGAAAACTGTTTCCAAGTGGTTGATGGCCCGGATGCTCCGGAATTAACCATCGTGGAACAAGATCAAAAGCTGATCTTCCACATATGGAATAAGCCAAGCTCTAATAATTTCATGGAAAAGTATCATGAGCGTGACCCATTCATCGTTTGTCCTGCGGATATGCCTGACTGTGATATGTACTATGCATTTGAAGGTTATCAGGTATGGCAGTTAAAAGACAAAACTGTTTCGGTTACTGATGCTACCGAACATGACAAAAATAAGGCCCGTGTAGTATTCCAATGTGACGTAATGAACGGCATTGGCCGTATCGTCAACTATCATTGGCATACCGATATGGAAGCGAATGTGCCTGTTGTTGAAGTCGAAGGTTCTGATAAAGGGATCGAACACACTTTTGTGTTGACTGAAGATATTTTTGCTGAAGGTGTTCGTACCCTGGTTAATAACAAGAAGTACTATTATGTGGCTGTTTCTTATGCTTTTAACAACTATATGAAGTACGACCAAAACGACCCGACAACTTTTGAAGGGCAACGTGCTCCCTACCTGGCCGGTCGTAAGGGTGCTGGTGGACCGATCAAGATCTACGAAGCTATCCCGCACAAGATTGAGCCGGAACTGGGTGGCACCGTGATCCAGGGTACGTTTGGAGATGCCCCGGAGATTG
>Ga0265294_10011284_pt1 | contig 10057 bp, 9 predicted proteins | sample MunlanPumphouse3_FD_192504 | JGI IMG/M metagenome (GOLD analysis project Ga0265294, IMG submission 192504) | Groundwater microbial communities from a municipal landfill in Southern Ontario, Canada - Pumphouse #3 | ecosystem: Environmental > Aquatic > Deep subsurface > Groundwater | place...
GAGTTCCTGCTCGGCGCCGTCCTCGGGGAGTGGGGCGCCGACGACCACGACAACATCTACTACTTGGGCGGCTGGGTCGCGAGCGGGGTCATCGTCATCGGCGACCTCCGGGATATCGCCGCGACGATCTCGCGGGGCGACCTGGTCGGGACGGGGCTGAACCTCGCCGCGCTGATCCCGGGGTACGGGGATGCGGCGAAGGTCGCGGCCGTCGTCGGGAAGTTCGTCCTGAAGCATCCGGAGCTGGTCAAACCGGCTGTCCTCCTGCTGGCTGGAGTGACCCGGTATTCGGACGAGACCGAAGAAGCGCTGAAGATATTGAAGACAAGCTACGGCGACGATATTCTCGACGTGCTTCGGGCGAACGGCGCGACGGATTCGACCCTTGTCCGGCTCTACGACAAGAACGTCAACCTCTTCCGGGTCCGGCAGATGCTTGAGAACGTCTGTGTGGGCGGGTGGGCGCCGAAGAAAAAGCTCACTCCTTCGGGGAACTTAGACAAACACTACACCGATCACGTACTCAAGGCCTTCGAATGGGGCGAGACCTTTACGAAATCGGTATACCTGCAGAAGGCTACTACCTTGAGTAACCGGAGGGATGGCACGGTCGAGCTGTACTACCAGATAGGCTACGACACGCTGGTCGTCTATGATCGCACTGCCGGAGAACTCGTGAGTGTCACGAAGGATGGGCTGATCACGACGTTCTTCATACCGAAGGAAAGTTATCTCGGTGAGATCGCTGATAGACTGATCCGGTTGAACTAGATCTGTGGAGGTGGCATGCAATGGATGAAAGGCTTCTCGACAAGGTGACAAAAGGCTTGCTCCGCTATGAAGAAAAGATCGAGGATACCGACGCACACTACGATGAATTGAAAAGACGTGGGGGGCATACTGCCGACGCACCCCATCCATACAAACACCTCATCCCTTTTTGGATACATCTGCTTGAAGAAAAGGGAGTTGACTGTGAAGGTCTCCGGCATGAGTATGAAAGAATTACCCGAAAGTTGGCAGCACTGGAACGGAAGCGAGGGCGGGATTATCGCGAAAAATTGTTTTCGCTGCTGAAAGACGAGGTCTACTATTATCCCGTGACAATACGATACTTTGCCGATATGGACCCTTTGGAACTCGAAATTCCGAACGATTTACTCATCCGCACTGGCATTGAGGTACTATTGATGGAGTTGGATAGGGACTTTGATCTCACCGAGATAAAAAAGGAAGTCTCCCTTCTTGATGAGGAATTCAAATCCAGATACCTACAGCATATGGACGAAATCCTGGAGCACTACCCTGAAGCTGAAGACCCGTATGCTCCTGAAAGTTTCTGGTGGCGTCATCCCCTGAAACTCTTGAACGAAAAGCAGAAAATGTAGACGAACTCTTAATTTCCTTTTCGAACTGGTTTTCGGCAACCTGTATGCTCCATTCCTGGCTTCGGTCCGCTGGAGATGGGCCGCGAGTTCCTGCTCGGCGCCGTCCTCGGGAAGTTTGTCCTGAAGCACCCGGAACTGTTGAAGCCGGCGATGGTGCTGCTGGTCGGGGTCGCACCGCATGTGGATGAGGCCGCGGAGTGGGCGAATAATTTCCGGAAGATCCACGGTGATGAAGCGCTCAACAAGTTCCTGATAGATGGGATTACTGTAAGCGACCTGAATGTGATCGCAAAAAACAGAGGCAATCTGTTAAAAACGCTGGAGGTAGCTAAACGTGCGGATGGAAAGGTAGTCTGGCTGGAGGAAGGACTTACAAAAGCGGAGGCAATGGCGCGTGGTGTGAGACCGAGCGGGTGGAAGCACATCAAAGAGGAGCGTGACATTATTGTCCAGGGTGTGAGAAACCAGTTTTCCGATGTCTTTGGGGCTGCATATAAGGATGAGAACAAGATAAAAGAACTCATCATGAAAGCAGCAAAAGACGGACAAAAGGTTTCCAATCCCAAAAAGAACGGACTCTATGAATATACAGAACCAGTTTCCGGAAAAACCTTGCATCTTGTAATTGGAAGTAACGGATACATCGTTACAGCATTTCCATATACGGGGTAGTAGCATGAAGGATGATTTAAAAGAAAAACTCAGGTTTTCTGCCCGAATACTAGGCACCGAAGTGGATTCTGGATATGAAGATATAATTTACACTCAAGATGTCATTATTGAGTTTAAAAATGGTCAGCGGGCGATTGTGTTCGATCATTTCATGTTCTGCACCGCTGATATGGTCGGCACAACCAGAGAAATCGTCCTTGGGATGTTAGTCCATTCTCTCGCGAAGACTGATGCTAGTACAGTGAATATTAAGCCTCATCCTTCAAGGTACTTCATTGATATCGAGGGATGTATCGATGAGATCATCGTCCCGGACGATCCTCAAAAAGCTGAACGGTGGCATAATGCCATCGTCGATTTCGATATTGGAAAGGTACTGATCAATATCGATAAGAAATACTTCCACCTCCACCTCAAAGCGGGCGATTGCGTTCGTGTCGAGGGTCGTGTCGATCTGGAGAGTATTGAGTGAATTGTACCCATCACCCATATTTTCGTATACTTTCTCGGGAGAGTCCTTGCTTCGTCTGAATCGACCATAATCTCGCCGCGCTGATCCCGGGGTACGGGGATGCGGCGAAGGTCGCGGCCGTCGTCGGGAAGTTCGTCCTGAAGCACCCGGAGCTGGTCAAACCGGCTGTCCTCCTGCTGGCCGGTGTGACCCGGTATTCGGACGAGACCGAAGAAGCGCTGAAGATATTGAAGACGAGCTACGGCGATGACGTCCTCGACGTGCTCCGGGCAAACGGAGCGACGGACTCGACCCTCGTCCGGCTCTACGGTGGGAATGTCAACCTCTTCCGCGTCAGGCATATGCTCGAGAACGTCTGTGAGGGGGGGTGGGCATCGACCAAGAAGCTCACGGCTTCAGGAAATCTGGACAAACATTACACCGATCACGTGCTTGGTCAATTCGAATGGGGTGAGACCTTTACGAAATCAGTATACCTGCAAAAAGCCACTACCTTGAGCAACCGGAGAGACGGGACTGTCGAGTTGTATTATCAGATGGGCTACGACACGCTGGTCGTCTACGATCGCAGTGCCGACGAGCTCGTGAGTGTCACGAAGGATGGCTTGATCACGACGTTCTTCAGGCCCAAGATTGATCCCCACTATGTTGATGAAACAATCGCTGATAGACTGATTCGGTTGAACTAGATATGTCGAAGGGACAAAAAATGGACGAAAAACTTATCGACAAGATAAAACGAGGCCTGATCTACTATGAGAAAAGAATAGAGGAGACTGATGAGCACTATGATGAACTGGGAGGAAGATATGCGAGATACTCTGCCGGTGCACCCTATTTCTACAAACACCTTCTCCCTTTTTGGATTCATCTGCTCGGAGGAGAAGGTGTTGATTGCGAAGGTTTCCGAAATGAGTATGCGAGAATAACCAGAAAATTGGAAGCACTGGAACGGAAAATAGGGCGGGACTATCGCGAAAGATTACTCGACAAATTGAAAGATGATGTCGATTTCTATCCTGTGGTAATTTACAATTTTGGCGAACTGGAACCTTATGAGCTTGAAATTCCGAACGATTTACTCACGCGTACTGCTATCGAAATACTATTGATGGAATTGGAAAGGGATTATGACCTTACGGATATTAAACAAAAAGTCTCTACTCTTGATGAGGCTTTAAAATCAAAATATATGCAAAATATCGAAGAAATTCTTGAAACGTATTTTGACGCCGAAGATCCGTACTCACCTGATAGTTTCTGGTGGAACCACCCCCTGAAACTCCTCAAAGAGAAGCAGACGATGCAAAGTAATTCTTAACCTCTTTTTTGCCATCTTTGGCTACCAGCCTATCATCGATAAAATCTTTCTCGATACCGACAACAACAGGTTCAACAACTCCGCATCGCTGGAGATGGGCCGCGAGTTCCTGCTCGGCGCCGTCCTCGGGGAGTGGGGCGCCGACGACCACGACAACATCTACTATCTGGGCGGCTGGGTGGCGAGCGGGGTCATCGTCATCGGCGACCTCCGGGACATCGCTGCCACGATCTCGCGGGGCGACCTGGTCGGGACGGGGCTGAACCTTGCCGCGCTGATCCCGGGGTACGGGGACGCGGTGAAGGTTGCGGCCGTCGTCGGGAAGTTCGTCCTGAAGCACCCGGAACTTTTGAAGCCCGCGATGGTGTTGCTGGTCGGGGTCGCGCCGCACGTGGACGAGGCCGCGGAGTGGGCGAATAACTTCCGGAAGATCCACGGCGACGACGCGGTCAATAAGTTCCTGAAGGATGGGATCACGGAAGCGGACCTAAATGTGATCGCAAAAAACAGAGGCAATCTGTTACGGACGATGGCAGTCGTCAAGCGGGCGGACGGGAAGGTTGTCTGGCTGGAGGAAGGGAAACTCGGTACGGCTGCAGGTGCAACATCGTGGGTTTACGATAAAGAAGGAGGCACCGGTTGGGTCCATATCGTCAACAATCATATCATTAATCCGAACTCCGGAAATCAATTTCTACCACTGGGTGAACAGTATGCAAATGTAGAGCTTGTTAAAGAGCTGATAATAGACTGTGCAAAAACGGGAACGATGGATCCGAAGGACTCGGTAGTTTATTGGAAGAAGATAAATGATCGTTATTTGAAAGTTGTGATAGGCGACAATGGATATCTCCGGACGGCATACGCACCGCGCTTGAAAGAGGTTCCACCACACATCCAGAGTATGTTTAGCTGATAGGGTGACGCAGGTGTTTCGAGAACGGGTGAAAGCAAAGATACTGAAAAATATCCCGATTATGTTGGGCGAGAACGGGCAAGTATATGAACAACTTGTCTTTATCGAGCTGCAGGATGGGACAATAATTTACTTATTCGACTCGGACGGGAGCAGCAAGGACGAGATGGTGGGCATGATCAAGACGGTCGGAATCGGAGTGTTTTGTGCCCATATCGAAAAAATACCCTCGCCTAAAATGGGTGTTGAGTCAAGGTACCGCTCGCCCGAAGACGAGGTCGGTATAGAGAAGGGCCCCATCCTATTTTTCGGTGAAATCGTTAGGATTGACAATCATTGGGGGAGCTTATTAATTGATATTGGCGTCGGCACTATCGATGCAGACTTCTGTAGTGATGAAAGAAATTCCATAAACGATTACAAAGTCGGCGACTATATCAGAGTCAAAGGCGGCCGGTATGATTTATCTGGCATCTGGGATCTGGACGACACGGGAGGAAGCGGTTGGGCTCACATCGTCGCCAACCATGTCAACACCCCGTCGGGCAACCAGTTTTATTCCGCGTTCGGCCTGGACTACGTGAAACGGGAAGAGGTCAAAGATCTCGTCATGGCCGGTGCCCGGGACGGTGTCGAGGTCGGGAAGAACGTGTACCGCTACGTCGAGCCGACCTCCGGAAAGACGCTGCGCATTCTTATCGCCGACAACGGGTATCTCGTAACGGCACATCCCGAAACGGGCGGGATTCCAACGGGAATGCTGAAAGAAAACCTCACGGTTCCCGTCTGCATCGTGAGCGTGAGGCCGGACGCCGAATACGGGGGCACGGTGTATACGCAGGTCGTGCGCGTCGAGTTTGCAGACGGCACCCGGGCATCGGTCTTCGACAACGATCTGCTCTGCACTCCCGCGATGGTTGGAAGAGACGGAAAGGTCGTGCTACGGATGTTGGTGGACATGCTGGAGAAGAGCAAGAACGCCGAACAACGGATCTACGTAGAGCCTTCGCTGCCCCTGCTGGAAGTGAACGGGCGGATCGATGCGATCATCGTCCCGAACGATCCCGGCGACGCCGAGCGAGGATACGATGCCGTCGTCAATTTCGGGATCGGCAAGGTTATAATCGAGATCGATAAGCGGTACTTCCGCCTCCAGTTGAAGGAGGGGGATTACGTCCGGGTCGATGGCCGGGTTGACTTGAAAGGCATCAAGTAAGTGTCTTGCCTTAGTCACCTCTATTCAAGGCTCCTGCCGTAGGTCCGTCGGCGCGCACCGCCTCGACCTCCTGAAGGACGGCTACGCCCCGTTCACCGCGACGGCTCTGGCAGGGGGGACCCCCTCGTCCCGAACGATGACGGCGAAATCCCGGCAAAAAACGCCGGGTGCGGGGTTCCTCGTCGGCCCCCCTCACTCCTCCGCCGCCGCCGGCAGGGGCGCACTCGCCGGGGCGCCTGCCGGCGGCCGCATCAGGAGCCAGGCGACAACGGACCCCACGGCAGCGAGGGCCGCGACCAGCGGGAAGACGCCGAGGTAGGTCCCGGTCGCCGTCCGGACGAATCCCGCAAGCTGCGGCCCGGCGATGGCGCCGGCGCCGTAGGCGAGGAAGACGACTCCGTAGCACCGCGGGTAGTCGCACGTCCCGAAGTAGGACGCTGTCGCTGTCGGCGCGATGGCGAGCCAGCCCCCGAGGGACCCCCAGAGGACGGCGAACGCGACGATGTAGGCCGGCACCCCCGGCACGAGCCACATCAGGAGTGAGGCGGCCGCAATCAGGCCAAACGTCAGCATCGCCGTGGTGCGGGGGGATATCCGGTCGGCGAGACCGCCGAACACCGGCCGTCCCAGCCCGTTGAAGACGGCGAAGAACCCGACGAGGACCGTCGCGAGCCCCGCATCCACCCCCGCCACCTCGGTCCCGACCGGCTTTGCGATCGAGATCGCGGCAAGTCCCGCGAGGCACCCGACGAAGTAGCAGGCAAAGAGCCCGTAGAATGTCCCGGTCCGGAGCATCGCCCTCCGGTCGCACTCGCAGACCGGCGCCGCACCCGTGCCGGGCGCGGGCCCCGACCACCCTGCCGGCTGCCATCCTGCCGGCGGGAACCGGAGCGGCAGGGCCGAGAGGACCAGCACGGCGATGAGCGCAGCCCCGAAGATCCGGAACGTCGCCATCACCCCGTACGTGGCGATCAGGGCTCCCGCAGCGTTTGCGGTGATGAACGCCGAGAACCCGAACCCGAGCAGGGCAAGCCCCACTGCGAGCCCCCGCCGGTCAGGGAACCACCGGGCCGCGACAGCGACCGGCGCCCCGTAGGCGATGCCGACTCCGAGCCCTCCGATCACTCCGTAGAGGACGTAGATGGCCTCGACCGACGTCGCCGTCGAGGCGAGGAGCCACCCGAGGCCGGTGAGAAGCCCGCCGACGATCGTCACCGTTCGCGGGCCGTAGCGTTCGAGATACTTTCCGGCGAGCGGCATCGCTATGGCGAAGAAAGCCAGGAAGACCGAGAATGGGAGGAGCACCTCTCCCGCCGTCACCTCCCGGCCGAGCGTCGCGGTGAAGTGCGCGGCAAGCGGCGCGACAAAGACGCTCCAGGAGTAGATGCTCCCGAGGCAGAGGTTGATGAGGAGGCCGAGGGCCACAAGGCCCCACCGCCCCTTCTCCGCGGGCATGCCGAAGATCTTCGGGGTGTCGGACATGGGGTTACTCCTCCAGGGTGGAGATGTCCCCCGGGTCCATGCCGAGTTCCCGGGCTTTTAAGACCCGGCGCATGATCTTGCCGCTCCGGGTCTTGGGGAGCCGGTCCATATACTCGATCTCGGCCGGCACCGCGACGGGCCCGAGGCTCTTCCTGACATGGCGGGCAAGCTCGTCGGAGAGGCCGTCGCTGGAGCTCGCGCCCATACGGAGGGTGACGAAGGCCTTGATGACGTTGCCCTTCAGCGGATCGGGTTTGCCGATGACGGCCGCCTCAGCCACTGCCTCGTGGGAGACGAGCGCGCTCTCGACCTCTGCAGTGCCGATGTTGTGGCCGGCGACGACGATCAGGTCGTCGGCGCGCCCGATGACCATGATGTAGCCGTCCTCATCCTTCACTGCCAGATCCCCTGCCGTGTAGCACCCGGGGATGGTATTCCAATAGGCGCGGTAGCGCTCGTCGTTGCCGTGGACCGTCCGGAGCATCGCGGGCCAGGGCTCTTTGATGACCAGGAACCCACCGGTGCCGGGCGGGACCGCCCTGCCCACTCTGTCGACGACGTCCATGACGGCTCCCGGGATGGGCTTTCCGGCAAACCCCGGCTTCATCGGCTCGCCGATCATCGTGGTCAGCATCTGCATCCCGGTCTCAGTCTGCCACCAGGTATCCACGATCGGACACCGCCCGCCACCGATTGTGTGGTAGTACCACTCGAACGCCTCCGGGTTGAGTGGTTCGCCGACGGAGCCGAGCACCCGTAGCGTTGACAGGTCGTACTTCGCCGGCCACTCGTCCCCGTAGCGCATGAACATCCGGATGGCGGTCGGGGCGGTATAGAAGATCGTCACCCCGAGGTCCTGGACCAGACGCCAATAGGCGCCCGGGTCCGGGTAGTCGGGCGTCCCTTCGGCGATGACGACGGTCGTGCCGACGGCGAGCGGGCCGTAGACGATGTAGCTGTGACCCGTGATCCAGCCGGGATCGGCGGTGCACCAGTAGACATCGTTCTCCTTGATGTCGAAGACGTGGCGGGTGGTGTAGTAGGTCCCGACCATGTAGCCGCCGCAGGTGTGGACGATGCCTTTCGGCGCGCCGGTCGAGCCGCTCGTATAGAGGATGAAGAGCGGGTCCTCGGCATCCATCACCTCTGCCGGGCAGTCCGGCGCGGCGTGGGCCATGAGGTCGGCGTAGTCGACCTCCCGGGCGGGATCGAGGTCGACGGCCGGGGTTTCGCGCCGGAGGACGACGACCCGCTCGACACACGGCGTCCGGGTGAGCGCCTGGCCGGCGATCTCCCTGAGTGGGACGGTCTTTCCCCGCCGGTAGGCAACGTCTGCGGTGATGAGGACCTTTGCCTCCGCGTCGTTGATCCGCATCGCGAGCGCGTCGGGCCCGAACCCCCCGAAGACGACCGAGTGGACGGCCCCGATACGGGCGCAGGCGAGCATCGCGACGACCTGCTCGGGGACGAGCGGCATGTAGATGCAGACCCGGTCACCCTTTCCGATGCCGAGGTCCTTCAAGCCGTTTGCAAACCGCATCACCTCACGGTAGAGACCGTCGTAGGTGAATCTCCGCTCCTCTCCCCGCTCCCCGCGCCAGACGATCGCCGGCTTATCCTTCCGGTCGCTGGTGACGTGGCGGTCCAGGCAGTTGTAGGTGATGTTCAACTTTGCGTTAACAAACCACTTCGCGTAGGGGTAGTTCCATTCCCTGACCCTGTCCCAGGGCTCGAACCAGACCAGTTCACGGGCGACCCGGTCCCAGAAGGCTTCCGGGTCGCGCATGAACTCCTGGTAGGCCAGGGTGTAATCCGGCGTCCAGGCTGCCGCCTTGCACCGGGGGTCAGGGAGGTAGCACTTCTCTTCCAATTTCACGTCGAACGTCTCTGTCATCTCTCTTCATTCCCATTTGATCCTTCATGCCGGATCTGCACGGGCGAGTCCCCTTGTGGGCCCCGCACCGTGCAACAGCGGCTCATCTTCCGGGTCTGTCGGTCTCCCGACCGATCGGCCCGCGGTCGTGCGGTCATAACGACCGGTCACCGGCGGTGCCGGCGTCCTCCGGGAGCGCACCCGTCCCCGGTCTCTCTTCCCGTGCAGCTGCCTCCAGATTCTACATGATTAATAATGTATAATTTGTGATAAACTTTGCGGTCACCGGAAGAAAAGAGGTCGAATCTGGATAAAGGTTGGGTGCGCCAGGGGAGAAAGGACGTTCTGAGATCTGTCGCGCGGCCGGGACCGGCCGGATAACCGCCTACAGCCACCCTTTCCGGTTGATGACCACCGCGAGGAGGGAGGAGACGATCAGCGAGAGGACGAGGATGATGAGGAATCCGTACGGGTTATCCTGGAGGGGGATCGGGACGTTCATACCAAGGAAACTCGCGATCATCGTGGGGACCGCGAGGATGATGGTTATTGAGGTGAGGAGTTTTAAGATGTTGTTGAAGTTGTTCGATATGATCGAGGCGAAGGCGTCCATCGTCTCCGAGAGGATCGTCGAGTAGGTGCTTGCCATCTCGATCGCCTGTTTGTTCTCGATGATGACGTCCTCAAGGAGGTCGGTGTCGTCCTCGTACATCCGGA
>Ga0265294_10011285_pt1 | contig 10057 bp, 8 predicted proteins | sample MunlanPumphouse3_FD_192504 | JGI IMG/M metagenome (GOLD analysis project Ga0265294, IMG submission 192504) | Groundwater microbial communities from a municipal landfill in Southern Ontario, Canada - Pumphouse #3 | ecosystem: Environmental > Aquatic > Deep subsurface > Groundwater | place...
CAAGGTTGGGTCAAGGTTGGGTCAAGGTTGGGTCAAGGTTGGGTCAAGGTTGGGTCAAGGTTGGGTCAAGGAATTTTGCTTAATTGAGCCACATAAGCAAGAAAAATAAAAAATATTGCTACACTCCCACGCTTACCTGCCTGTCTCCCAGTCTGTTTATCGCCTAAAAAATAACTTATTCGACTATTATAATTTAAAAATCAATTTCCATAAGACATAAGATAAGCTGATCTTAGAAAATCTTTATTTTGGACGGATATGCCTATTATTATGTGCTATAAAAAATGATTTTTCGGATATAGCATGGTGAAATTTCATAGAGTTTAGCTCGTCGTTAAGGTTAAAGTTGAGGTTGAGTAAAATATCGATGTATTGATTTTTTTTCTCAATGATCTTTAGAGAGTTGGAAGATAGCGAGACGCGATATCTTCCTTCGCCCCTATCCTTCGGATGCCAACTGCTCTATTAAAGCCCCTGTGGGGGACGCTTTGCCTACTTCTCATGTTTTACGAGTATGTTATCGATAAGCCTCACACCGGCAAACTTAACAGCGACTGCTATCAGTGTTCTATCTGTGAGTCTGTCGGTTAATTCCAGTGAAGGATACCTTCTGGCTTCTAAATATTCTAATTGAGCATTTGCTGTCAGCTCTATTTTTTGACGGGCATTTTCTAAAGCAGATTTTAAATCAAGTCCTTCATTAAGTTCTTTTTTGAGATCTTTTAATGATCGTGAAAGTACTAATGCTTGTTTTCTATTCTCCGGACTTAAGCGCGTATTGCGGGAACTCATGGCAAGTCCATCATCTTCTCTTACAATGGGAGCAACTATAACATCAAGGTCCATATTCAGGTCTTCGACCATTTTAGTCACAACCGCTGCTTGTTGCGCATCTTTTTGTCCCATCACCATTTCATGAGGTTTTAGGATATTAATTAATTTTGTTAGAACAGTCGTAACACCTCTAAAATGTCCTGCCCGTGAAGCACCACAGAGTACTTCAGTAATCTTTTCTACATTGACCCAGGTTAAGGATCCGTCAGGGAACATGTCCTCTGCATGAGGATAAAAAACAATATCCACACCTCTTTCTTTTGCCAATGCTTCGTCACGTTCTATATCTCTGGGATAAGTATCCAGGTCTTCATTAGGCCCAAATTGTGTGGGATTCACAAAAATAGACATCACAAGCACATCACAGCTTTTCCTGACCGCATCCACCAAAGATAAATGGCCTTCGTGTAAGTAGCCCATTGTCGGGACGAATCCAATTTTCTTGCCTTGTAAACGCAGCTCGGTAGCTCTTTTTTGCATTTCCTGAATATTAGAAATTCTCTCCATTAAAAGCTCTCCTCTTCATTCGGAAACGACCCGGCCTTAACATCTTTGGCATAATCACTGAGAGCAGTTTTGATGGTTTTAGCGACTTCGGCATAGAGGCGAACGAATTTAGGTCTGAATTTTTCGAACATACCCAGCATATCTTGGGTAACTAAAATTTGGCCATCGCAATCTTTTCCGGCACCTATTCCAATGGTAGGAATAGTTAAAAGCTCTGACACTTCTTTGGCCAGATCTGCCGGTATTTTTTCAAGAACAAGGGCAAAGGCACCTGCTTTTTCAAGAGCCAGCGCTTCTTGTTTTAATCTTTCAGCATCATCTGTACTTTTGCCTTGAGTTTTAAAGCCACCGAATTGATTAATGCTTTGTGGGGTCATTCCCAGATGTCCCATCACAGGAATTCCGGCATTAACACAGGCTTTAACCTGCTCAAGTATTCTCATTCCACCTTCCATTTTCACGGCTTCTGCTCCGGCTTCTTTTAAAAGTCTTCCTGCATTTCTGAGAGCTTCTTCTACAGAAACCTGATAACTCATAAAAGGCATGTCGGCAACGAGTAAAGCATTTTTAATTGAGCGTTTAACCGCACGGGTGTGATAGATCATTTCATCCATCGTTACCGGCAAAGTTGTATCCTGTCCGGCAAATATCATTCCGACTGAATCTCCGACCAAAATAAAATCTATGCCAATTTCATCCAAATACGATGCAAACAAAGCTTCGTAGGCTGTTAAGGAAGTGATCTTTTCACCCCTGTTTTTCATTTTTATTAAAGTTTTAGTCGTGATTTTCATAGCAGATATTTCCTCTTTTTACTCTTAGGGAAGAACGATGATCCCGCCTCCCAGTACTTTATTTCCTTGATAAAAAACAGCGGATTGACCCGGCGTTACAGCTTTTACCGATTCATTGAAAAATAGATGATAACGCCCATCTTCCAGAGGCTCCATTCTTGCCATTACACCCGGATTTCTATATCGGATTTTAACAAGAAGATCAGTAACTATGGAAGGTTTAGGCCCATCCAGCCAATTTAGATCTTTTATGGTACAGCCCAGATCCTCCATATCCATGGCAAAACCGATTTTTACCGTGTTACTTTGAGGATGGATAGCTCTCACATAAGCGGGCTCTCCTAAGGCAATGCCCAGACCTTTACGCTGCCCAATGGTAAAACGATAATATCCATCGTGTTTACCAATAACTTTTCCCTGCATATCGACAAAATTTCCTTTGGGGATCTTCTTGAGATCTTTAGAAAAATATTTAGCAAGAAATTCTTTGTAATCGTTATCAGGAATAAAACATACATCCTGACTTTCAGCCTGCTTGGATTGTGGCAGATCGAGTTCCTGGGCAATTTGAAAGATCTCATCTTTCGTCACATCGGCCAAGGGAAAAACCGTCCGTGAAAGCTGTTCCTGATTTAAGCGCCAGAGAAAATACGATTGGTCTTTTGCTTTATCTTTTGCCCGGTAGAGTGAAAACTGGCCATCTTCTTCAATTATTTTGGCATAGTGGCCTGTCGCGATCTTTTCAATTCCCATTTTGTCGGCGATCTGGAGCAAAGGTGCCCACTTTAAGTGTAAATTACATTGCACGCAGGGATTGGGTGTTGCTCCCCTGAAATATTCATTGGCAAAATATTGGACAATACAGTGATCGAATTCAGCTGTTTTATCAGCGACTATATGCTCAATAGCAAAGCGATCACAGACAGCTTTGGCTTTTTGTATCACTTCTAATTGTTTACTCTTATCATGAAGATAATGATCAGCCAATTGCAGAGTTACTCCAATGACATTATATCCCTGCTTTTGGAGCAAGTGAACAGCCACAGTGGAGTCAACCCCACCGCTCATTCCTAGAATTATATCCTTTTTTTTCTCCATTGTGAAAATTACAAAGAATAATGTAATATGCTAAGTGTTTTTTATAGGAAGTGCTTTAGCCATTTCACTATGTCTTTCGTTTGAGATTCCTCCACTGCGGTCGGAATGACAGAAACTATCAAGGTCTTACTCGATCGTTTTCTTCTTAGTCAAACTCCTTAGACCTTCTATAATGATAAAGATAGTAAGTATAGCTATTATCGCATTTGCAATATATAAAATAGGTCGTTGCTCATGAATAAAATTGATCTCATTGATAATAATTCCCCACATGGACATGACTATCATAAATACCATGGGTAGTCCGGTTACCAGCCATTTCCAGCCACCTTGTTTTTTAAGATATACACTCATAACAATAAGAGATAGAGCTGCAAGTGTTTGATTCACCACGCCAAAAAGTGGCCATATCGCCATTGCGCCATTTCCGTTGGCCCCGCCCGAAAAGGCAAGAATAGCAGCCGTGATCACAGCAAAAGCTGTCGCGCCAAATTTTCCCTGAGTGGGTTTAAAGTTAAGATCTTTTGATACTTCCTGAACAATATATCTCTGCAATCTAGTAGCCGTATCTAAAGTGGTACCTGCAAAAGAAGCAACAAAAACACCCATAATAATGACAGCGATATCCTTGGGAATACCTGTTGTTTCTATCATATTTCCTGCTCCGATTACAAAAGCCGATACTTTTGATCCCAGTCCGGCAGAAGCAGTCCACGAAGAGTAGTGATGATTCCAGGCAGGCAGACCGCTCAGTATTTGTCCATCTCCTGTTTCATAAGATAAAGCAATTCCTGCTGAAACAGCCACAATGACGAGAACAGCCAAAAAGCTTTCTGTCAGCATAGCTCCATATCCCACAAACAGAGCATCAGATTCCTTACTCAGCTGTTTTGAAGACGTCCCGGAACCGACTAAGGAGTGAAACCCCGACACAGCTCCACACGCAATGGTAATAAAAATAAAAGGAATAATGGGTGGTGCACCCACAGGATGCAAATTCACCGCAGGTGCAACAATATCCAACCCCTGAGTAAAACTTGTGGTCACTATGCCTAAAAAGATAAGAAGCATCGCAATGACCAATTGCCAGGTATTGATATAATCTCTCGGTTGTAGCAAGGTAGTTACAGGCAAACAAGAAGCGATAAAAGCATAGATAAACAGGAGAATACTCCAGACCCCGGTTGCCGGAATGCCTGCAATGGCCGGCAAAGTAAGCGGTAGAAACTTTCCCGCTATCATTGTGCCATACATCAATAAAACTGCAATAGCGGTGGATAAAATAATATTGCCATTCTTTTTATAGATGACCCTTCCCAGAACGATGGCAATAGGAATTTGCATCCAAACAGCCAATACAGACGATGGAAACATGGCAAATATAAGGGCAATAATTAGACCAAAAATAGCTATAACGATCCAAAGCACCAAAAATACAACAATGAAGAAAAATATCTTAGAGCGCTTATTCATATAGCGTTCTGTGATAACGGAAATGGATTTTCCCTCATTTCTCAAAGAGATCACCAAAGCGCCAAGATCATGTACGGCTCCCATAAATATGGAACCAAAAAATACCCATATCATGGCCGGAACCCAGCCCCAGATAATTGCAATAGCCGGACCCACGATAGGACCAGTCCCCGCTATTGATGCAAAATGATGGCCAAATATAATAGAGCGTTTTGTTGGAACAAAATCTATGTCATCTCGCTGTGTAGTGGATGGCACACTATTCTTATCAGATATATTAAATATCTTTTTAGAAAGGAAATTTCCGTAAAATCGATAGCAGATTATATATCCCACAAAAGATATCACGACAAGAAGTAAAGCCGACATAATTCACCTCTTTAATTGCTTATTTTTATTTATTATTTAAGACGAAACAACTTTTTTCTAGGACATTTTTATGCAAGGAATTTCCATGAGAATCCATTGAAACAATGAGAGGCATAGCTTTAATTTTCAAGACCCATAGGGCTTCGGGGACACCAAATTCTTCCAGTTGATAAACAGCCTCAACACTTTCAATATGGTCTGCTAACAAAACAGCAGCTCCACCCACGGCAGATAAATAGACGGCAGAAAACTCCTGTAATGCTTTTGCTGTTCTCTCACCCATGCCACCTTTACCTATCACCGCAGATATGCCGTATTCTTGCAAAATCTCAGCCATGTAAGCTTCTTCACGGATGGACGTTGTGGGTCCTGCAGCTTTACATATCCATTTTCCCTCTTCTTTTAACATAATGGGTCCACAATGGTAAATAGCCGAATTTCTGAGTAACTCACTTAATTCTTCACGTTTTTCTTCAAGCAGCCAAGAATGAGCCATATCGCGAGCCGTCACAATAATTCCGGATAGAAGAACTGTATCGCCTATCTTTAATCTGCGGATCTCTTCATTAGTCAGAGGCAATGTTAAAGATATTTTACTCATGGTCCATCCAAAGAATAATACATTTCTTTTCGTCGGCAAACCCAACACATATAAGAGATAGAAACAAAAAATGAAGCAGGAATACGATGAGATGCACCGACTTTTACGGCAAGAACAGTGGTCTTTCCACCTAATCCCATAGGACCGATCCCTAATTTATTTGCATCTTTAAGCAAACGCTCTTCCAACTTAACAAGCAAAGGATCCTCATTTACATCATCCAAAGTTCTGAACAATTGCTTTTTAGCAGTCTGCATGGAAATAATCCTATCGCCTCCTATTCCTATACCAAGAATACCGGGTGCGCAGCCTTTTCCCTGAGCTTTTTGGACGGCATCCATCACACAGGTGTAAACTCCGTCCAGATCGCGATCTGCTTCTAGTCCGGGACTCGGAATAGCATACTGAGAGGATACATTTTCGCAGCCTCCACCTTTCAGCATACATTTAACAAGAATTCCATGTTTGGACCATTCCTCGAATTCTATGTAAGGAATTCCCGAACCCAGATTATTCCCGGAATTTTTACCGCTAATAGACGATACAGCATTGGGGCGCAAATAAGCTTTCTCGCTTGCTTGTACCACTGCCTTTTTAACACATGATCTGATCAAGCGGGTTGAAACAGATTGATTATAGGAAATATAAAAAGCCGGCAGTCCTGTATCCTGACAGAGCGGCCGGCTTGTTTTTCTTGCACGCTGAATATTTTCAGAGATCATTTCCAAAACATATTGAGCTACGGAATTTTCTTCTTCTTTTTTCAGCGCTAACTTTAAGGCTTTTTCAACATCTTCAGGAAGTTCAGTAGAAGCTTGCCGGATCAATTCCAGCATCTCAGCTATGAATATGTCTTCCTGAAAAGAACACATTTTAGGGCTTGAACATAGCTAAAAGATTATCAATATGCTTGGGGTCATTACTTGTGCAATCTGCTTGAGCTTTCTTGATAACTTTTTCTTTAATGATCTCGCCATAAGTTGGACGAGGTTTCTTATATATTGTACCCAAAGCAAGGTTTTTTTCGTAATTTGCAATATCAAAAGCTGCCACTTCATCTGAAGGATCATGATCGTCATTAAGATAAATAATACGATCACGAATCAGTTGATATTGATCTTTTCCGCGGAAAGTAATACAGGGTGAAAGCACTTCTACAAAAGAAAAACCCTTGTGTTGAATAGCTTCTTTAATGATCTTTTTACAATGTTTAGGATCACCGGAAAAGGTTCTTGCAACAAAGGATGCATTGTAGGCAATCAACATTCTTACAGGATTTAAGGTTGTACCCATATTTCCATAAAATGTTGTTTTAGTTTTAACGCCCAACGGTGTTGTAGGTGAGGCCTGCCCTTTGGTCAAACCATAAATATTATTATCCAGAACGAAATAAGTAATATCAATGTTTTTACGTGCAGCGTGGCCTATATGACCGGCACCAATTGAAAAACCATCGCCATCACCACCAATAGCTACAACTGTGGATTCTTGCGATGACATTTTTACGCCTGATGCAAAAGGCAACACGCGGCCATGAATTCCATTAAAAGAATAGGCTTTTACATAGCCCGGCAAACGAGAAGAACAGCCAATCCCCGAACAGACAGCAAGATCTTCAGTTTTTAATTCTAATTCCGCAAAGGCGCTGGTCAATGCATTAAGAAAACCATAGTCGCCACAGCCCGGACACCAAATGGGTTTTAAACCACTTTTATAATCTGCAGTTTTTAATTTATCACTCATTTGCTTGCCTCCATCTTTTCCCATTCAGTTGTGATCTGATCTAAAATTTCCTCCACCATAAATGGTGCACCGCCGGTCTTGCGGAAAGGTTTGACCTTACAGTTATACTGACTAAAACGCAGGAACCCACGTAAATAACGGCGGAACTGCCCGGCATAGGATAATTCAGGAATAATGATCATATCCTTGTGTTCAATAAACTCTTTAAAGGGATCTATCAAAAATGGGAAGATCAGTTGAGGTATCATAGCAGCTACCGAAATACCCATATCATTTGCTTTAGCAATGGCTTCTTTAACAGCACCTTTTGTTGAACCCCAGGCAATAATACCTAATTTGGCATCTTTTGGGCCATAAAAGCGTTCAAAACGAAATTCTTTTTTAATGTGATCGAATTTCTTCCAGCGTTTTTCAGTCATAGTTTGATGTGTTAAGACATTACTGTCCGGATTTCCATATTCATCATGTTCAATACCGGAGCCCAGATATTCACCACCTTTTATACCAAGATAGCTCATAGGTGATACACCGGTTTCGGTATATTTAAAACGCTTGAAATCTTTCAGATCTTCTTCATTTGGAGTATCGCGATTATAAAGCAATCTAAATCCACGGTCGGGTGATGAAATAAATCCCCTGCTAATAGATTCTGTGCGTTGACCGATAAATTGGTCAGAAAGAATGATAACAGGCATCTGATATTTTTCTGCAATATAAAAGGCAAGAACTGCACAATCGAAGCAATCTTCAACATCGGCAGGAGCAATCACAACTCTTGTAGAATCCCCATGAGATCCCCATATAGCTTGCATAAGGTCAGACTGCTCAGTTTTGGTCGGTAAACCTGTAGAAGGACCTCCACGTTGGACATTAACAACCACGAGTGGAAGCTCTGCCATTGAAGCCAATCCAAGACCTTCATTCATAAGCGAGATACCGGGACCTGAGGTTGCCGTCATAGCTTTCTTGCCGGCAAAAGATGCACCCATAATAGCATTAATAGCCGCTAGTTCATCTTCCATCTGCATACAAATACCGCCCTTTTGAGGCAAATACTTTGAGATCCATTCCATGATCTCCGTCGATGGCGTAATGGGATAACCGGCATAATATTCAAGACCTGCATACATAGCACCTAAAGCCATGGCTTCATTTCCCCTCATCACCAACCTCGGACCTCTGGGTTCATACTCAAAACTAAAAGAATCATAGGTATTGAAATTATTTTTAACATATTCTTCACCGGCCTTTAAAGCAGTGATATTTGAATCAATGACACTTTGATCTTTATGTTTGAATTTCTTTTTAACGGATCTTTGTAAAGCTTCTTTAGGGAGTGAAAACAATTCAGAAATTGCGCCAAGCATAATAACATTTTTGGCTTGTGTTGTTCCTGTAAGATCTTTAGATAATTCTGCAAAAGGTATTTTGTACCACAATTCCCGTTGTGCTTCAGTAAGAGGAATATCTTCATCCGGCATAGGATCATTAACATCAGATACAATAATGACCTTTTTTTCCAGAAGCATTTCCGATTTAAAGCGCATAAAATCTTTCCAACTGAGTACAACCAGAATATCGACCCTATCACCTTGAGTCGAAACCGGCATATCACTCATTCTTACACGAACTGAGCTTTCGCCGCCACGAATCTGTGGTCCAATACTTTTTAGCATGAAAACAAAAAGCCCCTCACTGGAAGCCGCATTGACTAAGATCTCACCTGCTGAGATAACTCCATCGCCACCGGAACCTGCAATTCCAATTACGATATTTCTGTTGTTTAGCATTTTCCCTACCTTGTTTAGTATAATTAAAAAATTAATTCTTTATATAAACACGAAAACGCTTATAAAGCGTTGATTCGTAATTCCTAATTTCATCAGTTTCATTCACTTAGATCAATTAGTTTTGCTGTTAAATAAAATCCCTTCAAACAACGCTTTAACTTAGGCACTTTTAATGCAAAATGTCAACCATCATTTATGATTTTTTTTGTAGATACCTCACACTAAGCTACAAAGCTCGGAGTGAGCAAAATCGGGGCAAATGATTAACTCAAAGCTTTGATCTTCTTATCCTTAATAAATAAATCAGGGCAAGGTTTCAATGATCTCTTAGAGAAAACATTGAGAGTTCTTTAAGTAAATCACTATTAGTTGCCAGAAGTAAAATAACCCCGATGCATGGAGGAGCCTTCTCGAATATTGAACAAGAAATATCAATATGTGATTTTTGAAGTTTTTGCATATTGAACGGGGAATAGCGATATACGATTTACGAAATCCCAAGTAAGAATGTTGAAGTGTTGAAATGTTGAAGTGTAAAAGCGTTAAAAATATTGGACCCCGTTGGGGTTATTTTTTTAGGCGAGATTATTGTTACTATATTCAACTGCCTCCTGTCGGTCGAAGCTCTGGTCGCGAAAAATCGGGACGGAGCGAAGACTGATGCAGTTTAAGAGGATATTTTCTGCGAGGAGGAATTAGACTCTTGCGTTTTGGTGGCCGAGTGGAAGCCCTGGAGTTCCTATATTTTTGTAGACAGAGAGTTAAGCCCTATATTATGGTAACACAGCAAAGGAGTCCAAATGAGTAAAACCAGACAACATTATCCCAAAGAGTTTAAAACAGAATCG
>Ga0265294_10011287_pt1 | contig 10057 bp, 8 predicted proteins | sample MunlanPumphouse3_FD_192504 | JGI IMG/M metagenome (GOLD analysis project Ga0265294, IMG submission 192504) | Groundwater microbial communities from a municipal landfill in Southern Ontario, Canada - Pumphouse #3 | ecosystem: Environmental > Aquatic > Deep subsurface > Groundwater | place...
CGCTGTTGTTGGCCGGCTTTGTAGGGTTCTTGCTTTATTGATGGGGCAGGGTGTTATTTTTCCGATTTTTTGCAGCTCCTCATTTCTATAAGAAAGGCAATCAACAAGCCAAGACCTCCAAATAGAAGTACAGATGAACCGTAAATTACACTTTCAAATTCTCTATAATCAAAACGAGATTCATCCGGATAATGAAGGCCAATGGTATTTAGTACAATGAAAAATCCAAGCATCAAGCCCAATCCGATACCCAGTAACAAGCAAGCCACTTTCAAAGCGCCATAGGGGGATTTCTGGCAGGTCTTTACAGGAAAGGTAAATTTATCTTCAACCATGGAAGCGTCAAACTTGTCACCAATTTTCTCAATCATAGCCAGCCGCTCTTTTTTGCGTGCAAACAATTCAAACAATTTGTAAATACCCAACGTGATAATCCCGACCACGAGTGGAACCATAATAAAATCCATCATAACTTGTTTATTTTTAGTGAATAATTTTGTTCTTTGCAGTGTTTGACGCCATGAATGAAAGAAGGTTACACACATTGGATGAAAAAAAGTCGTTTAATGTTTCTGGTTTGTAACCGATGACATCAGACTGCGTCTAAAAAACAACTATGGAACATCAGAATGAAATGGACTGCATCAGGCGTATTATAGATGGGGAAACGACCTTGTTCTCCACGCTGTTAAAACGCTACAGCCGTCCCATACATTCCATGATCGTACGCATTGTTCCTTGCAGGGAGGATGCGGAAGAACTGACACAGGACACCTTTATCAAGGCTTTCAGAAAGTTGGATACCTTTAAAGGTGATTGCAGCTTCTCCACCTGGTTGTATCGGATAGCATACAATACGGCCATTTCTGCAACCAGAAAAAAGAAGGTCTCTTTTCCGCTCCTTGATGATAATGCCTATCATCATATTCCGGACGATGCGGTAGATGAACTTTTAGACAAGGAAGAAAATGAAGATTTGCTGCATCAGATGGAAAAGGCCCTTGAACTTCTGAATATGGAAGAAAAGGCACTGATAACCCTTTATTACACAGAAGAAAAACCCATTCAGGAGATTTCCTCCATTTTACAGATTACACCGGATAATGTCAAAGTGAAATTATACCGGACGCGAAAAAAAATTTATACATTGGTTAAAAGCAAATAAGATGGATCAGGACAAAGCATTAAAAAAAATACTGGATACCGATGGAAAAAGCAATTTGTCTGATGGTTTCGAAGACCTTTTGATGAAAAAGATCATGCTGGAGGCTAAGAAGAAGAAAAATAGGTCTACCCTTTCAATTTTCAGTCTTGTTACAGCGGTATCTCTTGTCATGATTACAGGAACCATATTATTGTTCAGAAATTATCTGTCGGTCAGGATATCTCTGCCTGTCCCCAATGTCCAATTGTCTGCGGATGCCGGCTGCCTGTTCGGTTTTTATTTCTATGTCGCTTTTCTTGTTTTGATTTTGTTGGGTATAGATCATTACTTCAGAAACTTGAAACAAAAGCCTAGAAACTAAAGCTCATTCAGGCACTTCAATAAATTCCCCTTGACTTTCATTGTGACACCGGTCAAAAGCCGTGACTACATATACTTTATATGGTGACGTATTCTTAGGAATTTCGTACTGAGTCGTACGTGTAATAGATATGATATTGCGCGGATTTTCTAGATTGATATCCCTTTGACTATCAAACCTATATACGACATAATAAGCCGCTTTATCCATTTCAAGATTTGCAACCGGAGCTTTCCAGGATAAATGCAGGTGATTATTCATGTTCTTGATGTAAATCAGATTGGTGATGCTTCCCGGCGGGGTATGGTCAAAAGGATTGTCGGCAGGATGAATGACCGGATATTTATGATAGACTGTCCGGAGGCTATCAGTAATGCCGCCGGCATTTCTTTCCAATTCATAACCAGGCCAAAAACAATTTCCTGTCACTTTATCGTTCTTACTGGCTATCATCATCTTGCGATATAGTTGGCTGAATTTTAAATTGCCAGGTTTGATGGTCCGCAGAACATCCTGACCGATATAGAGTGGTTTGCCATAATTGTTTCTGGACCACCAATCAATCAAAACTTCATAATCTGCCACTCTGTGTCCGATTTCCCAGTAAAGCTGTGGAATGTTGTAATCAACCCATCCGTTTTTTAGCCAAAGCAGTACATCGGCAAACAAATCGTCGTAGTTACTTAAGCCGTTGGTCTGGCTGCCATTCGGGTCTCTTTTAAAGTTGCGGTAAATTCCGAATGGACTGACACCAAACAAAACCCAAGGCTTGATTTTGTGTATGGTCATATGTAGGTCTCGCATCAGAATATTGACATTGTCCCGTCTCCAGTCTGCTTTCTGACTGCTGGTGTAGCCTTTTTCTAATCCATAGGTTCTAAAACTTTTGGAGTCGTTGAATTTGCTTTCAACAATCGGGTAAGGGTAGAAATAATCGTCCATGTGGATACCGTCAATGTCATAGCGTTTGACAATGTCTTTGACAACAGTCTTGATAAATTCTCGACATTCAGGATTTCCGGGGTCAAACCAAATATATTCTCCGTAGTCAATGAACCATTCCGGATGTTTGAAGTAAATGTGTGTCCTGGCCAGTGCTTTGGTCGGTGAAGTCCTGACCCTGTAGGGATTGAGCCAGGCATGAATGTCGATGTTGCGTTTGTGGCATTCTTCCACCATGTACGCCAATGGATCCCAGCCGGGGTTTTTACCTTGTTTGCCGGTGATGTAACGGCTCCATGGCTCATAAGGAGAATCATACCAGGCATCAGCTTCAGGACGTACTTGAAATAGCACCACATTGATTCCGGATTTTTGTAAATTGTCAAGCAGATTGGTGAAATAGCTTTTCATCTCTTCCATGGACATTTTTGCGTACTTTGCTTGACCCACTGTTTGAATCCATGTGCCGCGAAACTCCCTTTTAGGTGGCGTTTGTGCCAAAGTATTGAGGGAAAACAATAAAATAAGCAAAAAATAGATTGGTTTTTTCAAGGTATGCATATCGGGAAAAGGAAGCGTGTATATTGTTGGCAAAGATAGTTTTTTCGGGCTAAAAATCGTATTTTTGCGGTTTATTAAATCCGATGATGTCAACTGAAAAATATATTCAAATACAGGGTGCCAGGGTAAACAACCTGAAAAATATCAATGTGCTCATTCCACGAAATCAGTTGATTGTAATCACAGGTTTGTCCGGCTCCGGGAAGTCATCCCTTGCGTTTGATACCTTATACGCTGAAGGGCAACGTCGTTATGTGGAGAGTTTGTCCGCTTATGCCAGACAATTTTTGGGAAAGATAGACAAACCCGAAGTAGATTTTATAAAAGGGATTCCACCTGCCATTGCCATCGAGCAAAAGGTCAATACCAGAAATCCACGCTCAACGGTGGGAACTTCCACTGAAATATATGATTACCTCCGGATGCTTTATGCCCGTATTGGGAAAACCTACTCACCGATATCAGGAGACCTGGTTAAGAAACATCAGGTGGAGGATGTGTTGCGTTATATTTTGACCTATCCCTTGGATACCCGCTTTTATGTGCTTTGTCCTGTTATCGTGCCAGAAGGTAGAAGTCTGACCTATCAACTGCAAATGTTGATGAAACAAGGTTTCAACAGGATAGTTGCCAACGGCTTCACATACAGGATTGAAGATCTGATTCCAAAAAACAAGGACATGAATGCCACAACAGAATCAGAAATATTGGATCATTGTCCGGAAGATTTGCTTTTCTTGCTGATTGACCGCTTGGTTGTCCTGAATGACAAAGCGACCCGTAGCCGGATAACTGATTCCGTGGAAACGGCCTTTTACGAGGGACAAAACAGTTGCTATATCCGGATGTCTACCCCTCAAAAAGAAATCCTCAAGTATTTTTCCAAACAATTTGAAGCTGATGGAATGTTGTTTGACGAACCATCTGATGAATTGTTCAATTTCAATTCACCTGCAGGAGCCTGTCCGTCTTGCGAAGGTTTTGGCAAAGTCATCGGTATAGATGAAGATCTCGTCGTGCCCAATAAGTCGCTCTCCATTTATGATGATGCTGTCTATTGTTGGCGTGGTGAAAAGATGGGAGAATGGAAAGAGGAGTTGATCCGGAATGCCGATGAATTTCAGTTTCCGATTTTCAGGCCATGGTATCAGTTGAGTGATGCTGAAAGAAAATTGGTTTGGACCGGCAATAAATATTTTCATGGTTTGGATCGCTTTTTCAAGATGCTTGAGGAAAATCAGTACAAAATACAGTACCGCGTGATGTTGGCACGTTACAGGGGTAAAACTGTTTGCCCTGAATGTGGAGGTACCCGTCTGAAAAAACAAGCTTCTTATGTCAGAATTGGTAGAAAGTCCATTTCTGAGTTGGTGGACTTGCCTGTCCATGAATTGGGCGATTTCTTTGAACACCTCGAATTGGATGAAACAGATCAAGCCGTTTCAAAACGTCTGTTGCTAGAGATCAAAAACCGTATCCGCTTTTTACAAGATGTCGGACTTGGATATCTCACACTCAACCGTTTGTCATCATCACTTTCCGGCGGAGAAAGCCAGCGCATCAATTTGGCGACATCACTTGGAAGCAGTTTGGTAGGTTCTTTATATATTTTGGATGAGCCTAGTATTGGGTTACATTCGAGAGATACGCAAATGCTTATCAAATTATTGAAAGAACTGAAGGCTTTGGGGAATACGGTGGTTGTGGTGGAACATGACGAAGAAATCATGCGAGCAGCTGATTACATCATAGATATGGGCCCTGATGCCGGACGTTTGGGTGGAGAAGTGGTCTATCAGGGAGCCGTGAACGAGTTGGTCAACATGGTTGGTACAGAAAGCCTGCTGAGTCGCAGTCATACCTTGAAATATCTGACTGGGACAGAAAAAATACTGATACCTGCGCATCGCCGTTCCTGGAACAATTATATTGAAGTGCTTTTTGCCAACCATAATAACCTGAAAGGACTTGACGTAAAATTCCCATTGAATGTCATGACAGTAGTGACTGGTGTAAGCGGCTCCGGAAAATCGTCTCTGGTGCGGGACATCTTTTATTCAGCTTTGAAAAGATATTACGGCGGTACCGCCGAACGAGCTGGCTCTTTTGGTGATTTGAAGGGTGATATGCACTTGGCTACTGATATTGAGTTTGTTAACCAGAATCCCATTGGAAGATCTTCTCGTTCCAATCCCGTGACCTATTTGAAGGCCTATGATGATATCCGGAAACTTTTTTCCGAACAGGCATTGGCAAAGCAAATGGGCTATACTTCCTCGCATTTTTCCTTTAATGTGGCAGGAGGTCGCTGTGAAGAATGTCAAGGTGAAGGTTCCATCACGGTGGAAATGCAATTTATGGCAGATCTGGTATTACCTTGTGAGGCTTGCCATGGAAAACGTTTCAAACAGGATATTCTGGATGTGCGCTATCACGATAAAAACATAGCAGATGTTTTGGATATGACTGTCAATCAAGCAATAGAATTCTTTGGTGAAAAATCAGGTTCCCCGGAAAAGAAAATTGTCAGGAAAATACTCCCCCTGCAAGATGTTGGTCTGGGATATATCAAGCTTGGGCAATCATCCTCGACGCTTTCCGGTGGTGAAAGTCAACGTGTCAAACTTGCTTTTTTCCTGAGTGCTGAACACCCTGATCCTTTTATCTATGTATTTGATGAACCGACTACAGGTTTACATTTTCACGATATCAATGTGCTGTTGGGTGCTTTTAATAAATTGATAGCAAAAGGTCATACGGTAATCATCATCGAGCACAATATGGAAATCATCAAGAATGCCGACCATATCATTGATCTTGGTCCTGAAGGAGGAGACAAGGGTGGAAATATTGTTTTTGAGGGAACGCCGGAAAATATGGTAAAATGTGAGGAAAGCTATACCGGACGATTTCTCAAAAATAAGTTGCAACTCCAAAATAAATAGTTCACCTTGTATGATTGTAATCTCAATAAAGCGTGAATTCTGTAATGACACCATCCAGATGCGGATATTCTTGCATTAACTCTTCTTTTGTAGCCAGCTGAAAATCTGCAAAATCAAAACCTGGAGCCACAGTACAACTTACAAGAGCGTACCCTTTTGTGCCTTTTATTTGAGCAGCGAACCATGTGTTGGCAGGAATGACGGCTTGAGGCACTTCTCCCATTTCCAGGTTGTTCCCTAAAAGAAAGACGGATATTTTCCCGTCAATGATTGCATAGATTTCTATGGACGCTCCTTGATGGAAAAACCATAGTTCATCTGATGGAATACGGTGAAAATGGGATTTCTCATCATCTTCAAGTAAGAAAAAGATGGCGGTGCTGGCATTCTTGTTGCTTTGACCGTTGACGGATAGAATTTGGCCGGACCTGTAAGTTTCTCGGTAGAAGCCACCTTCCGGGTGGGGTAGAAGATGAAGGTTTCGAATGAGGGTTTGAGCGTCCATAATTTATAAATAATCGACAATTTACTTTTTTTATAAATTCAATCCAAATTTAATCTGATAAAGGTAAAAAAATGGCTCGTTTGACAAACTATCTCCGTTAAGTTGTAACTTTGTACATTCAGGATTGTACGGATAGATTCTAGAAAAATCTATTATTTTATTCTATGGTAAAAATAGACAAGACAAATGCCGCCAGATTACTGGATAGGGCTAAAATAGCTTACGAACTGATTCCATACGCTGTTGATGAATCGGATTTGAGTGCCGTTCACGTGGCTGCACAGTTGAACGAACCGATCGAAAAAGTTTTCAAGACTTTGGTGCTGAAAGGGGATAAGACCGGCTATTTTGTGTGTGTCATTCCTGGTGCGGAAGAACTTGACCTAAAGAAAGCAGCAAAAGTATCCGGTAACAAAAAATGTGACTTGATCCCAATGAGAGAATTATTGCCTGTTACTGGTTATATTCGTGGTGCATGTTCACCCGTTGGCATGAAAAAAGTTTTTCCGACTTTTATACACGAAACCTGTCTGAATTTTGACAGATTTTATGTAAGTGCAGGACAACGAGGGTTACAAATACACCTTGCACCAAAAGATTTGATTGATTTGATGGGTATGAGCGTGACATTATTATTGTAACCATTAACAGAAATTTTTATATCTTTGCATCGCATTGGTTCACTGATCCGAACGGAAAGGTGATGAAAAGGGAATTCGGTGAAAATCCGGAACAGTCCCGCTGCTGTAAGCTCCATAAGTTGTTTTCGAAACACTTTTGCCACTGTCTGTTTGTCATGGATGGGAAGGCCTCGGAAACTGGAGTAAGTCAGAAGACCTGCCATGCGTTTCAACGGCTTTCGCGGAAAGAGCTACGGATTCGGTGCTTCTCATTTACCGTTTTTTTAGATTTCTTAGTCTGAAGCTGTTCGATTTAAACCGGAGAGTATGAAGTTGTTCCGTTTCAGAATGTATGGACTTATCTTGCTGCATGCGATTGCATGGAGTAAGACAGTGGAGACTTTTGCCGAAACCAAGAAGATGGTTTACGAACAGAATACAGAATCTTCAGCATCTTTTTCAGACAGTTTACCAGTGTATCACATTGGGGAGGTCATGATTGTAAAAGATATGAGAGATGTGGAAATAAATTCCACTTCGCCGTTTCAGCTACTCAATCGAAATGAGCTCAAGAATGTGAATTCCTTGCAAGTTTCTGATGCTGTTAAGTTCTTTTCGGGGGTGACTGTCAAGGATTTTGGAGGCATGGGCGGCATGAAGACGGTATCGGTAAGGAGTATGGGGGCACATCATACCGCTGTGGCTTATGATGGCATCACCATAACCGATTGTCAGACAGGACAGATTGATATTGGCCGATATTCACTTGATAATGTGGATATCTTGTCATTGAACATCGGAGACGGGAATACCATTTTCCAACCAGCACGGATGTTTGCTTCTTCTGTTTTGCTAACCATTCGTACCAGACGACCGGAGTTTAAGGATGGAAAGTCTTTTCATGGAGACGCAAGTTTTAAGGCCGGCTCTTTTGGCTTGTTGAACCCAAGCCTTTTGTTAGAAACCAAATTGAATCCACTGTTTAACCTGAGTCTTTCAGCTGAGGTGATGTGTGCGGATGGAGATTATCCGTACAAACTCTATTATGCCGATGCCTCTAATGCCTATACCACAGAAATTCGCAGCAACAATGCGATGAAAACTTACAGGCTTGAATCTACCTTGTTTGGCCAATTTAAAAAAGGTCAAAAACTGGAGGTTAAGGCCTATTATTATCAGTCAGACAGAGGCTTGCCAGGTGCTGTGATTTTGTATAACCCCTATTCTTCGCAACAGTTGTGGGATAGGAATTTCTTTACACAGGTGCATTATGAACAAAATTTTTCCTCAAAAATCGTTTTTCAGGCGAATGGAAAATATAACCGGAGTTATCAGCGATATCTGAATCCGGATTATTTGGGCTCAACAGGAGAGGAGGACAATTCCTATCATCAGGATGAGTCATATCTTTCATCTTCTTTTTTGTATAATGCTACAGGGAAACTTTCATTTGCTTTTTCCACGGATGGGGTATTTAATCAAATGCGATCTAATTTATATGGCTTTGCTGAACCCTCCAGATATACCGTTTTGGCAGACTTTTCTGCCAAATATCTGAACGACTGGATGGTGATGACAACCGGGATTTTGGGAACGTCCATTCATGAAGAAAGGGCATCGGCGGAGGTTGCCGAGAATCATCAAAGGCTCTCTCCTGCGTTTAGCCTTTCTGTTCAGCCCTTTTCTGAAGAAAATCTGCATCTTCGCATGTTTTGTAAGGAATCTTTCCGGATGCCCAGTTTCAATGATTTGTATTATACTGCAGTCGGTAACAGTCAACTTAAGCCCGAAAACAGCAAGCAAATGAATTTGGGAATGACTTACAACGTTTCCCTTGGAAAACGTTTGCCTGAACTGATGATGACTATTGATGGGTATCACAACATGATTACGGATAAGATCATGGCCATACCGACCAAGAACATTTTCATCTGGAGCATGGTCAATTTGGGAAAGGTGGATATCAAGGGACTTGATTTGGCGATTTCGGTTAAACAATCGCTTGGAAAAGATTTTTCGTTTGCTGCAGGTCTCAATCATTCCTATCAGAGGGCATTGGATGTAACGGATATAACGGATGCAGAGTATAAAAATCAGATAGCATATTCGCCGAGAATTTATGGTTCAGGACGTTTGTCTTTGGAAACACCTTGGCTAAATATTGCCTATGCGATATTGTATTCCGGGCATCGTTATGTGACCGGACAAAATTTGGCAGAGAACGATCTAGCCGGTTATACCGATCATTCGATTTCGGTGGAACGAACGTTTGAGGTTTGTGGACAGACCTTGAATCTGAGGTCGGAGGTATTGAATTTACTGGATAAGAATTACGAGATTGTGCGGAATTTCCCCATGCCGGGGCGGTCATATAGGTTTGGAATTAAATTTGAGTTCTAATGAAAAATAAAAATCCATATTGCTTTCTAAAAGGTTTGTGCCTGTTTTTGGTACTATTCGTTTTGGTTTCCTGCGATGACCTGGAGTCGGTTGTTCTTGATGGGTCTACATCTATTGAAAAGGGGAATGGAGGATTGTATATTCTTTGTGATGGTAATTATGCACTCAATAACAGCACTTTGGCTTTGTATAACTTTAAAAACGGCACACTAAATACAGATTATTTCCAAACTAACAACGGTCGGAAATTAGGTGATACAGGAAACGACCTGCAACGTTATGGCTCCAAACTTTATGCTGTCGTGAATGGCTCCAGTCAGATTGAAGTGATAGATGCCGAAACTGGAGAAAGTGTCCGGCAAATTCCCTTGTTTGACGGAGCGAAAGGTCGTCAGCCTCGTTTCGTCACTTTCTGGGAAGGAAAGACCTATGTCTGTTCCTTTGATGGAACTGTGGCCAGAATTGATACGACCACATTGAATGTGGAAGCCTATGTTCATGTAGGCCGGAATCCGGACGGAATTACTGTAAGTCATGGGAAACTGTATGTCTCCAATT
>Ga0265294_10011288_pt1 | contig 10056 bp, 9 predicted proteins | sample MunlanPumphouse3_FD_192504 | JGI IMG/M metagenome (GOLD analysis project Ga0265294, IMG submission 192504) | Groundwater microbial communities from a municipal landfill in Southern Ontario, Canada - Pumphouse #3 | ecosystem: Environmental > Aquatic > Deep subsurface > Groundwater | place...
AAGCCGCCGCAATACCCGTCCACAGCCCTCCCACAGTGCCACTCCCTCCTCTTCACAAACCATGCGGGACCGAAGGTATTGATACGACTGAAAATCGTATGTTAAACAAAATAGAGAAACAGTTGATGTTTCTACCAGGCAAATTGGCATAAGAGATTTGCAATAGTTTATTACTTTCTTCTTTTTTGACCAGAATAATTGTTATATTTGCTGCACAACCCTGATACTGATGGTCAACACCGTTTCCTCCATTATTTATCCGGATTCAATGAACCTTCGTAAACACCCCCTATTACCTATGAGTATACGAATGTTTTAAGTCATGAATTTACGAAAGTTGAATAACAATTGCGTAAAAAACACGTTGTATGCCATGCTGAAAAAGCCAACGCGCAAATAGGCACATTTGGTTTTTGCCGACCCACAAGCCAAACGCAAAAAACCAAAAGAGCCTATTTTTTTGCCCACGCTAGGACAGACTAACTATGAAACGAACGAAATATATATTGAAAAACGAGATAAACGGAAAATTTGGACTATTTTAGCAGCTTAAATTTATGCGGAGATGAACCGAATAAAGGAAGTACTTGAACAGAGAGGAATTAAACAAACTTGGCTGGCTGAGAAACTTGGAAAGAGTTACAACATGGTTAACGGCTATGTTCAAAATCGGCAACAACCAAGACTAGAAGTATTGACAGAAATCGCTAACATTCTTGATGTGGACATCAAGGAGTTAATTGTTTCCAATAAGAAATAAATATGGCAGACGTACACGACAAAGCTACCCGAAGCTACAATATGAGCCGTATAAAGGGAACCGACACCAAACCTGAAATGCTTGTTAGGAAATACCTTCATGCAAACGGCATTAGATACAGCCTTCACAATAAAACACTGCCTGGCAAACCTGATTTAACGCTTGCTAAATATCACACCGTGATTTTTGTGAATGGTTGTTTCTGGCATGGACATAAAAGATGTAAATTCTTTGTGATGCCCAAAACAAGAACAGAATGGTGGCAGAAAAAAATTGAAGAAACAAAGAATAGAGACAAGAAAGCATTACAATATTTAAAAGCACAAGGATGGAAACCAATAATCATATGGGAATGTGAGCTAAAACCTGAAACACGAATTGCAACTCTTGAAAGTTTATATAACCTAATTACTAAAGCAAAAGAATTAAATTATGTCCAATAATAAAAAAGATAAACTGACATTCATTGATTTGTTTGCGGGTTGTGGTGGATTATCAGAAGGATTTTATAGACAAGGTTTCAAGGCATTGACACATATTGAATTTGATCATTATGCATGTAAAAGTCTGCGTACAAGAATGAAATACTACGGATATGCTGAAAATGAAATTAGTGTACTTGAAAAAGACATTACTGATGATAACATTATTACTTTAATTGAAAATGAAATTAAAAGCCAAACTTTTGATTTGCTAATTGGAGGTCCGCCTTGTCAAGCATATTCATCGCTTGGACGAGCAAAAGATGAAAATGGAATGCAAGATGACCCTCGTAACTTTTTATTTGAAAGCTACGAACGAATTTTAAACCATTTTAAACCCAAGATTTTTGTATTCGAAAATGTTACAGGTTTGCTCACAGCAAAACTTGGAAACAAAAAAATAGTAGACATTATTTTAAAAAAACTTGGACAAGAATATAAACTTTTATCTAATCCAAATGAAATGGTTTTGAACTCATGCGACTATGGTGTTCCACAAGTTCGCAAACGAATAATTCTGATTGGTGTTCGAAAGGACATTGGAATTGACCCACAAGAAATTTACAACGGAATTATAAAAACGCATTATAACCCTGAATCTTCGGATAACGAAAAAGCACATAGGAAAAAATTTGTAACTGTAGAAGATGCAATTTCTGATTTACCTTCTTTAAAAGCAGGACAAGGCGAAAATAAAATAACACACAGAGTAAGAAAATGGAATGAATTTTTAGAAAGTATAAGAACTAAAAATGACAATATACTTTTAGATCACGTTGCTCGTAATCACAACGATTCCGACAAAAAAAGGTATCATGCAATGAGCAAAAACAAATGGACATTCCAGGATTTGCTGGAAAAAAGACCCGATTTAAATCACATCAAACAAAGAGTCTTTGGGAATAGTTATGTCGTGCAATTTTGGGATATGCCAGCAAGAACAATTATTGCACACTTATACAAAGACGGAAATCAATTTATACACCCTGATAGTAAACAAGAGCGAACATTAACACCAAGAGAAGCGGCAAGATTACAATCATTTCCTGATGATTTTGTTTTTGAAGGTTCAAAAACACAACAGTATAAACAAATAGGGAATGCTGTTCCACCACTTATGGCAGAAGCGATTGCAAAAAGTATTAAAAAAGCTCTTTCAGAATTATAAGTATGTTTCAAAATATAAGCACTCTTAAATCAAAAGAAAAAATCTTTTTCATTGAAAAAGTAAATCTTTTCGTCAAACTGACGAACTCATTTGCATTGAAACATAAATTGAAAATATCTTCAAATGAAAATGAACTTACTGGACAAGCTTTAGGACGACTAAAACAGCTTGATATTTTTAAATCAGGTTCAAAAGAAGAACAAGTATTATTGCGGAATATTTTAAAAAATCCGCTATACAGTGAATTTTTGTCTTCAATAAATTTCAATCTTAAGCACAAAAAAGAAATTGGAACTTTATATGACAATTTAGATCCAAGCAAACGGAAAGCAATTCAGAAAAAAGCGGAAAAAAGTAATAAGCCAAGAACAATAGATTTCTTCTGTGGTGCTGGAGGGTTAAGTTTAGGTTTTAGTTTAGAAGGTTTTCAAATTGACCTTGCAAATGACAATGAAGATGTATGTATTGAAACCTTTAAATACAACCATCCGGAAGTAAAAGAAGATAGAATTATTTCAGGCGATATACGTGAAATTGTGAATCATATTGAAAACTACATTCACAACGATATTGATGTTGTTATTGGAGGACCACCTTGTCAAGGATTTAGTTCTGCAAACCAACAACGAATAATTGACGATCCAAGAAACGAGCTTTACAAATACTTTATCAAAGCAGTTGAAAAAATTGCGCCAAAATTTGTTGTAATGGAAAATGTAAGAGGTATGCTTCCGTACGCTCAACAAATTATTGAAGATTACAGTAACATTAAAACAATTGGTAAGCATTCGTACACATACAAAGTTGCTTGTAAGGTTTTAGTTTCAGACAACTTTGGCGTTGCTCAAAAACGCGAACGTTTAATTTTTATAGGAATTAGGGATGATGTTTCAAAAACTAGGGAGATTACACCTGAAAAAATATTTCAACAAATTGAAGCTAATTGTAATAATATAAAACGGCATGTCTTAAAAGATGCATTGGCTTATATCAAGCCTCTTGAAGCACCAAGAGAAAAAAACATGACAGACGTTGAAGATGAAATTACAGGGAAAAAAGTTGATATAAATTTATTTGACGGTACTGAAAATTCATATTTGAAACTTATTAACCAAAACAGAAAAATAGATTACATTTTTAACCATAAAGCTCGTTATGCTAATGAGATAAATTACGAAATCTACAAAACACTACAACAAGGAGAAGACGGAACTAGTGAAGCCATAAAGCACATTATGCCATACTTACATAGGAATCATATTTTTAAAGACAAGTATTTTAAATTGATAGAAGATAAACCATCAAGAACAATTACGGCACATTTGAGAATGGATTGTCATTCACACATTCACCCAAAGCAAATAAGAAGTATTACACCTAGAGAAGCGGCAAGAATTCAATCTTTTCCTGATGATTATGTTTTTCTTGGTGCATATTTGAAAACTTACATGCAAATTGGTAATGCTGTCCCTCCTGTAATGGCAAGAGGTATTGCCAAAGCGATAAAAAAACACTTATGACAAATTATGAAAAACATGAAATTTGAGAAAGAATTATCCAATTCAAATATTGGAGCTGCAGGTATGCACGATAGATACATAACAATTCCAAAGACTCAAGTAGTTCCAGAGGAATTCTTTGGCAATCCACCGAAACAAATCACTGTTAAGGATGATTGTATGAATCTTGAATATACTTTGCCTTATAAAAAAGAGGCTAATGGAGAGTATCGTTTAACAAGAATTGGGGATTATTTTGATACAATGCAGGCTAATGTGGGTGATAAAATAGTATTCGAAAAACACTCTAATGGCAGTATTTCTATTAAATTAATGCGAAGCAAATCTAATGCTATAGGTAATTTTATTTATGATGTTTGCTCTTCTGGTTTAAAATATAAAAACCAACTTATTTACAGATTTATCGCCTCACTCCTCACAAAACCCTTCGTCATTCTAACCGGTCTTTCCGGTTCAGGTAAAACAAAACTGGCACAGGCCTTTGTGCAGTGGATTTGTCAGGATGAAAGCCAGTACCGCATTATTCCTGTGGGAGCTGATTGGACCAACCGTGAACCCCTTTTGGGTTATCCCAATGCACTGAAGCCCGAAGAATATGTGAAGCCCGACAGCGGTGTGCTGGATTTAATTATTCAGGCCAGCAATCAGCCTGAACTTCCGCATTTTCTGATTCTGGATGAAATGAACCTGAGCCATGTGGAACGGTATTTTGCAGACTTCCTGAGTGTGATGGAATCAAAGGAAGAAATTCCGCTTTATGCCGAAGGAACGGTGCAAAACGGTGTTCCGGCAAAACTGAAGGTTCCTTCCAATCTGTTCATCATAGGCACCGTGAACATTGACGAAACGACCAACATGTTCAGCCCAAAGGTGCTCGACAGAGCCAATACCATTGAGTTCAGGGTTACTCAGGATGAAATGAAAAACTTTCTGAGTAATATCAAGGATATCAATATGGATGCTCTCACCGGAAAAGGAGCCGGAATGGCAAAAAGCTTTCTGGAAATGGCTGCAAGTAAAGATTTTGCTACCACAGATATTGATGAAATCAATGCTGCACTATTTCAGTTTTTTGGCGAGTTGAAGAAAACGGGAGCAGAATTTGGTTACCGCAGCGCTACCGAAATTCTAAGGTTGATAAATCAACTTACAGTATTGGATGACACCCTTACAACTCATCAAAAGATAGACATAGCTATCATACAAAAACTGTTGCCCAAACTCCACGGTTCACGCAGAAAGTTGTGCCCGGTACTTGAAACACTGGGTTCGTTTTGTATTACCGGTGATTTCAAAATCATTAAGGATGTTTTTGAAAAGGCCGACTTTGATTTTAATGGTGCAAATGTGCTTTATCCGCTATCACTCGAAAAAATAACACGCATGTATCGCGGAGCCATTGATAACGGATTTGCAAGTTTTGCCGAAGCGTAATAAATGAAATCAGTATCAAACATAGAAATCAACCTTGATTCCGTTAAGGAAGGTTTGCGGCTCTGGGTAGATGCCCGCAGGCCTGACTCGTTGTTTGATGCGGAAGAAAACGCAAGTGAGCATAATGAAGCCCGGTTTCAGCTGCTTGAAGGATGCTTTTATGATTTTCAAATCAGCGACCCTGATTTTGTATTGGGTGATGTTGGCGAAAACATCATTCAACAGCACAAGCGAACCAAAAATCTGGGAACAATTGCTACCAATATTTTTGTTGGTACGCTTTCAATTCCACTACTGGAAAAAGAATCCAGTCAGGAACGCTGCAAAGTCGAATTAGAGGTTCAATCGATAAAATCCGGTTATCGTGATGATTACCGCGATATGCTGGAACTGATTACCGAAAAATGTACAGACCTTTTATTGCAGGCAAATTCACCGGTTTCACAACATTTTGAAATAGATTACACCAAAGACAGCCAGACACTTTATCAGAAATTTGCCTTCATTAAGTCCGTAATTGGAACTGACGAGTTTGCCGAAGCTATTCACCGCATTGTGACTACACCGGTAACCAAATGGACAGAGACCACGGAAGAAAAGGACATTCGCAACGCCAGGCGATTTTCAAATGCCAATATTAAGGAAATACTGAAAGGCGGCAGACGAACCAAATTACCCGAGACGCATTATCTGAGAAGCTATGGCATAGGTACATTGCCGGAACGAATCACAACCATCAGAAAAACAGATTCAGTTGATACTCCTGAGAATCGTTTCATAAGACATGCGCTTGAAAACTTCCTGAAATTTTGCACAGACATAAACAACAAGGCAAAAGAGTTCAGACACAAGAAAATGGAAAACGAGTCAGAATTATTGATTCGTGAACTGGAAGGTCAATTGCATCATACTCTTTTCAAAGACATTTCAAGACCAACAACATTAAAGCTGAACAGTCCGGTGTTGCAGCGAAAAGAAGGTTACCGTGAAGTATTGCGTGTATGGCTCATGTTTGACCTTGCAGCCAAACTTATCTGGAAAGGCGGTGATGATATTTACAGCGGAGGGAAAAAAGATATTGCCACACTTTATGAATATTGGCTATTTTTCAAACTGCTCGATTTGTTTCAATCCATCTTTGATATAGAACCCAAAGACATTTCAGACTTAATAAAAGAAACGCCTGACGGTTTGAATCTGCAAATTAAGCAGGGCAAATTTACTGCACTTCGTGGCGTTTATGACTCAGGAAGTAGAAAACTGAATATTCGTTTTAATTACAACCGCTCATTCAGCGGAAAGAAAACTTATCCCGATTCAGGCAGCTGGACAACCACGTTACGACCTGACTATACACTTTCGTTCTGGCCTTTTGGAATTTCAGAAACCGAAGCGGAAAAACAGGAACTCATAGTTCACGTTCATTTTGATGCGAAATACAAAATTGCCAATCTGACCGATTTTCTGGAGCGGAACACAGACAACGACCTTGACGAAGAAAAAGCAGAAAACAGAAAAGGCATATACAAAAATGCAGACCTGCTTAAGATGCACGCGTACAAAGATGCTATCAGAAGAACAGGTGGTGCTTATGTTTTATACCCTGGTGACAAATCCATCAACCAAAAAGGATTTCATGAAATTATACCGGGACTTGGAGCATTTCCTGTAAAACCATCTAAAACAGACAGTGGTATCGGAGAACTGAAAACATTTATTCTTGAAATAATTGAACACTTCATAAACCGTGCATCACAGAGGGAAAAAATTGCTTACAGAACTTTTGACATCTATAAAAATCCGCCTGAATCAGAAAATGTTGTAAAAGAACCACTACCGGAACCTTACAACACCAACAGAGACTTAATACCGGACGATACTTTTATTTTGGTGGGTTATTATAACTCACCGGAACAATACAACTGGATTCAACAAAAAGGACTATATAATTTCAGAATGGGTTCAGGAACAGGGTCTCTCATACTTGACAAAGAAACGGTAAGTTCAAAATACTTATTACTTCACACTATAGGTGACACGGACTCCGGTGACTTATGGAAGATTGTCAGCAAAGGACCAAAAGTTTATTCCAAGGCCGACTTAATCAGAAAAGGTTATCCTTCTCCATCACAGGATAACTATCTCGTTATTCAAATAGAACCTGTGACTGACAGTGAATTTGAGAACGTCAGTTGGAATTTCAGAAACCTGGAAAATTATTCGACAGGCAGAGCATCAGCATTTCCGTTTACAACAAGTCTGACAGAACTAATGAAAAATAAAATCAGATAATATGCCAACCCTTCAAAGCCACACACATTGCCAAGCCGCTCAAACCAGCCGCGCCAGCCAAAGCTTGTCAATAAGTGTGTCTTTCCCAACGCACGGACGAAAAGAAAGCACGGGCATACAACATTGTATAAAAGCAATAGCGGGTGAAGTGGTAAAATCAAGGTCTGTGCATCTAAGAAACTTTGGTGGTGGCGGACAAGTAATCGCCTTGAAATCCGCTACTGCTCTTATACTTGACCGTTATGCGTAATTTTAAGACAACCGCCAGACAAATGAAAACGACCGCTGACAATAGAAAACTCATTGACTTTTTTAATGGGACGGAAAAGGAAACCATTTTCTGCTTACTCGACATTGATGACTTTACGACCTTTAACTTACTTAACAGCTATGAAAAGGGGGACACTATACTTAACCGACTTTCAGACACTATTAAACAAATACCGGCACTTAACAACTTAACCAGGGTTGACAGTGACGAATTTCTCTTTTCTTGTTTCGGCAACTTTGAGATGAATAAAAAAAACCTTTTTCTGCTAATGCAAACTATTCAAAGTGAACTTAAGATTACTGTTTCAATTGGAGTTACAGAACGTAATTCATTTACGACTTCCTCTGAATTTATTCTAAGTAAATTAAGGCGTGGCTTGCTGACAGCTAAAGACTTTGGCAAAAACAAATTACATTTCGACTAATGAGATACGCCCTAATTGACAACTCGACTTTAACTGGTATTCAAAGACTTTTGGGTGAAATTCCTGTTAAGAATAAGTCAATAATAGATAATGACATAATTTCTTTTGAGAACTACATTCAAGCTATTTTATTCTATGACAATATAATTTGTATTGACGATTACAAAGAAAAATACAGAAAAAACAGGATTGATTATTTTCCCAATATTCGTTTCATATCGAAGGAGATTTTTGAGTATGATACATTTGTAAAAACAGCAAATGATGTAACTAAAAACATTTCACTTGAAATTAGAGGCGGTAAGATTTCTGATACAGATTTCGAGGCTTATTTTGAAAGGCTTCAAATGACATTCCAGTTTACTTGGGATATATCCGCCAGTAAATTCTTCTTGACGCAAAAAATGTTGCTTGGAAATTCAATATTAGACCAAGAGCAATTCACTAAACTGCATTCATTTATATTTAAGGAAAATAATGAACAATATGAAGTAACAGCAGGACTTATCAATAAGACACCAAAACTCTATGACAGTAAGGGAAATGAAATATACATACACTCTGACAATGGGAAAGTAAGTAATTCCGATGTTGGTGACGGACTTTCACCTCAATTTCAAGCATTGGTGGCAAGTCTAAATTGGATTTCACAAAGGACAGCTTTTTATGTTTTAGCTGCTGACTACCTTTACGCAGACCTTTTCATTCAACCAATTAGACAATCTTTTTTACAAAATATTATTCAAAGAACATATCCTGATTATAACTTGGGCGTATTTGGAAACTTCCGAAATTCTATAAATACACAATCAGAGGAAACTATAAAAAACATTTTAGCAAATTCTCAAAATTTCGGTGTTGCATTGGATATTCCTTTGTTCTCAGCGTATTTTGCTAAAAAAACAAATAACTCAAAAAAAATAATTGAAGCAGCATTAAATGAAAGAGACAATAAATGTTTCTTTGAAGCAAGGACAAAATTAAGAGAGCTAAATCTGCTTTTAGATAATGATGATAGAAGTAAATTTATTAGAGAGATTAACCTTCTAACTACAGACATAAATAAAAACTTCAAAAGCATTGAAAGTAAATATGGTTTAGGGGACAACCAAGGTGTAGGTTTTAGTCAACTAAAATTTCTGTTCAGTTCAATACCACTCGTAAAGGACATTTCTTTACCAAAAGAATTAGATGTCCGTATTAAGGAATTGGAATTTATGAAACATATTTTGCCAAGAAAAGGATTTAATGCTGTTTACCGTAACATTATCGAAGACCTGTTCGAGTTTGACAGAATAGGACGATATAAAGACATTTTACTTGGCAATGTTGTCTATGACGACCAAGCGACTTCTTATGGTATAAAAACGGAAGACCCTCGATACGTTAGAGCAAGTTCTTACTGGAAAAAACCGATGTGATGAAAAGAAAAACTACACATAACACGGGTTTGGCAAAAGTGGCGGTTCAGTGCTCCGCAGACACATTTGTGATAAATCAAAGTTTGGTTCTCCGCATCAACATTTGTGGTGAAAATCGCCACCTTCGCCAAGCCCGAAAACGTTAGCAACAAACCTAAAAAAAAGACTACGACAATGATAAATTTGCTGCATAAAGACAAAGAAGAAAAAGGAAACAGCCCACGCACAAAAGCAATAGTGTGGCTGCCCTTCCCTGCAACCGTCCCTTCGCAGCCACGCACATG
>Ga0265294_10011290_pt1 | contig 10055 bp, 7 predicted proteins | sample MunlanPumphouse3_FD_192504 | JGI IMG/M metagenome (GOLD analysis project Ga0265294, IMG submission 192504) | Groundwater microbial communities from a municipal landfill in Southern Ontario, Canada - Pumphouse #3 | ecosystem: Environmental > Aquatic > Deep subsurface > Groundwater | place...
TACGGTCATGAACTTATCAAGATCCCTGGTCTTGATGGTAGTGGGAAAATGGGAAAATCAGAAGGTAACTGTGTTTACCTTTGCGACGAGCCCAAGGTCATCGAAAAAAAGATGATGAAAGCCTTGACTGACAGCGGACCTACAGAAAGGAACTCTGTCAAACCCGAATACATTGAAAATCTGTTCACTATCCTTAAAGTGGTTTCCACACCGGATACCTATGATTATTTCAATGAAAAATGGAATAAATGCGAAATCCGTTATGGAGATTTGAAGAAGCAACTCGCAGCTGACGTCATCAAGGTTACTGCCCCAATACGCGAACGTTACAATGAAATCAGTAATGATGAAGCATACTTGCACAAAGTTGTCACAGAAGGTGCAGAAAAAGCGCGTGCAAGTGCCTTAAAGACAATCGTTCCCGTAAGAGAAATCATGGGATTCAAGCCCTTTTAACAGAACCATTTCATTTGTTTTTCGCTTCATATAATTCCCAAAGCAGTTCATATTTTGCCTCAAGAACTTTATAATCAACAGGAAATTTCATATCTTGTAAGAGTCTGGGTATATCTATGCCCGAATCAAGGAAATCACAGATATTCACTTTAAAATAATTGGCCAGTTGTTCCAGGCGAGTCACAGTAAAATCGACCTTGCCATTTTCCAACTTGGAATATGTTGTCGATGAAAAGCCCAAGTCATCGGCCACATTTTGTTGTGATACACCTTCTCTCTGACGTACCCTCTGCAATTTTGCACCGACTTTTTTATTTAAATCAGTATTTACAAACTTAAATGCCATTTCGTTGTAAGGTTTCTTTTATCTGACGAAACAAGCATGTACTACTAACGCAAATACGTTTTGAGCTTTTAGTATGCGTCGCTCCATCCGACCTATTAAAAAAATTAATATCGGATGAAAATACCTTACAAAAAAGGATGGAGCAATGCGATTTGATTCATATTATTTACTTGAAGGAATGTGTTTTTCTTTGAAGTATAATATAAATCTATTTTTGAAATAATATTGGCTTTAAGTTTAAATATCCGTCATTAAAAACCAAGTATTCTTTTTACTGAAAAGAGGAAATGTGTATGCTTGCCTTGGACTTCACTATAGATCCCCTCTGAATCTATAGAATCAATATGTACATTACCTGAAGCATGAAGAATCCGGTTCTGATCCAATAAGATACCAACATGAACAACTCTTCCTTCTGCATTTGAAAAAAAAGCCAAATCCCCTGGCTCTGCCTCAAAAAGGCTTGAGACAGTTTTTCCTTGAACGGCCTGATCACGGGCATCTCGAGGCAATTTAATGCCTACGATTGAATATACCAGTTGAGTAAAACCAGAACAATCAATTCCAAGAATACTCTTTCCTCCCCATAGATAGGGCGCATTCATAAAAAGTTTGGCTGTTCTAACAATTTCCTGAGCAGATGTTTTTCCGGTATAACCAAGGAAATCAGGATTGATAGACCAATATTCCTTTTCTGGTTTGTCTTCTCCAGATAATCTGGTTTTCCATATTGGGAAGAACTTTGACTTTTCGTCCAAAAAATATAGTCGACTTCCGGCGGGTAGAAATAGTCGCGGTTCGCTCTCCCCTTGTTTTAAACAAGCTGACAATAATGCATTCGTAAAGAATGGGGCTTTCTTTTTTAAGGTCTCAAAAAAAGGAAAAGGCAGTATTTGCAGCATTTTTGTAGTACACCAGCCTTGATAGTCATCGGAAAGGTTTCGGATTTTACTCCAAGATCCATGCTCTTCCAAAACCTCAAAGAGTTCTCCGAAAAGGAGCTGGCTGGTCATTTCAGATTGTTCAGATGAATCTGAACGAAGGGGTAAAAGAGGCTGTGTGCAAATTCCGGGTGACATCATATCGTGACTGTTTAAGTCATATCTTAAAAACGTTTCAGCAAATCCTCTGCCACTATCTGAAGCATGATATTCTTCCCATCGGGTGTATATTTCGGTTCAGCGCAATCAAAAAGCTTCTGGATCAAATCATTCATCTCAGGTTCACTGAGGACTCTTCCATTAGGTATTGAAGCCGAATTTGCCAAACGTAAGGCCAAGCGGTCACGTCTGTCACCTTGGAAGTCAACCTCTGGATGGTTCATGGATTCCATCATGTCAAGAATCAGGATACAAGGATCGATATCGTCCAGATCATAGGGAACAGCAGCTACAAAGAAATCATCTCCTATACAATTAACCTTAAAGCCCAAAGCCTGTATATCATCAAGAATCTCTAGCAATTCATTCCTTTGAAGATTATCCAGTTGAAGTTCCTCCGGAAAAAGTAAAGTTTGTGATGGAGGTATCCCGTTTATGAGTATCGACTGATATTTTTCAAACAAAACTCTGACATGAGCCCTATGCTGATCGACAATAGCTAGAGATTGTGATCCATAGAGAACAATATAAGATCCAAAAAGTTGGAATTTTGTCAGATTAGCATCGGTTTTATTGGTCTCATCTGCAAATAGTCCTGCAGTATCCTGCACCTCATTCAAAGAATCATCATTTGGTAAGATATCCAATCTTTTAGAAAAAACAGAGGCTAAATCTTCCAATTTATTTTGTTCTTCAAGTAGAATGTCTTCTTCTCTTTGATATGGTTTCCCCAGCTCTACACCTTTTTCAAAACCGTCAAAAAGAGCATCCCAATTAGGTACTGTTTGTTTGAGTGAAGAATGAAATGGATTATATGTAGGGTCAAAACGGACATGGGGCGCATCGACTGCCCGATTGCCTGTAAAAACACGAATTTCCGGAGCATCATCCCTGTCAAAGTCTAAGGATGGCACGGCATTTGCTTTACCAAGAGCCTCACGCACTGCTGCATGAATGATTGGCCATATGGCCTGTTCATGTTCAAACTTCACTTCAGTCTTGGTTGGATGGATGTTTACATCCAAAGCATCAGGATCGACGTCAAAATACAAAAAATAGGTAGGTAGCTGACCTGTAGGAATTAACGTCTCATAGGCTTTCATCACGGCACTTCTGAACAGTTTATGCCGAATAAAGCGTCCGTTCACAAAAAAATACTGCATGGCATCCCGATGGCAAGAAGCTGCGGGATCTCCGATGAAACCGGAAATTCTGATCAGTTGGGTATTGACGTCAACTGCATACAGCTGCTTACTGAGTTGACCTCCTGAACGCTTGCCAAAGATGGCGATAATCCGCTGTCTGATGGTCGTTGGTTGTAGTCGATACAAGACCTCATCGTTGTGGGTTAAACTCATCTGCAGATCCGGATAAACCAATGCAATCTGTATGAATTCATCCCTGATATAACGCAATTCCTTAGAATTTTCGCTCAGGAACTTTCTTCTCGCAGGAATGTTATAAAAAAGATTTCTCACTGTAAAGCGGCAGCCTTGTGCGGCAAGAGAAGGTTCTTCATTGGTGATTTTAGATCCTTCTATCTCCACCTTCCATGCCAGTTCGTCTTCTGGTCTTCGTGTCACCAAATCAACTTGGGCAACGGAGGCAATGGAGGCAAGTGCTTCTCCCCTGAATCCCATGGTATGGAGTTGAAAAAGATCGGATGCTTGGCGCAATTTGGATGTGGCATGTCGCTCAAATGCCATATGAGCATCAGATGGTGACATTCCTTTTCCGTTATCCAAAACCATGATCAGATTGCGTCCTGCGTCTTTCAAATCAACATCAATCTGAGTAGCACCTGCATCAATAGCGTTTTCAATCAGTTCTTTCACAACAGAGGCAGGTCTTTGTATCACCTCCCCGGCGGCTATCTGACAGGCGACAGAATCTGGTAGAACACGTATTAAATTTTCCATTCAACAATAAATAACAATACACAAAGATAATATATTACCGAGATAATATTTACCAATTATTTATTAGAATCTTTTTTAATAGGCGAAATGGCTTCAGCCTTTGCTTTTAGGCGACCCTTTTGAGTTTCAAATGCGGTAGTTTTTACAATCTTTCTGAAAACATCCTCTGATCCGACAGGGCGAATACTTTGGTACCAGCCGAAGTTTTTCAGATATCTATCTTCAGGTGGTAACTTCTCCATGGGGTAAAATTTTCCTTTAGGTTGTGGCCAGACAATGATTTTCTTCATTTTCTTATCCTCCATAAAGAGGTTCAGAGAACTTCCTTCCAGACGATTCAGGCCAATAATCATATTACTTTCGTCATGAGGTAAGTAGATGGTTTCAGCGTTTCCTTTTATTTCAACACGAACCACCTGACCAGAATCAAAATAAGCGATCAGATCCTTTCCTGATGATTGATTGAAAAGAGAATCCCCTTCCTTAGAAATAACCATGGCAGCCTTTTGGATATGTAGATAGTCCGGTTCCTCATTTTTTGTGTACAGTTGCATGAATTCTCCGGTGAGTTGTTGCTGTTCCGACCATAAGATTGGCTTATAGTAAAAGCTCAGCACAGAATCCCGGGTTGAATAATATAAAGAATCACATACACCCTGCACATCGGAACGAAAAAACCTTACTCCATGAAAAGCTATTACTTCATTATAAATTGAATCTTGTCTGGCCATGAGCGTATCTGCATGCAAAAACAAGGTATCTTCTGTAGAATGCTCTATCATCAAGGCACTATCGGACATCAATGCATAATTGGTCTTTTCCTCGCTATAACCGTAATTCCCTTTTAACGTCACCTGTTGTGTCGAATCGATCAAGACAGCATTGCCGAAAGCCTCACCTATACCATTTTTATTGTCATAGTTGATGGAATCTCCGGTGAGACGTCTGTGATTGTTGAGAATGTATGAAGGTTTCAACAACAAACTTTTGTCGGTTTTGGTGTTATACCATCCATTCTCTGAATACACATAACCACTGTCAGCCACAATTTCTGTCGGGCAAAAGATGCTTGCTTTGCCTGTGGATGTATTGTATTTAAGTTCCTGATTGGTCATGATGAATTCTGGATGAACCAACTTAACATCATGCTTAAACTCTGCCATTTTAGTTTCAGGACTATACTGACCATATTCTGAAGACAACTCATTGGTCACATCACCATCTTCATTGACCAGTAAACCTCCATCAAAAAAGTACCCGATATTTGAGATACGATCATAATTCAAACTATCAGTAAAAAGGGTTACCTCCCTATTCTCCAGACGTACCTTCTCACGAACCATGACCAACTTGGTGTTTCCATCGTAATAAAGCCATGCACCATACAGAAAAATGGAATCACCTTGTTCCATATGGACATTCCCGTAGGCATATAATGAATTGCTTTTCATATAGTAATGGGCAGAATCACAAAAAAGATAGGCTCCGTCGTGCCTGAAACGTACATCACCGGTCAAAATCTGATAATCAGGATTCACTGATGCGTCAAATGACAGAATTTCAGAATGTTCTAGATTGATTTTTTCTTTGCTGGTAGTTTCCTTATTGTTTTTGACCGATGGAATGGAAGGCGGGGTAATCAGTGGAGCTTCTTGCTTTTCCACTTTTATCCTTGTCATCTTTGGCTTTGTAGCGACCTGTTCTGTTTGTTTAGCCACCTTCTTTGACTTTTTCATAATGGGAAAGCCGAAATTGCCGGATTGTGCACATACCAAAATAGGGAAAATGCATAAAAAACAAATCACTTGTGTTTTATACCTGTAATCCTTTGATAGTGTAAATTTTACCATTTCTACTACTTAATCCAACCCGGATATCTAAACTCGCAATTTCGCCAACGATCATCTATCCGTACATAGGTTCTCTTTAGCTTCTCTAAAATCCAGTCTTTAAGAACTTTCTGGCGTTTATTTTCCATAACAATTTGCTGGATTTGTTGGAAATCTTCTGAGATACTGGCTCTGTGAGCTTTGCTCTTGGACTTCACACGAATGATGGCACTAACTTCTTTTTCCTTGGTTGTGATCATGGTAAATGGCTTTGAAACTTCTCCGACATTCATTTTATAAGCCATTTTACCGACCTCTTGTGGCAATTCTTCCATGGTGAAACGCGATGTTCCTGTGTTGGCATTGACCATCAATCCTCCATTGTTCCTGGTTTCCTTGTCGAAAGAGTAATATTGTGCTGCATCTTCAAATTTAATCTTTTGGTTGCGGATAATATCAGCAATACTATCCAGTCTCAATAATGACTGATTTCGTTCTGAAGCAGAGATCTTTGGTTTGAGCAAAATATGGCGACAGTTGATTCTGTCACCTCTCTTTTCAATCAACTGAATGATATGAAAGCCATACTCAGATTCCACAACTTTTGATACTTTTTTTGGGTCAGCCAGAGAAAATGCAACATTGGCAAATTCAGGAACCCAAAATTCTCCTTTTCCCATAAAACCGAGTTCTCCACCTATTTTTGCAGAGTTTCTGTCCTCTGAATACATCACGGCCAACGTCGAAAAGTTATCCCCATTATTGACACGTTCCGTAAATTCACGCAAACGTTCCTTGATGGCATCAATTTCCGCCTTGTCATACTTAGGTTCTATCGTGATAATCTCGACTTCAATTTCAGCGGGAGTCATCGGAATGCTATCAATGGGTAAAGTATTATAAAACTGGCGGACCTCGGCAGGAGTGACAGTGATATCATCCACCAAATCAGTTTGTACCCTTCTCACAATCATTTGATTGCGCGCAGATTCTCGTTGAGTTTCACGGATTTTGGACAAAGGCATACCAAAGTACTCTTCCATTTTTTCCTTGGAGCCAAGTTGGGTAATAATTCTGTTAATATTACGATCCACATCTGGAATTACATCACTCTCATTTACAACAACACTATCTAAATCTGCCTGATGTAAATACAATTTTTGTACTGCTAATTGTTCAGGAATAACACAATAGGGGTCACCACTAAATTTTACACCTTCATACTGTGCCTGCAGCCGTTGTTTTTCAACATCTGAACGCAAAATTGGCTCATCTCCCACTACCCAGACCACTTCATCTATTATATTATCCTGAGAGATAACAGGCAAAAGGTTAAGCGCCAAAAAGGGAAGCAATGCAAAAAGTTTTTTCATTAGTCTTCGTATTCGCACATCTGAAAATGTGTCAATTTATTTATAATACTTAATTCTTCTTTTCTTTTCCGCTTCATTCAAAAGTTGTTGCTCAAACTGATGGATAAAATCGGTTTTTCTGGTATTTATCATGATGTTCTTTACGTCATCACGAACATATTCGAATGGTGCTGTATTCCCGGAAAGGACATAGTCATCAATATAAAGTAAATAGCAGAAATCTCTCTCAACAACTTCTAATGTAGATCTGTTCCTTAAAAATTCAGACTGACTGCCCAGGGTGTACGGGATGTTGTCCATGATATCATCAAGACTGACCCACTTATCGTTGAAGTATTCGAATAGGCCAGCATTCTGAACACAATATTTTTCAATTTTTTCAAAGGATTCGGACGAAGAATTTTTATACAGTTTTTTCAGCTTTTCCAAATCCGGAGCATTCTTTGGCACTTTGACAAAAATACCTTTAGCCAGATTGTGTTCAGCGACAAAACGATCCGTATGGGATTTATAAAAATCCATCATCTCTGATTCTGATATTTCAGTCTGCATCTTCTCATTTAGAACCTGCTGCTGATACTCATAAATGATCAAAGAACGACGATAATTTTCAACCAAATCTTTCATTTCCTGATTCTGAGGTATGTTGTCAACGGCCTTTTCATAAACCAGCAATTCCTTGATCCGATTCTTCAAAAACTGCCTTACATAGGTCGCGCTATCTTTGGCTGAAAGTCCGACAGGCATACCCTGAAGAACTTCGTCCTTATAAATGATCTCGCTTCCGGCTTTCGCCAAAGGAATACGGTCTCCATCCCCTCCGGAATTTCCGCATGTCTTTAGCAGAGCTGGCATCAACATCAACAACAAAAGGACATGCTTCATATCTATAACCTTCCTTTAAGGATACAAAGGTAAGCAAAAAGATGCATACGAAATCCGGCTTAATTTTTATTAACCGTATTTACAACATCTTTGTAGACGTTCACCTTAAATTTGCCCTTCAACTTCTCAATCCACTTTTGTTCAAGATAATTTTGATAGTCAGAAATGACCAATCCGCGAACATCCGTATAAGATTCCGGGCCATTTTTTAGTTTTTTACCCTGAATAAATATTTTCGGAAAACCTTCTTTTGGTTCCAACTTGCCTTTTTTGAATACGAGAAAATCAACATTGGCATTACTACCCTGAACATATAATCCACGCTCAATTTTCACCAAAGTTGTGGAATCTGTATTGAAGGAGCGTATTAAAACAACAGCTATGGAATCTGCCGGCATTTTTTTGATCATCTTTTTGGCTTTCTTTACCACCTGTTCATCAGTGCAATAAATGATAAATCCTTTGTAGTGAGGCTTGTCCCATGCATAATTGGCCTTGTTGGTTTCAAAATAGGCCTCAAGGCCTGTTGTATCGATGGATGCCTTTTCCCAGACTTCACGGTTGCTGACATCGAAAAGCAGGATTCCATCACTGTATTCCTGCATCAGATGCCCAAATTCAGGATACTTTTTTTCGAGCTGACGATCTTCACAAGACAGCACTTCCTGTTGAACGAAACTGTTAAAAGCATCATTCAAATTTGTAGAATAAATATTTTTCTTATTTTTCAAGAATGCAGCAAATTGTTTCTGAGTGAATGTCACATCATTTAATGTGAACAAGGAGCTATCGGATACTGACAGTTCTGCCAAGGCTATGGTATAGCCTGAAGATTCGATGAACGCCTCAAGCTTTTCTTTGTTGCAATTATAATTATATTCTTTCTTCAATTTTTCAACCAAGCCCATTTTTCCAAGCTGAGAACGTTTATCCCTGGCTATATTCTTGTTGATATTTTCGCGAAGTGCATCCATTTCAGGATAGGGTTTAAATTCGAGTGCCTTTACAATATGCCAGCCATATTTTGATTCGAATGGCTCTGAATATTCACCAATCTTCAATTTGAATACGTTTCTTTCATATTCAATGGGTAATGTGCCACAGAACATGAATCCATATTCTCCATTTTTTGAAGCTGCATTCTTATCATCAGAGTGATTAGTGGCATACAGCCTGAAATCTCCACCATTTTTCAGAGCATTGTAAATCTTGAATATGGAGTCCTTTGCTGCGGCTTTTTCTTCTTCGGTCGCGTTGGGAGCAACAATTTTCAGGATATGCCCGGAACGGTACAGTCCGTTTGCAGGATAACGGTCGTGAACTTTTACAATATGATAACCAAATTGAGTGCGGAATGGCTTGCTGATTTCTCCTACAGGAGTATTAAATGCCGCATTTTCAAATTCGTATACGAAATGACCGCCTGTAGTAGTGCCCAAATATCCGCCGTCTTTCTTATTGCTATCTTCAGAGTTTTCTTTGGCCAATTTTGCAAAGTCTTCTCCTTGAATGGCTTTTTGATACACTTTCATTATTTTTTGCCACGCCATCAGGGTGTCTTCAGGACAGTCATCCGGTCTGATTGAGATGAGGATATGACTGGTTTCCACATAGGTTTTTATACGTTCATAAGATTCTTTAACCAGTGCTTCTTCTACATCTTTATCAGTCAGATAAGGAGCTGCAAGCTGATGACGGTATCCGCTTAGTTCATCGATGAATGCTTTGGTGGTATCAACCCCTTGCGCTTTTGCTTCAGCGACCTTAAGTTTGAAATTAATAAACAAGTCTACGTATTCGTCCAAAGATTTTTGATCGGACATGGTACTCGCACCATTCTTGCCCCAGATATACTCAAATTCTGATTTTGTGACAACATTTCCCCCTATGTCCATAATGACTGGATCTTTGACTTGGGCTGTACAAATTGAAAGGCAAGCTGAATAAAATAAAAACAAAACAGTCTTTTTCATGATTAATAATATTATAGAATTTTCTTATTGACAAGCAAAGATACTGCCCTTTGAGACACACTCTTTAAACGCTGAAAAATCATTAAAATTGTGAAAGGCATCAACTAGTCTCTACGGCTATAATTCGGAGCCTCACTCGTGATGGTCACATCGTGCGGATGACTTTCAGTTATA
>Ga0265294_10011291_pt1 | contig 10055 bp, 9 predicted proteins | sample MunlanPumphouse3_FD_192504 | JGI IMG/M metagenome (GOLD analysis project Ga0265294, IMG submission 192504) | Groundwater microbial communities from a municipal landfill in Southern Ontario, Canada - Pumphouse #3 | ecosystem: Environmental > Aquatic > Deep subsurface > Groundwater | place...
TAATGGCCAATATGTTTCCTTTTACGTTAGCGTTTTATATTTTTATGATATGTCAGGTGCTTATTTGGGTTGCTTTTAATTGGCCTCTAGGTCCTGGCGGCCCCATAAGGTTATCATAGTATTTTTTATAAAAATTTGTATTTGGAAGGGGTAAAGTGTTGAATCAGGTTATTTATAATAATTATGTAGCTATTTTGGAGAAAGAGCTTGTGGTAGCTCTAGGGTGTACGGAGCCAATTGCCATTGCTTATGCAGGGGCAAAGGTTCGTGAAGTTTTGGGTCAGATGCCGGAGCATATTACGGTGTATTGTAGTGGTAATATTGTGAAAAATGTTAAGGCGGTAATTGTTCCTCATTCTGGTGGTGGTAAGGGTATTGCTGTAGCGGCAGTTCTTGGGGTTTTAGGTGGTGATGCTGCCAAGGAGCTTGCTGTTTTAGAAGATATAACCCAGTCTGACATAGATCAGTGTAACAGTTTAATGGCCGGTGATTTTTGCTCTTGTGAACTTATAGAGAATGTTGCCAATTTGTATATTGTTATTCAGGCTCAAGCCGGCAAAGAATCTGCGGAAGTAGTAATTAAGGATTACCATAGCAACATAGCCAAAATCATTAAAAATGGGAAGGTCTTGTTTACTAAGGAACATGATTACGAAAAATCTGATAGTGAAGATTTTCCGGATAAAACGCTTTTAAACGTCAAAGATATCCTTGAATTTGCAGATGCTGTAAAAATTGACGATGTGCGCAAAGTTTTGGACAGACAGATAGAGTTTAACTGCGCTATTGCTGCTGAAGGTATGCGTAATCCTTACGGTGCTGAAGTTGGACGAACTCTTATGAGCGACTTTGATACAAACAATGTTAAATTAAGGGCGAAGGCACTTGCGGCCGCAGGGTCTGATGCTAGAATGAGCGGTTGCCCGCTTCCGGTAGTAATAAATTCGGGTAGTGGCAATCAGGGCATTACGGTATCAATTCCTGTTATTGAATATGCTAAAGAACTTAATGTAGGTGAGGAAAAGTTGTATCGTTCTTTAGTTGTAAGTAATCTTATTGCCCTGCACCAAAAAAGATTTATCGGTAGTCTTTCTGCTTATTGCGGTGCGGTAAGTGCCGGTTGTGGTAGTGGTGCCGGTATTGCTTATATGATGGGAATGAATTATAGCTCTATATGCGATGTTATTACTAATAGTATTACTAATGTGGGCGGCATGGTTTGTGATGGAGCTAAACCTTCTTGCGCGGCAAAAATCGCCATATCTGTAGAGACAGCTATTCTGGCTTTACATTTGAGCAAGAAAAAGCATGTTTTCCATTCAGGCGAAGGTCTTGTAAAAGATGATATTGAACAAACCATAGAAAGCGTAGGACGTATGGGGCGTGTAGGTATGAAATCAACGGATATTGAAATTCTTAATATTATGCTGGGGAAAATTAATATTGCAGAAAGTTAATGTAAATTAATTTTAGAAATTTAATAAAAACATTAAAAGCCAGAACTTTTTAAAGTTCTGGCTTTTAGTATAAAAATAAACTTAGTTTTAGTAAAAAGCAGTATATTTCTAAAGAGTTACTGCAAAAAAATGCTAGAGGGATATTTACAGAGTTTTCACCATGTTTATATGCTTGCAAAATTCGTCCATGGTGGGCTCTCCTTGTGCTTCATAGCCTTGCTTTTCGTAAAAGCTTTGTGCGTGGCACTGAGCTAGGAGATAGATGGTTTTTCCGCCCAGCTCTTTTATTTTATTTTCTAAAAGTGCCATTATTTGGGCTCCTAGGTGCTTTTTTCTATATTCAGGGAGTACAGCTATTCTGCCTACGATAAAATCTTTTTCCGTTTTTCCTTTAAAAAGTCTGGCCGTTGCTACAGCTGCATCATCTTCAAATATGACTAAATGGGTAGCAATAGGGTCTATATGGTCGAATTCATGTTTAAAGCCTTGTTCCTCAATAAATACTTTTTGTCTAATATTTTTAGCTTCTATGGGTAAGTCTTTATAAAATGCAAAGTTCATAAGTAGCGTCTCCTTACTAATTTTATTTAACATTATAACATATAGGTATAAAATATATAATTATAGTATAAGGCCTTTGGCCCTAAAAAGGTTTAAATCTCTTCCTTCCTAGTATATTTATTTATGCTATAATTTTATTACCAAATAGAAAGAGGCGATATTTATGCGGGTCATAGACCTAAATACGTGGCCAAGAGCTATTCACTATCATTTTTTTAAGCGTATGGATTATGCACATTATTTAATTTGTTCTAATGTTGACGTTACTAATTTTTTGGCTAAGTGCCATAAAAAAGATATATCTTTTTACTACGCCATGATTTATGCGGCAACTGTTGCTTTAAATAAGGTGGAGGCTTTTAAGTATCGTATTAGGTGCGAAGAGGTTGTCTTGCACAAAACGATACACCCTTCTTTTACGGCAATGCAAGAGGGTACTGATCTTTTTAAGATGGCCACAGTGGATATGACTTCCGATTTAGAAGAATTTGTAGAGAAAGCCAAACAAAAAACAGATGAACAAAAAGAATATTTTGTTAAGCAAGATGTAGAGGGCAGAGATGATTTAATTTATATTACCTGTGTGCCATGGGTATCATTTACCAATTTATCGCACACAATTTCGTTTAATAAGGAAGATTCGGTGCCGCGGTTGGCTTGGGGTAAATATTTCCAAGAAAATGGTAAAACATTGTTGCCTTTTTCTATAGAGGCTCATCATTCTTTTGTAGATGGTATTCACATGGGCCAATATTTTACTTGTTTACAAGAATATTTAGACGCCTACAAATAAAATCAGGGGGTTTGGGCATGAAAAAAATTTTAAATGAACTTGTTGATAAATCTTTTGCCGCTTTGGTAAAAGATGCACAGGAGATAATGAGTATTGAAAGTGTATTGGATGAGAGCACAATGGGTACAGGTGCTCCTTTCGGCAGCGGTATTGCTAAGGCACTAGAGACTATGCTGTCTAAAGCTGCTGACATGGGATTACTAACTAAAAACCTAGAAGGATATGCTGGGTATGCACAACTGGGAAAAATCGGAGAGCAGGTGGCCGTTTTAGCCCATTTGGACGTGGTGCCGGCAGACGGAGATGGTTGGTTATTTCCACCTTATGCTGCACAGATAGCTGACGGTAAATTGTATGGTCGTGGTTCTATGGACGATAAGGGACCGGCTCTTGCTTGTCTTTATGCTCTGAAAGCCATTAAAGACAGCGGACTACCTATTAATAGACATGCTCGCCTTATATTAGGTACGGATGAAGAGAGTTTTTCTCGTGGTATTAAATATTATTTGCAAAAAGAAGAGCCACCTGCTTGTGGGTTTTCCCCTGATGCCGAGTTTCCGATAATTCATGCGGAAAAAGGCATACTCCATTTTTCTTACCGCTTAAAACTTACTAAGCCGGTTCCTCATATTATTTTTCTAAAGGCGGGGGATCGTATTAATGTGGTTCCTGATTTGGCGGAAGCGTTGGTTACAGGAATTGCACAAGAGACGGTGACGGCGCAAATAAAGGCCCTAGGACTTGAGCAACATTTCACGGTGGCATCAGGCGGCGAAACCTTAAAAATAACTTCTCTGGGCGTTACAGGCCATGCTAGCATGCCTGAGAACGGCTATAATGCTATTCAAAACATGCTGCAGTTAATGGCAGTTCTTTTACCCGGGGAGGATTGTGGCAGCAAAATTATTAAGTATTTGGCAAGGAATTTAAAGATGGAAACTAACGGAGTATCTTTGGGTATTGGTTGCCAAGATGAAATATCAGGTGCTTTGACGCTTAATACTGCTACTATGCAGCTTGATGACAGGGAAATTATGTTGCAATTTGATATTCGCTATCCGGTGACTTATGAGGGGGAAAGACTTTTATCCAAGCTTAAAGACTTGGCGGAAAAGCTGGGAGTAGAGTTTACTATAATTCAGCATGCGGCGCCGTTATATGTAGAAAAGGATTGCCCTTTTATTAAAGTTCTGCAAGAAACGTATAAGGATTGTACAGGTGCTGAGCCTGAAATTTTTGCTATTGGCGGTGGGACTTATTGCCGTTCAGTAGAAAATACGGTGTCTTTCGGTCCGGTATTCCCCGGACAGCCGGAATTAGCACATCAGTGTAATGAATATATCGCTTTAGAGGATTTGCGTAAGATAACCAAGATTTATGCGCAAGCGATCTATAATTTGCTTTATTAACGAGAATAAGATAAAACTAAAACGCTCACTTAGTGAGCGTTTTAGTTTTATGGGGTATAATTATTGAATTTTGATGGCATGCTTAAAACAAAAACTAGCGCAACGCCCACAGCGCATACAATCAGGGTTGGTAAACCCTGAGATTTTACCGCGATCTTTATAGGGGGAAAGTCCCATAGGGCAAGTTTTGGCACATAGTCTGCAGTAGACGCAGTCGGTGGTGATCATAAGTTTAGCTTTTTTAGGTGCCAGCATTTTTCCTACGGTGCCTGCCGGACAAATATTGCACCAAGAACGAGCTGGTGCTATGGTCATAAGACCAATACTCATGATAGTGGAGGACCAGAGAAGTTTAGTGAGAGCAAGTCCCATAGAAGGCCAATTGCCCCATTTGGAAAACACTATATAACCCAAGAACCCAAACATGATGATGAACATACCGTAGCGTAGCCAGTGGCTTTTAAGCCAAAGAGGGCGTCTATGACGAATGAAGAGCCCAAAGAGATCTTGAAAACTGCCATGGGGGCACAGATGAGCGCACCACCAGCGACCGGAAAAGGGTGCTAAGATAAAAATTGGCAATACAAAGAGCAGGACGGAAAATATACCTAGTATGGGCCTAAAAAGTCCCATAAATAAAAACGCTATATATATAATAAATAAAAATTTAAACATAATATACCTCACTTCTTTGTGAAACACTCATTTTAGTATAACAAATAAAAAACTTGGGGACAAGAATATAGTCGGTTTTAAGTTAAACTCTGTACGCTATATTACATATTTATGCGTTGACAAGCACAAAAGGCAGTGTTAGCATAAGTAAAAGACAATATAACGCACGAAAGTGCAATTTTTACTGGGGGGTTTAAAATGTTAACAGAGAGAATAGAAAATATCAGACAAAATTATGTGAATGCCAAGCCGGCAATTTCTACAGAGAGGGCATATATTTGGACACAATCCCATATGAAGACAGCGGGAAAAGCCACATGTATTCGTCGGGCCCAGGCTTTTTATGATACCTGTGCTCAGCTATCTGTACATATATTTGAGGGAGAACTTATAGTTGGTGCTATTGGAGAATTTCGTAAGTGTGGTATTTTGACTCCTGAGTTTTCTTGGAAATGGGTTGATAAGGAAATGGAACATTTTGCTGATCGCCCTCAGGACCCTTATGTAATGACTAAAGAGCAATGCGATTTTGTGCGCAAGGAAATATTCCCGTATTGGCAGGGTAAATCCTTGGAGGAGGCTTTCTTGGCCCGTATTCCTACAGAAACTGCTAAAATTGGTGTAGATACAAGCATAATTGATAGCGATTCCAAATGGAGGCAGGCAGTAGGTGAGGTAACTCCTGATTATCAAGATGTGCTTTTCCCCAAAGGCTTTGGGGGCATAATTAAAGACGCACAAGAAAAAATAAAAAAATTAACGGCAACAAGCACAGACGATTTAGCTAAAAAAGATTTTTATGATTCTATAATTCTGACTTCCCAAGGAATTATTCTCTATGCCCATAGGTACGCCGATGCTGCGGAAAATTTGGCCAAAGTACTACCTGAAGACAGTGAACGCAGAGCAGAATTAATAGAAATTGCGGCTATTTGTCGTAAAGTGCCGGAAAATCCGCCTACTACTTTTAAGGAAGCCATGCAGTTTGTCTGGTTTACTCAGGTTGGTGGCATTATTTCTGAAAATCCTTTATCTTTAAATCCGGGACGTTTTGATCAATATATGTACCCTTATTACCAAAAAGATGTAGCTGAAGGTAAAATCACTCAAGGTGAAGCTCAGGAACTTATTGAAGCTTTGTGGCTTAAGTATTCTGAATGGGTTTGGACTATTTCCGCTAATACTGCCGATTATTTTGCCGGGTACAACCAATTCCAAAATCTTACTATAGGTGGTAAGACTAGAAAAGGATTAGATGCTACCAATGATTTAACCTATATGTGCATGAAGGCAACGGCTGAAGCAAAAACCCATCAGCCAGGTCTTAGTGTGCGTGTTCACGCCGATTGTCCACAGGAATTTTTGGGAGCAGTAACTGAGCTAGTAAGCCAAGGAACAGGTTTTCCTGCTATTCATAATGATAGCGTAGGTTACCAAATGCTTTTAAATGCCGGTTATGAACAGGAAGATGCTAGGGACTGGAATAATTGTGGCTGCGTAGTTCCCCATTATAGAAAAACCGGCGAATGGACGGCTGCTGTTAATGTTAATTTTGGTTCGGCCTTAGAGTATGCTTTAAACCAAGGCAAAAGTAATATGACGGGGAAAAAGATGGGTCTTTGCGAAAAAGCAGCTAAAGATTTTATAACTTATGACGAGGTAGAAAAGGCTTTTTATAAGCAGTTTGACAATTTGTGCAAGCATGCTATTATTTTAACAATCACCGCTCAACGTATTCATCAAGAGATGGTGCCTCGGCCCTTTCTTTCTTCCACTATAGAGGCTTGTATTGAAGACGGTAGAGATCTTTCTATGGGTGGGGCGAAATACAATATTGGACCTGTTATTACCGGTATTGGTTTGGCTGTAGTAGCAAATTCTCTAGCGGTAATAAAAAAGCTGATTTTTACTGATGCGGTTTGCACTATGGAAGAGTTGGCTAGTGCAGTTAATAATAATTGGGTAGGCTATGAGGCTTTACGCACGAAAGCTCAAGCTGTACCCAAATATGGTAATGATGATGACTATGTAGACACAATCGCACTAGAAATTGCCAATCATTATTATAAGGAAATTCATCAGTATAAGGATATTTTTGATGCACCATTTAATACGGCTTTTATGGGTATTTCTAATTATATTCCTATGGGACGGGTGCTTGGTTCTACGCCTGATGGCCGCTTGGCAGGAGAACCTTCCAGTGAAGGGGTTTCGCCCTATGTGGGTACAGACCACGGTACTCCTTTAGCTGCTATGCGCAGCACCGCTAAGATAAATCAAGAAATTCATTCCGGAGGGACTTTGTTAAATTTACGTCTTAACCACGATTTAGTTGCGACGAAACGCGGGCAAGCAAATTTAGGAGCTATGATTCAGGCCTTTTTCGCATTGGGAGCCTTCCATGTACAGTTTAATACTATTTCTTCTAAAGTACTGCGGGCCGCACAGGCTAAACCGGAAGCTTATAAAGATTTGTTGGTAAGAGTGGCCGGTTATAGTACTCAATTTGTTAATTTATCCAAGTCTATGCAAGATGCCATTATTGCTAGAACGGAGCATGGGGAATTATGATTACCCAAGACAGCGGTTATATTATGCAATTACAAAATATGTCCGTAAATGATGGGGAAGGTATTAGAACCAATATTTTTCTAGCGGGATGTCCTATGACTTGTCCTTGGTGTTCTAACCCTGAAGGGCAAACATTAATTAACCCCATGACGAAAATAACGACGGTGGATGAAGTGGTGACTTTTGTTAAAAAACAGATGCTCTTTTATCGTTATTCCGGGGGAGGAGTAACTTTTTCCGGAGGGGAAGCAACCGTACAAGCAGAATTTTTACGTAGCATGACCAATGCTTTTTATGATAGGGGTATCTCTTTGGCCATAGAAACTTGCGGAGCTTTTGCTTTTCCGGTGGTTAAGGATATTTTGGCCAAGATGGATACTATCTTTATTGACATTAAACATATGGATCCAGTCCAGCACAAAAAGTGGACAGGGTATGCTTTAAATCCTATCTTGGAAAACATTTGTTCTGTAGATACTCTACAAAGCAATTTAGTTATTCGCGTACCTCTTATAGTGGGAGTTAACGCTGACGAGGAGAATTTAGTAGCAATTTTAAATTTTCTGCGTAATAATTTACGCAAGCCACAAATTGAATTTCTGCCTTATCACACTTACGGTGAAGAAAAATATAGGCAGTTAGGCAAGGCATTGCCGGATGTTAACTTTCACACGCCGACAGAAGAAGAGCAGAATTTAGCGATTAAGCTGGCTTGTGCATTTGGCGTAGAAGTAGTATCCTATCGGTAAGAAAATCACAGGACAAAGGGGTCTGTAGTTTATGCAAGAGCACAATGCCATTGAGAATTTAAATGCAATAATTTCCGCTAATTTGAAAAGATTGCGACGAGAAAAAGAACTAACATTAGATACCTTATCTGAAATTACAGGTGTTAGCAAAAGTATGCTGGGACAAATAGAACGAGGTGAATCAGCGCCATCTGTAGCAACTTTGTGGAAAATATCCACAGGTATGAAAATATCTTTTACTTCCCTTATGGTGGAAAATAAACAAGAAGCACAGATTATCGATAACGAAGATATCGTTCCCCTGACTAATGGGGATGACAGCTTTAAACTCTATCCTGTATTTCCCTTTGAACCGGGGAGAAACTTTGAAATATTGAATATTGAAATGGAGCCGGGGGCCGAGTCTTTATCGTTGCCTCATGATCTGGGAACAGAAGAGTTTGTAATGGTCTATAGCGGGCAAATGACGCTGCTGGTAGGAGATGCTTCCTATACTCTTAATGCTAATCAGTCCATTCGCTACCAAGCGGATAAGAAGCATGGTTATGCTAATAAAGGGGTAGAAAAAGTTAAGCTTTGTATGGTTATATATTATGCTTAGAGAACAAAAGTTATGGTAATCTAAGCTAATTAAAGTCGGTATTGGTGTAATTATATTTACAAAAATAAAGAGAAAATATTTGCAGAAAAAAGATTCTTGACAAGTTCCTTAGCTTCGGTCTAAAATAATTATTAACAACTTAATATTTAACTTCTTATCTAGAGAGGCGGAGGGACTGGCCCTATGACGCCCGGCAACCACGGTTTACCGTATGGTGCTAATTCCAGCAGACCTACGCGTCTGGAAGATGAGAATGCGATGCATGTTTTTTGCAGCCATTCTTTTAGGAATGGCTGTTTTTATTTATATTTTTTTAAGAAGAGGAGTAGCTGCGACGGTGCAGCACACATGTATATGAAAATTTCTGAACTATTTGCACAAAAACGCCCGGTGGTATCCTTTGAGGTTTTTCCTCCGAAACCGGATTCCCCTTTTGAAACAGTATTAGAGGCTGTGGAAGCCTTACATAGTTTAAAACCCGACTTTATCAGCGTTACCTATGGTGCAGGTGGTTCAACGCAAAATAAGACCTTGGAATTGGCACAGTACATAAAAGATGCTTATGGTATTGAGGCGTTGGTTCATTTAACTTGTATTACTAATAGTCTGGAAGATATTGAAAAAATATTAAAGGAAATTGAGGATCGTGGTTTAGAAAATATTTTGGCTTTGCGCGGGGATCCACCTAAAGATTGGCAAGGTTCTGTGTATAAGATTCATGCTACAGATTTAGTTAAAAGCATAGCTAAGCGTAAAAAGTTTTTTATTGCCGGAGCTGCCTATCCTGAAGGGCATCCGGAAGCGGCAAATCCTAAGGAAGATTTACGACACTTAAAAGAAAAGGTAGAGGCTGGCGCAGAGCTTTTAATTACCCAAATAGCTTTTGACAACGATTACCTCAAGCGTTTTCGAGAGGGGGTGGCACATGCTGGCATTACGGTTCCTATAACCGCCGGCATAATGCCCGTGTTTAGTGCAGGCCAGATTGCGCATATCTGTGGCCTTTGCGGGGCTACGTTACCGTCGCAGCTGGTGGATATGCTAAACAAGTATTCCCATAATCAAGATGCCTTGCAAAGCGCTGGCATAGAATATGCTTGCAGGCAGATTAATGACTTAGTGGATGCAGGGTTTGACGGTATTCATATCTATACAATGAATAAACCGCTTTTAGCTAGAGCCATTCTTTCAGGCACTAACTTAAGATAAAATTGAAAAAATAGTTAATTAGCTTAATTA
>Ga0265294_10011293_pt1 | contig 10053 bp, 10 predicted proteins | sample MunlanPumphouse3_FD_192504 | JGI IMG/M metagenome (GOLD analysis project Ga0265294, IMG submission 192504) | Groundwater microbial communities from a municipal landfill in Southern Ontario, Canada - Pumphouse #3 | ecosystem: Environmental > Aquatic > Deep subsurface > Groundwater | place...
TTCTTACAAGGTTCGGATCCTCGCCTGAAGAGGCTACTATGTAGTCAGTCTTCGGAAATTCCTTACGAAGTTCTTCAAGCCCTTCGAGGGCATTAAAATCCTTAAGGTAAAGATCCAAAAGGACCAGATCAGCTTCAACACATCTCATCGAATCAAACATCTGCGTACCGCTTGAGACACATTTTAGTACGGTAAAAGCTTGTTCGGAAGCTATAAGATCTGAATACAACTTCTGAAGCAGAGGGTCTGCTTCGGCTATCAGAACTTTTAAAATTCGCAAATCATGTTCCTCCTCTTGTTAAGGAATTCAAAGACAGCACCTAAAACTGTAAATCATTCGTTTATTGGCACCGGGAAGAGGACAAGACATAAGGGGATCTTAAAACAGATACCCTGAAGTTTGCGGCTCCCCCTTTCCAAGTGCGGGAGGCGCTTCCGTTTCCGGAAACACCCATTGGTCTCTTGCCATTGAAAAAAATCCTTTAGGCAATTTGACTCGGGGTCTGATAAAAATAACAACAGCATTAGACTACATCAAGAAGACTGATTCCGTCAAGAAACAAGGATAATTTGAAAGGTTTATTAACCAGGATTATTTAAACAGCATCTTTAAGCATCTCAAAGAGTGCATTTTTACCCTCTCTCCAATATAATAAGGACACAAGAATATAAGGAGGCTTTCCGATGTCAAATCAATGCTGGGGCCCCGAAGATTACAAAAAAGGGGCAGATTTTGTTCCTCTCTTTGGTAGGCCGGTCATCGAGTTGCTTGACCCAAAAAAGGAAGAAAAGATACTTGACCTCGGATGCGGAAACGGAACCCTGACCAAAGAACTTGCTGACATGGGATGTGATGTCCTTGGTGTCGATTCAAGCAAGGAAATGGTCGAGGCGGCAAAGTCACTGGGCATCAAAGCCGAAGTTATGGATGGAGAGCATCTGCATTTCAGGGAAGAATTCGACGCTGTAATGAGCAACGCAGTCCTTCATTGGATGAATGACCAGTATGCTGTAGTGAGAGGCGTATGGAGAGCTCTTAAACCCGGCGGACGCTTCGCAGCAGAGTGCGGGGGAGAAGGCTGTATCAGGGTACTGCGGGAAGGAATGAAGATCGCCCTGATCAAGCGCGGCATCGACTACAGGGCACGAAACCCCTGGAAGTTTCCTGAACTGGGAGAGTTTTCAAAAATATTGGACAACCAGGGCTTCAAGGTCGCTTATATTGCAAGGATAGACAGGCCCACCCCTCTCAAAAACGGTCTCAGATGCTGGCTTGAGGTATTCGCCAACCGTCACACTGAGGGTTTTTCTCAGGAAGAAAAGGAACTCTTTTACAAAGAGGTCGAGGACTACTGCCGACCTCTGCTTTACACAGAAGAAAACGGGTGGGTGGCTGACTATGTCAGGCTGCGCTTCCTGGCACTGAAACCACAGATATCAGAATAGCTTGGGATATTGTCATGAAAAGGAGAGGGCTCTCACTATTGAGGAGAGCCCTCTCCTTTTTTGTTTTTCAGACGAAATAACCACAGAAAATTTATAGTCTTATCTGCTTCTTATCCTTTCCAGGTTATTTTTATATTCAGGGACAGCCTCCCATATTATGTCACCAAGATCGCAGGGGAACTCTTCGCAGAAGCCACAGTGGGGGATCCCTCTGTCAAGAGCGCACATCCTGACCCTGCAATCGCTGCATGTTATGCTCTTTGCGCCGGGTCCGGTGCATCCTGTACACTTTATCTTTGATGGCAGTATGAATGAGTATCCGCCCCGGCTTTCTTCAGCGGCAGCCAGTTTCGAAAGCGTCTCTATGTCGTTTCTCTCAGTTGCTCTGCGTGCTTCACATGAGCCGCAGTCCATGCCGCAGCAGCCTGTCATCTCCATCAGAATATTTCAGAAGAGGGCGATCCTGCGTTTATGATCCCGCTATTTATCGTTTTACAGCCGATCTTTTCTAGTTCGGAAGAAAGTGACTCCAGTCCCTCTTGTACCGTTTTCCACTCGGTATCGAACGCCTGGTCAACAAGAAAGAGTGCCTTTTTTGTACTTTCGGAAAGGGAAGCATCTCTTGTATCGCGATGGTTCCAGAGCCAACAGCAGACTTTTTCATCGTCGGCATAAAGAATGTTTTTAGGAGATACATCGACAACGCTGTCTCCGGCACCAAGCGGATAGAACTTTTCACCCTCCCGGCCGTAACGAAGCACCAGATCACCCTTGAGCTTCGCTGTGTCATGAGCTCCCATCGGAAGGAGGTTTACCGCCGAGACACAATCGTAGCAGTCTACCACGTTCGACACGCTCCATATGTCTCCCTTGAACGTCCTGCGAAGCAGGGCTTCCAGCGACGATCTGTACTTACTGGGTTTAACCCCCATCTTAGAATAGACTTCACGCCAGCCTGCCACATCGGGATGGAGCATCATAGTGTCCTGAGATATCCCAATGTCTTTGAGCCTTCCTATGAGCCCCTTCTTCATGCTTTCAACATATTCATTTGAAGGTTCGATTTTGACTTCAGCCAGCAGCCAGCCGATCTTGGCATCCGGAAAAACTTCAAATATCCTCTTTTCGATCTCTAATTTCATAGTACAGTGATCCTCCTTTTGATTGTCAGTAATTTATTTCTCTCAGCGATCCGACCCTCTTGCAGAGAAGAAGGGCAAGCCATCCAACCGCCCACCCTGCCGCCGTGCCCGCAGCCAACAGAGGCACCACATAGAAAAGCACCCTGACATCATTTACTATAAGTGCAGCGACTGAGACCTGCGCCACGTTGAAGGCCCAGGCACCCGCGACGCTTATCCATGGCAGGCTGAAGTCATCCCTGTATTTTATGTATATAAAGGACATGACAGATGCAGACATCAGGCCTCCGGCCAGGCTGCAAAGGAGAGCAAAAAAGTTTCCTGTCATTACCCAGGCAAGGAATACCCTGATAAGGGTCACGGCAAATGCCTCCTTGACCCCTAAAAGTACCAGGGCCAAAAGGGAGAAGACGTTGGCAGCACCAAGCTTTATCCCGGGAAGCGGCATGGGAAGGCTTCCCTCAAACATGTTAAAGACGAGGGCAAATGCCGCAAGCGAGCCGGTAATGATCATGTTTTTTAGCTTCATCACCAGGTCACCCCATCGACTTCGGATTCCCCTGTAATCCTGATAACCAGCCTGTGGGGCAGACATATGGCGGAATCCCCCGGTTTTTTGAGCCATCCCCGCTTTACACAGTCCTTGTCCGGACAGTCTGCTTCAATAACGGCAATTTTACCGTCTTCTGCTTTCAGCCTGTTCAGGCCGCCATTATATTCGACAACAAACTCCCTGGCAGGATCTCCTTTTTTAAGCAATACCCTCTGCAAAAGTTTACCATCCTGGGTTATTTCTGCGCTCATTACATCAGGGACTGCTGTCATATATCTGATACCCAACACGACACCTGAAACAGCAAGTATCATAACTAAGATATACAGCATGGCCCTGTCTCCCCGCTTCATTCCCATCACTGCACCTCCGGCGCCTTTTTCATAGCCGGATCTTTCAGCAAAAAGCCTTTACTGAGTCCCTTCGTCACATATACTATTGTGCCTTCAGTTTTTTTTGCTACGAGGACAGCCTCTACATTTTTCAATTCCCGCAAAAGGGAAATGCCCCTTTCAAAACCCATAACAAATAGTGCGGTGCTAAGTGCGTCCGCATCTGTTGAATCTTCACTTATTATGGTGACAGAGGCCAGGTCTGACAGGGCAGGATAGCCGGTCGCAGTGTCAAAAATATGGTGATATCTTATCCCGCCTGATTCAAAATATCTCTCATATGCTCCTGATGTCACGACAGAAACATCCGATACTTCAGCGATGCCGAAATATTCTCCTCTGGGCATGAATGGGTGTTGGAGACCAAGCTTCCACTTTCCCGGCTTGGGAGAACTCCCGAAAACTGCAATGTTTCCCCCGAGATCGATAAGAGCTGACGAGACTCCCTCGTTTATAAGCAGAGCTTTTACTTTTTCTGTTATATATCCCTTTGCTATTCCTCCAAGATCTATCCTCTGCCCTTTGGCTGTCTGAACGAAGGTCCCGTTTACCTCATGCAGAACGGAGACCTTTCTAAAATCTGTCATGTCCACAGCCTCTTTAAGCTGTTCAGGATCAGGCACGGCGGCACTCTCTGTTCCTATGCCCCAGAGTTTGACGATCTTTCCGACAGTGGGATCAAATGCTCCCCCAGTGCGTTCTGACCATTCAATTGCCCTTTCAAGAAGAGAGCCTGCCTCTTCTGAAACTTTTACCGGATATTCTCCGGATGCCCTGTTAACAAGCGATACATCCGACGAGGGTATGTTGACCGACAGAAGATTTTCAAGCCTTTCTATCTCTTTCATCGACAGGTCAAGAACGTTGTTCAGCTTTTTGCTGTCTTCACCATAGAGTGTTATCCTTATGATCGTGCCCAGGAGGTATGATTCCCTCTGCATCTTTTGAAGAGAGCGTGAGCCGTTATCTCTGTTTGCCGAATAGAGGAAGATAATGAGAATTAGTGTCACCGCGGCAGTTCCAAGATAGATTATGGATCTTGGTAGATGGATTTTGATACTCATCTTTTTCTGTCTGCCGCCTCCCGATTCTTGGAATATTATGTATGTTTTTCTGGTTGTCGAACTATTATATCAATATGAGACCGGAACGATACGATCATCGATATTCTCCGGTCCACATATAAGAATTATACAAATACAAACAAAGGCCTATCTTCTGAAAAGGTTCATCGGCAGAGCCCCATGTTCGGGAAGGTACTTCATTGGGTCAAGTGCCGTGCCTTTTGCGTTGCGGACTTCGAAATGAAGATGGTTGGTCGTTGCCCTGCCCGTTCTGCCGACAGTTGCTATTACATCTCCCTGTTTTACCTTTTGCCCTACCTTAACGTTCATTGCCGAGCAGTGGGAATAAAGTGTCCAAAGCTGATCCGAGTGGTTGATTATGATCACTCTTCCATAACCCCGAAAACCCTTTCCTCCATTTGAAACGACTTCCACGATTCCATCAAGGACGGCATATATTGGGGTTCCTTTGGGAGCGACTATGTCTATGCCAAGGTGTTTTCTCCTGCCCTTCGACCTTGTCCTGTTGAAGAGGCTTGAGAGTTCACCGGAGCTAAGCGGCCACTTCATATCGCTAATGATAAGAGGCGCACCGCCGCTGACCATCTCTTCTTCATCCCACTCTATGTCACCGGGCGACGCAAGTTTTCTGAATGCTGTCTCGAGAGGGTCTTCCTGAAGGGACTGATAATCGATTTCTTTTGCGAACAAGTCATGGGGAGTGAAAAATATGAAAAGAAATACAAAACATAAAGCATAAACTCCTCCGACCCGTAGATCAAAAAAGTTTTTAAATGCGCAGTATTTCTGTTTTATGCTATTAGAAAGGCGATCGTTCGCCTCAGTAATGCGATCCATCAAAGACCTCCCGTCATTACAGGAACGGTCAGATTATTTTATCACAGAGCTAATTCCAGGTCTTGGCTATACCGTCGACCATCTCTTTCATTACACTTGGGTCAGCCTTGCCGTATCTGCTGCGGAAAGAATGATCCGCTCCCTCTATGACAAAAAAATGTTTCTCTCGGGCCGGCAGGCTTACTTCCCTTAACACTCCAATGCAGCTTGCCTCGGAAAAGATCTCATCGCAGCTGCCTCTGAAGGAGATCAGCCCTTTTAGCTTAACATGAGAGAGCATATCATCTTTTATCTCTGAACGGAGGGTTGAAAGAACAGGAAGGGACATCATCCTTGCCTCTACATCTTCGTAGGCGACAAGACCCGTTCCGCTTACTATGACTTTCTCCGGAAAATCTGATCCATCCGGCCTGAGACAGTTTATATTCTTAGCCACGGCAGAAAGGGCTATGATCCCGCCAAGAGAAAATCCCCATACCCATAGCGGTTTTCCCTGCGTTGCTGACCTGATGTCACATATTGCGTTGAAGACATCCTGCTGCTCCTGTGCAAAGGTCTTTCCTGAAAAGGCTTTTTTGATCCACTGGGATACGTCATTTGAAAAGTCATGGCGATTTCTGATCTTTCGGCTCGTCTCCACCAACCATGGAGTGTATCCCTTCTCTGAAAGAAGCTCGGAAAGGAATCGGAATTTGTTGTGTTCTCCCATGTTGGCACTGCTGTGCACTCCGTGGAGCAGCACTATCTGGATCCCGTTCGATATTTTCGGAGAGCAGGAAGCGATCCTGACCTCCTTGTCCCCGAAGGTACCGGAAGTCACATATTCTTGTATATTTGCATATTCCAGTCTCTTTTTCATTCTATTCTTCCTGACCCTAAACTAAAAGAGGGCGGAATACCGCCCTCTTTGCATTTTCTGTTATCTGAGAAAGTTTGGACCGTTTACTTTCCCTGGTGGGCTGCAAGGGCAACAGCTGATGCGATGGAAAGAAGCTTCGTCTCGGCTGAGTCTGCGCGGCTGGTCAGGACTACCGGCGCAGCTGCTCCGAGAACGATACCTGCCGTCCTGTTTTCTGAGAAGTATACGATCGCCTTTGCAAGCATGTTGCCTGACTCAATATTGGGAACGTGCAGGATATCTGCATATCCGGCGACTTCGCTCTTGATGCCCTTGTGGTGTGCTGATTCAGGGGATATGGCATTATCCAGGGCAAGAGGTCCGTCGATGATGCATCCCTTGATCTGTCCTCGGCGGCTCATCTGTGTAAGAAGCGCGGCATCTATTGTCGGAGGCATATCGGGGTTCACCACTTCAACGGCGGCAAGTGCTGCAACCTTGGGGCAACTTACTCCGAATGCGTGGGCGAGTTCTACGACGTTCTTGATTATGTCGATCTTTATCTTGAGATCGGGATACATGTTGAATGCGGGGTCGGAAATGAAGAAGATCCTGTCGTATCCCTTGACCTCATGGATGTATACGTGTGAGAGGGTCTTGCCTGTGCGGAGCCCCTTCTCCTTGTTGAGTATGCCTCTCAGGAAGTTGGCCGTCGCAACCATGCCCTTCATGACTATCTGGGCCTGCCCGCTCGATACAAGTTCTACGGCCTTAAGCGCTGCGGCCGCTTCCCCACCCTTTTCATCCACTACTTCGTAGTTGGCAAGGTCAATACCGAGTTTGTCTGCGATCTCTTTGATCTTGTCCGCATTGCCTACGAGAAAGGCTTCAGCAACACCGGCTTTGCGTGCGTTCTCTACCGCTTCCATTACCTCTGCATCTTCGGCACATGCAACGCTTATCTTCTTGGGGCCTACTTCCTTTGCATACTCAAGCAGTGCACCTAGTGTACGAATCTGTTCCATTTCAGAAATGACCTCCCTGGGATGTATTGTCACAGGCTTACCGCCTGCATTTTACAAAAGCACGTGAATTATTATACATGCATATCGAAGCGGCGTACAACCGCAGGCTAATTGCAGAATTTTGCGAATATATAAGGTTTTAGTGATAATTCCTGATATCTGAACACTGGCTGGAATAAAAAACATGTGGTACGAACAACGTACCACACGTTTTTATATATATAAATATTATCTTTTGCTTATGCCATGAATATGGCTATGTCATCATCTGCACTGCCAACTCCGGCAATTCCGAACTTTTCAACCAGCACCTTCGCCACATTGGGAGAGAGGAAGCCGGGGAGAGTCGGGCCAAGGTGGATGTTCTTGACTCCAAGATAGAGCAAGGCGAGGAGAACGATGACGGCTTTCTGCTCATACCATGCGATGTTGTAGGCTATCGGAAGCTTGTTTACATCGTCAAGTCCGAAAACTTCCTTAAGCTTAAGGGCTATCACTGCGAGCGAGTAGGAGTCATTGCACTGTCCTGCATCAAGAACTCTGGGTATGCCTCCGATGTCACCGAGATCCAGCTTGTTGTAGCGATACTTTGCGCATCCCGCTGTAAGTATGATCGTGTCCTTGGGAAGTTTCTCCGCAAATTCCGTGTAGTATTCCCTCGACTTCATACGTCCGTCGCAGCCTGCCATTACAAAGAATTTTTTGACAGCGCCCGATTTGACCGCTTCGACAACCTTATCAGCAAGGGCAAGGACCTGATTATGGGCAAAGCCGCCCACGATCGTTCCCGTTTCTATCTCTTCCGGCGCGGGGAGCTTCTTCGCCATATCAATTACTGCGGAGAAATCTTTCTTTCCCGCCTGGTCAGGTACTATATGGGCACACCCGGGAAATCCGGATGAACCTGTCGTGAATATGCGTTTTCTTACTTCTTCACTCTTGGGCGGAACTATGCAGTTTGTTGTGAAGAGGATAGGTCCATGGAATGTTTCAAACTCACCGACCTGCTTCCACCATGAACCGCCGTAGTTGCCGGCAAAGTTGTCATACTTTTTGAATGCAGGGTAATAGTGTGCGGGGAGCATTTCGCCATGGGTATATACGTCAACTCCCGTTCCCTTTGTCTGCTCAAGAAGCTGTTCCAGATCGGTAAGATCGTGACCCGAGATAAGTATCGCAGGATTTTTCCTTACTCCGATATTTACCTTTGTGATCTCGGGGTTGCCATACTTTGAAGTATTGGCAGAGTCAAGGAGTGCCATTGCCTTTACTCCGTACTCACCTGTCTTGAGGGTAAGCGCTACAAGATCATCAGCACCCAGGCTGTCATCCAGCGTCGCTGCCAGAGCTTCATATATGAAGGCGTTGATCGAAACGTCTTCCTTGCCCAGGTTAAGTGCGTGCTCTGTGTATGCAGCCATACCCTTAAGTCCGTAAACTATCATTTCCCTGAGGGAGCGCACATCTTCGTTTTCGGTAGCGAGGACTCCTACTGATGCTGCCTTTTCAAGCATAGCATCCATCGTATCAGCCTCGAAAACGGCTGCATCATGAAGTCCGCTTGCACCTGCTTTGGCTTTAAGATCCTCTCTGAGAGAGATCATCTTGCTTATCTGCTTCTTTATAGCTTCTGCATCAAAATTAGCGTTGGTGATGGTCATAAAGAGGCTTCTCAGTACCTCATGATTTGCCTCAGGGATCGATGATGTTTCAACCTTTCCCTTAACTACCAAATCAGAAATACCTTTTACTGCATAAATAAGAAGATCCTGAAGCTTTGCAACCTCTTCGTCTTTTCCGCATACGCCTTTTACTGTGCAACCTTTGTTCATCGCAGTTTCCTGACACTGATAACAAAACATGCTCATATATCCTTCCTCCTTTTGTTATTTACTGAACTTTTCCACCTGTTCCGGTAAGTAGAGCCAAACCCCTTCTTTCGCCTTGTCCGCATGTTTTTTAGCGAAGCCTCAGTTGCTCCAAAATACCGAAGCCCCTAGATTCCCGCTCAGAGGCATGCGGGAAAGACGGTGGGAAAGTTGAGTTATTTAGTCTTGCCGAGGCCCTTATGCCTTAGCTATCTTCATTCCGAATCTGACAGCCTCTTCTTTTACGCTTTCAGAAGGGTTCCATAAATTGCGGAGTCCCTCTTCATCGATAAGCTCGAAACCGGCATTTTTCATCGAATCCAGAATGACTTTGGTACCCTCGCCGCTCCATCCGTAACATCCGAATGCTGCGGCCTTCTTGTTTTTGAATTTAAGCCCCTTCATCAGGTGCATGAATCCTGCAACTGAATGAAGGACGCTGTTTCCTACGGTTGGTGATCCTACGACTACCGTTTTTGACTTGAAGACTTCCGTGATGACATCATTGTCGTCATTCTTTGCCAGGTTGAACAGTTTGACGGTAACATCCGTGTCTGCCAGTCCTATCCCCTCTGCGATCCTCTCTGCAAGTTCCTTTGTACCGTTCCACATCGTGTCGTAGATGACTGAGATCTGATTCTCCTGATAGTCGTCGGCCCATTTGGCATATTTTTCGACTATCTGCATCGGTTTATCCCGCCAGATGACTCCGTGGCTCGTCGCAATGATATCGATCTGAAGGCCAAGAGAGATGACCTCGGCCAATTTCTTTCTCAGGATCGCACTGAAGGGAGTAAGTATGTTTGCATAATATTTGATGCATTCATTGAAGAGCTCACACTGATCCACCAGGTCGTTGAATAGCTT
>Ga0265294_10011294_pt1 | contig 10053 bp, 11 predicted proteins | sample MunlanPumphouse3_FD_192504 | JGI IMG/M metagenome (GOLD analysis project Ga0265294, IMG submission 192504) | Groundwater microbial communities from a municipal landfill in Southern Ontario, Canada - Pumphouse #3 | ecosystem: Environmental > Aquatic > Deep subsurface > Groundwater | place...
CCGTATACATCGAACGTCCACGTCCCCTGGCTTACATTACCACTATCTTGGTCAATGTCTATATGAATTTTGCCATCTGTAGTTCCGTCGGCGTTGTCGCGGAATGTGCCAATTTTGCTCCCGGAAGGGGTGTAGATGGTTAATGTCAGGGAGTCGGAGGTCGAACCCCAGTTCAGGTACACTTCGAGGTATGCGACGCCGCTCCCGACGTAGAACTGGTGCCTGTTGGTCTCATCCGGACCGACACTGTCGGACAGCCGCAGGGTCGTCACTGGATCGTCGGATGTCGAAGGGCGAACTGTGTATCCGTCACCTTCCCCTGCCGATACCGGGGGCACGGCAAGGAAGGCAACGACGAGCAGCAGAGCAAATACCATGCATTTTCTCTTTGTTGGTGCCATGAAGGAGAATTGTGATCCGCATTTTATGAGTTTTATGGGACAAACTCCGATTCTATTCCCGTCTCTGCCCTCACTTTTCCCGGAGACGAACGTGTTAGAGGGCCAACAAGACCGTATCGTGCTTGGGGCTGCCGTATCTAAAGAAAATGGCGCAGTACGGACGTACCAGGGTGGCCTGTGCGCGGTAAACGGCGAGAGGGTCGGTGCACCGGATCTGCTGGAACATTACTGCTCATTCCAGCGCTACTTTTGTCATTTGACGGGAGTTTTCCCGGGATGGGTCCGCTATAGGCGGTGTTGTCTATGGCGATGCCAGGGCGTTATCCCTGTTCTTTTCTGAAAAAGTCGCGCGTCGAATCGGTGTTTGTCCCATAAACAGTTTATCCCGGAACGACCCAGTGAACAATTGTAGGTGCCGCAGGCAGCGCCTGCACCAGTGCGGAGGTCCACCCAGCCAGTGACGAATCGGATGGGTGAACGTCCCGCGCGCCCGGAGGCAATGGGAATGTGTGCTCTTCCCGTACTTGAAGGTATGCCTCTCCTGCCTCCGGGAAATCCCTGGAGGAATGTGAAATGAACGGAAAAATTGGAATGCAGGCATTCTCCATGCTCCTCGCCGTGCTGCTGGTGAGTGTGATGATGGTGCCGGTGGTGGCTATGGATGCCAATCGTGACTGAGGTGAAGAAATGGAGAAAAAACAGCAACTCCTGCCAGCATTTGTTATACTCATGCTGACAGTAACGGCCTGTCTGGGATTTGCTTCTGCGAACCCGGTTGCCGATGAGTACGGTATAGACGCCGAACGTGGGGAACTTACAAGTAATGAGTACACGACGGCCATTGAGTACCTCAAATCGAAAGAGAACATCATTGATAAGCGTGGCTATCTGCCAGAGTTCAAAGACGCACAGCATCGACGTGCATGGTATAATGTCTTGGATAACCTCACAAGCGACATGTTCGACTCTGTAAAACCCTACCTTTACCCAGACGGTCCCATCATCGGTTTTGGGTATGATATTGAAGGGTATGTCGGAATCGGTGTTGTGGAGGGATATTCTCAGGATAAAGCAGATATTGCAGTGAACGAGATCTGCACAATGCTGAATGAAGAAGCAAGTAAATCAGGGATCGAAGATGTCCCCGTCAAGGTTAGATCTGTCGACCCTGACAGCCTGGTACTTCACAGTGCAAGCGACAGATTCCGTCCCGTGATTGGAGGAGTGCAGATGCAGGCGGTCTTAGGCAGTTCAACTGGAACTGGAACAATTGGTTGGGCTGCGCAAAACACTGCTGGAACCCTTGGTTACGTTATTGCCGGACATTGCTCCGATGGTGTTGGCGAAACAATATACCAGCCAAGCGTAAGTGCATCAAATACCGTTGGTACGGTGGCCGCTGACACTCAGTGGCCAAGTCAAAGTTCCTATGCAGACGCAGCTTGGGTTCCATATAGTAACGTTGCGGCAAAAATCTATGGCAGTGGAGGGGTACAAGAAACTGTGAAAGGCTATTATGCTGACTGCGGAGTAGGATTGTCCGTTTACAAATCTGGAGTCGTTACAGGTACGACATCAGGGGTGACTATACGGAAGGATATTGTATTTGACGGCGGTACAAAGAAGTATCTCTATAATCAGCACTTTGCTTCATTCAGTGCTACAAACGGAGATAGTGGAGCACCAGTTTACTACGTTGAACCGGATCATGATAGGATTGTTGTAGGGCTTTACTCCGGTAGTTTTAACGGTGAAAATTACTTTTCACCAGTATCTGGTGTGCAGAGTGAACTAGGTGTTCTTCCAATAACTGGTTGAGGCTGCATTAAACATGGGTAAACTCTCAATCCCAATAATTTTCGTTTTTGTGATTAGCCTCTCCACAGGGTTGTATCTCTCGGAAGGTCTCCACGATCAGGGGTCTGCAACGTCGGTCGGGGGATTCCAATCATTGCAACCAATATTCACCGAAAATGACGTTGAGCTCTTAAAGGTCAGCCTGAACAAGAGAGAGCCCGTCACCATCACGCTCGGGGGGCTTCCCTTCTCGAAGGGTGGAAAAAGCGCATCGCTTCCGGACCTGGAGAGCTTCACCGCTGCCACGAAAGATCTGATACGGGAACGCTACCTCTATCCCAACGGGTCTCTCATCGGTTTCGGCTACGATCTCGATGGGTATCTCCGGGTGAGCATCTGGAACGGCCCGCCTCCGCCGGAGAACGTCTCCTCGATAGAAGCGGTGTACACGATGCTTGACGAGCGGGCAAGGGAGATGGGCATTGAGGATATCCCTGTAAAGTTCACGGTGTTCATCTCCCCGCCGGTACTGGTTCTTGGTCCTCAAATGGAGCCTTAAGGCGGGTGAATCTGTCCTGCTGCAACGGAAGGAAGCTCACAATCCTCCGGGGGGCTGCGGTCTGATGATCGGTATCTCGCCAGCGACCTGCGCGCAGTGACCGATGAGAAGGTTCCGGCACCGGATCTGCTGGAGCGTTTCTACCCATACCGGCGCTGCTTCTACCATCGGGCGGGAGTTCTCCCGCGACAGATCCGTTTCAGGCGATGTATCTAGAGCGATTTCAGGACGTTATTCCTGCATTTTTCCGGAAAAACTCCCTTAGAATCGGTTTTTGTCCCATAAACGGTTTATCCCGAAACGAACAGAGAACAATTGTGGGTGCCGCAGGTGGCGCCTGCAACGGTGCGGAGGTTCACCCGGCCAGTAGCGAATTGAATGGGTGAACGTCCCGCGCGCCCGGAGGCAAAGGGAATGTGTGCTCTTCCCGTACTTGAAGGTATGCCTCTCCTGCCTCCGGGAAGGAATCCAGGAGAACGATCATGAATAAGCTACGCAGGATTGGAAGAGTATCCATCCTTTTGGGAGTGCTGCTTTGTGTAGCACTCGTATCGACCGCGAGCGCAGAAGAGAAGACCCTTGAGCGTTCGTTCATGCAGGATGAGGCGGCGCTCGAACATTATGCACATTTATCGCCTGATGAGCAGGCGATAGTGCTCAAAGCGTTGAAGGAGACATATTCCTCAGAGAGTGAATTTGAGAAGAACGCCGCAGAACTGAGGGAGATCTGGGATGGAACGTCAACGCTGGATGAGACAGGAAAGCGGGAACTGCTGGCATCGATAATCGCCAGTGTATTTACCTACTATTGCCCGGACTCTTCTCATCAGATAGGCCCCATGTGGGGTGGTGCAGATGGTGAGAACCCTGACGGGGTTCACAATGCCCTTGCTGGGATTGCCGGACAAAAGAGGGGCTGGGGATATTCAGAGACAAAAATATTGGATGCGAACTCAAAAGCTCCAGATACTTGGGGTCTTCCACAGATGGTCGAGCACTATCTGAACGGGGCCCCATTCTTCAGCAACGCCCCGGATAAATGCAGTTACTACGCAAACGAGGCAAGGACCCAGATGAGGTCGAACCCCTACAGTGAATCTGCCTGGCGGTGCCTGTCCTGGTCGATGCATTATATGAGCGATCTGTCCATGCCGTGGCATACTCAAGGTGTAACCGATCCGGCACAGCTGGCGACGCATACCCTTTATGAAGGATACGTGCAGGAAAAGTTCACCGATCCTGAGTATGGGTTTAAAGCGGCTCTTGTATCGGCTCCCAACACCTGGGTCGTAATATCCGACCCCGCTTCAAGTGCGCGATCTCTAGCATCCTACTCCTCAGCACGGTATCCTGGACTTCAATTGAAGATCGCTACTACTCCTTTTGGATGGGGAGAAGATACCTGGGTCAAGTCGACAACTAAGGATCTCTTGAAAGAAGGTCTCAAGTATAACATGGGTCTCGTCGAGTACGCGACACATTAACCAAAAACCCTTTTTTGGTGAGAGAATGGATGAAAAACATCAAACAACCCGAAAGCAGGTCAAGAACTTGATAATAGCGCTCTCTATCCTCGCCGTGGTGGTTTTCCTGCTCTTCCTTGCTGTTGGGTTCGTCGAGACCACCCTACCGAATAACTCCTACGCGATCAAGATCACCGGCCTTTCCGGTCTTGCCGTGAACGGCACCGCCACGGTCATGGTCCCGATCCCGGCGAATGTGGATGGTGTTCCGGCGATCTCAGAGGAGGTGCTTACCGATCGGTATCAGGCCTTCGGGTGGCAGACAGCAATCCGGGAGACCCCGTATGGGAAGATGCTTGCGTTCACGACGACGGGCGGCTACGCGCCCGATATCTCCGTATCGTCCGGTGAGTTCGAGACGAAAGAAGAACCGCGGTTGCTCGTGCCCGTGTTCGCGACACCCGAAAATATGGGCGCCGAAGAGTTCAGCCGGACATCGGGCGGGACCTACACCACGGTCGTCTTCCTCGACGGCTTCGTCCCGCCGCCGGAGAATGCAACCCCGATCTCGTTCAGCCTCAGGTACCAGGGAGGCGGGGGCATGAAATACCTGATAAAAGAGAACGTCTGGACGGCGACGGTGAATACTGCCGTGCCGGGCACAGTGTCCGGGTTCATCCCGGTTTCGGCCGAATACCATGTTATCACCGGGGGTATCTATCTTTGATGGACGATCCCATGCGAAAGAACTCCCGGCGGACTGTGAGCATCGCCCTCCCGGGACTGCTTATAATCGTCATCTGTCTGGGGGTTTTTGTTTCCATGCACTCCGCAGGGGCCCGGGACGATACTCAACTGCCGTTGGACGAAAACCTATCATCGCCATTGGATGATAACCAATCCCCACTATCCGGGCAGTCATGGCACCTTACATCCTACCGGGCAGAGACAACCATCTCCGTCATTGAGAAAACGGACCCAATTATCGCGTTCACCGACGACGGGCGGGTCAGCGGCACCTCCGGGTGCAACATCTTCTTCGGGGGCTACGCCCTCTCCGACGGCACGTTCACGATCCGCGAGATAGAATCGACGAAGATGACCTCAACTCCGGAGGTGCTCAACCAGGAGAGGGTGTTCTTTTCACTGCTCCTGAAAGCGAAAACCTACTCAAGAGACGGGGACTGCCTCCGGTTGTTCGATACGTCCGGAAGAGAGATCCTCTCCTTCACAAGTCAGACACAACCGCTCCAGGGGAGAGCGTGGTCTCTCTGGTACCCACGGAATGATACGGGAGGAGCCGTTCAGAACCTCGGTCTCGACCTGATTTCATTGCAGTTTCTGGAGGAAAATCAGTTCCGGGGGACCATCGTGGGCAATGACTACTGCGGGACATATGAAGATTCCGGGGATGCCATCCGGTTTAGATCGGTGGAAGGGTGCCCGGAGACCCTCGAGGGGTGTGTCGAATTGCCCGAATGGTACCGCTCGCTCCTGGAACAGGCGCACGATTACAGGATAACGGGGGCTCAACTCGATATCATGAACGAGAACGGTCACTCCATCCTGTCGTTTACCCGGATGTCCCCTTCACTGGTCTCGCCTGCCTGGTATCCGCAACAGTATCGGGCGGCAGATGGATCAGGTCTTTTGCCATCGACGGAGACTTACGACGCGGTAATCTTTATGCCGGACGGTATGGTCGTCGGAACCATCCATGGCATTCAGTTCTCTGCGCTATACGACGCAGATAACTCATCAATATCATTCGGTCCAGTAGCCATGCTTATCGCGGAAGGCGGCGGTTCCGGAGCGAGTGAATCACAGAAGCTGATCGAGTCAACATTCGGAGATGCAAGAACATATCAGGTCCGGAACGGCACGCTGGAACTCTCCTCCGGCGGCGGGGAATCCCTGATGATAATGACGGATAGACCTGTGCTGTAGCGTGATACCCGCCCCGGAGTTCTTTCTCCAGGGTATCCCCATTCCAGCGGTAGCCGGGTTCTCAGGAGAACATCCCCGTGTTCTCTCTCTCTGTGGACGGCTGCGCTCGTGCAAGGAAGCGATCTCGCAGGCTTGGAACGGGCTATGCTCCGGCACAATGTGAAAACTACGTAAACATTGCCGGGGACTACTACGATCAACCGTCGATGTACAATGCATACACAAACCTGGGGTATTCGAGTCATTTCCTGACAGATGTAGGAAACCCGCTCCATACTGGCATGGAACTCGAACAGGCGCTGAATTCATGGGTTCACGGTGACTATGAGGCCTATGTCGCAACTAACGTACGATGGAGTATACTACGCCACTCGCGTTCTGCTCCACTAGGGTCGGGTGTTCAAAACAGGTGCAATCGATATGGAAGAAAATAATAACCCGAAATCAAGAAACCGACTCAAGATAGCAGGGATCGTCGTCGCCTGCGGCCTCGCCGGCGTCGTTGCCGTCGCGCTCGGCCTCATGCTCGCCGACGCCCTCATCATCTACGCTCACGAGAGTTCGGGCGGGCAGCCGATGCTCTACGTCATGGAGAGAGCGGAGCCGGGAGAGAGCATGATCGTTCCCCTGACCGAGAGGGACTTCGAACGGCATCCCGCACTCGACGCAGTCATCCGGGGCGAGGAGCAGAACCCGTCGGCGTGGGAGTGGGGCTCCCGGGACCAGCGCGTCGTCGGGGGTGCCAGGGTCTCGTACGCGGAGAGCAAGGCGCTCCACGATACTTACGGTCTCCAGGGGGAAAGGGAGCTGTACCCGCTCATGGAGTACGAGAGTGCGTACTACGTGGTGCTGACGACATGGCCCTGAAGGGGGTTCCTTTGTGCGGCAGCACCCTGCCTGATTCTGATGCAGGGTGCAGCGTGGTCATGCAGGGGCAGGTCAGCGCGAGGCGAACGGCGAGGAGCCCCTGCACCGGATCTGCCGGAACCTTTCTGCTCATACCGGCGCTGCTTCTACCATCGGGCGGGAGTTCTCCCGCAACGGATCCGTTTCAGGCGGTGCTGTCTAGAGCGATTTCAGGACGTTATCCCGGATTTTTCCGGAAAAACTCCCTTAGAATTGGTGTATGTCCCATAAACGGTTTATCCCGAAACGAACAGAGAACAATTGTGGGTGCCGCAGGTGGCGCCTGCAACGGTGCGGAGGTCCACCCGGCCAGTAGCGAATTGAATGGGTGAACGTCCCGCGCGCCCGGAGGCAATGGGAACGTATGCTCTTCCCGTACTTGAAGGTATGCCTCTCCTGCCTCCGGGACACTATCGGAGGAAAGCAAATGAATGGAAAGATTGGAATGCGGGCATTTTCCATGCTCCTAGCACTGCTGCTGGTGAGCGTAAGCGTTATGCCGACAATGGCTATGGATGCTAAAGCGCCCGATATTGGGAAGATGGACGTTGTGGATGCTGCAACACTTCAGGAGCGGTCTCCCGCGTTCATTAACGACCTTCGAAGTAAGGGATGTTCTGAAGATGAGATCGCTGAGGCGATTGTCAATTACCCTTGCGACAACGTATACCTTGACGGATGGACGGAGGAGGAGGCAAAAAAACTCTCTGAAGAACTGCGCGAGACACGTCTCGCCCACCGTCAAGCAGTGCTCTCTTCATCTGAAGAAAACATCTCCAACCTTCGATTTGATGACCAGCATCAATCCAACTCCGGGATGTATCTCTACGACGCCCTTTACAGTGGCCTGAACGGGTGGGTACATCCCGGGTCAATGAATTGTTCTTCAAGCGGTACTATCTATCAGTATCTTACGAGCCATTTAGGAAGAGAAACCGATGAACTGCCGAACTGGATCGAGATCGGTGTTCAAACGGTGTGGTGGAGGCCCGGCGAGTACATCCTCTTCACCTGGGACGAGAATGCCGAGGGTGATAACAAATGGGAAGATTATGGGACATTTACCGCGGGAGATAGGGACTATAATTTCGAAATTTATGTCAGCCCGGTCTACTATTCGGGGCAGGGGTATCCGTACATGCTCCTCTGGGAGGGGCAAGTTAAACGAACCGGATTCGTTCCATGGTCGGAGGGCGATACCAATGAGTTGCATGAATACTTCAGGAGTGAGCCCGGAACGTTCTCTGAAGTACCGACTTCGTATGTCTGGGACACCTACGTCTATTACGACGGGTATGGTGTGTGGTGGAATGAAAATCTGGATTCTCAGGTACCCAATCCCACAGGTATTCTACAAGATTTCCCTGATGCAAGAGCGAATTTTTATAAACCCCTGGGATCCCAAGCATACCTGGTAGAAACATGGATGCCTTAACCGGAGGAATGCTCGGAGGATCTGCAGTAATCCTCTCCCTCCTGCTTTTATGCTCCGCAGGCTGCGTCGAGGAACAACCGAAGAACCTCTCGGAATGTATCGGGTCGTCGTTGACGGCACCCATCTCCCGTACGGATGCCGTCCTGGTGACTCTCTCCGATCCGGAAATTGTAGAGAAGGTGAGTGGCGAGAACTATACGTTCCGGATCTCGGTCGCGGAAGGCAGCAGCCCTGAAGCGCGCGAAGAGGCGTTCAGGGAATATTATCTGGTGCGGATCGACCGCTACTCCCTGACGACCGGCGAACAGACCGCCGGCCTGCTGGTGACGGTTACGTACGACGGACGCGTCGGCCCGACCCTCTGGGTGTCGCCTGCCCGTGGACCGTATACAAAGCCGCCGGAGAACATGTCCGCCGGGGGGATCCCCGGCGAGGGGTCTTTGCCGGGGGCTTGATGACCGAGTACAAAGGTACGCGTTACGTGGTGCTGACGACGTGGCCGTGAAGAGGGGCTCCCGGGGACAGGTATTGTCCAAAATTCGCCAAACACCAACAGACATGACCACCTGGTGTCGGATCTCTCCTGCTATGTTGGTCCTCTTATCGGCCGGTGCAACGCAGGCCCCGGCCGGCTGCGGCATGCTTCAGAAGGTAAAAAGGATTGAAACGCCTCGACGTGTAGCTGATCGTGACAGAAAAGGGATATAGAAGAACGTTGAGTTTCCAATTATGGATGCTGCAGGTGGTGCCCGCAAGATTGAGGGTGCACGAACATGAGTAAATTTTCAGTCCCGATACTGTTTTTCGTCCTTGTGATCAGTCTCTCCGCAGGACTGTGCCTCTCCGAAGGCCTGCGGGATCAGGGGCCGGCAGCCTCCGCCGCGAAACTCCAGCCATATCAGCCAGCACTCGCCGGATTGGACATCGAACACCTCAAAGCCAGCCTGAACAAGCGAGAGCCCGTCACCATCACGCTCGGAGGGCTTCCCTTCTCGAAGGGCGGAAAAACCGCATCGCTTCCGGACCTGGAGGACTTCACCACCGCCATAGAGGATCAGATACAGAAAGACTACCTCTATCCCAACGGGTCTCTCATCGGTTTCGGCCACGACGTCGACGGGTATCTCCGGGTGGGTATCTGGAACGGCCCGCCCCCGCCGGAGAACGTCTCCTCGATAGAAGCGATGTACGCGATGCTTGATGGGCAGGCAAAGGAGATGGGAATCGAGAACATCCCGGTGAAGTTCACGGTCTTCACCTCCCCGTCGGTACTGGACCTCGGCCCTCGAATGGAGCCTTAAGGCGGGTGAATCTGTCCTGCTGCACCGGGGGTTCTCCAGGGGCCGCACCTGATGATTGATATCTCAGCCGGCGACCGCCCCCATCCCGGATCACCACGGTTTATCACCCGCCGCTCCCAATACCTACATTATAGAGGCTACACTATGGAGATGGAGATCGGATTTACCAAACTGCAGGGAAACGGCAACGACTTTATTCTGATTGACGAATTCGAACAGGAAGCCATCCCCGAGGAGATGAAGG
>Ga0265294_10011295_pt1 | contig 10052 bp, 9 predicted proteins | sample MunlanPumphouse3_FD_192504 | JGI IMG/M metagenome (GOLD analysis project Ga0265294, IMG submission 192504) | Groundwater microbial communities from a municipal landfill in Southern Ontario, Canada - Pumphouse #3 | ecosystem: Environmental > Aquatic > Deep subsurface > Groundwater | place...
GAAGAGTTGAATTTTTGTATGCAAGCACGCGGATTTAAAGGGGAGATTTATTTAAATCAAACCAACGCACTAAACAAATATGATATTATTTTAACTGCAATGGTTGTTGCTGTAATTTTGCTATAAAGAGAGACTATGAGTTGTTCGGTGCATTTAAAAGAGATTTCGTATTCAAATGAAAATAAATCTATTTTAACACAAATAAACCTGCACGTAGGACATGAAGAAAAAGTAGCAATTATTGGAGCAAACGGCTCAGGTAAAAGCACTCTTTTAAAAATCATAGCAGGATTAGTTTCTCCCACAAGTGGAAGCATTGAACTTTTTCATGAACCCATGAAGAGTTTAAAAGCATTCAAAGCCCACCGACACCAAATTGGTTACTTACCACAAGATGTTAACAACCATTTTTTATGCCCCACGGTTATAGAAGATGTCTGTTTCTCTCTTCGTGCCAATAAAATAAGCCAAAAAGAAGCTATTCATAAAGCTGAAAAACTGCTGGAACAATTAAATATAACACACTTAAAAAACAGAAGCGTATTTGAACTAAGTGGCGGAGAACAAAAAACGGCGGCACTAGCAGGATTGCTTGTTCTTGAGCCAAAAATTCTACTCCTAGATGAACCCACCAACGCATTAGATGAACAAAGTCAAGAAAAAATTATTGATTTACTTAATGGAATTAAAAAATCTATGATTATAGTTTCGCACCATAAAAGTTTTATAGAGAGCCTATCTAGTAGTATGTACGAACTAAAAAACGCAAACTTAACAAAAATTAAATAAAAGAGAATAAAATGGATCCAAAAAAAAGATTTGATGTAAAAATAGGTTTAAAAGTCAATATTGTGCTAAAAGCAGACCAAAGAAACGGTAAATTAACACAAGGTGTAGTAAAAGATATTTTGACCAATTCTCCTTCCCATCCACATGGGATTAAAGTCCGATTACAAAGTGGAGAAGTGGGAAGAGTTCAAGAAATTTTATAGAGTTTATACCCAATTAATAATATCCATAAAATAGAAATGGTTGTTTGAATAAGCATAAAGGGGAACTTTTTTATTTTATGCCTAAATAAAAACATTGCAACAAATGCTCCTATAAAACCTCCAAAAATAGAGAGAATATGAAGTTTGTTTTCACTAATACGATGCTTATTTTTTATAGCTAATTGTTTATCTAAGCCAAAGAAGAAAAATGTAATTATATTTATGGTGAGTGCAATTAAAAATAGAGTGTTCATGGGGTTGATTTTATAGGAAAGGGGCTTAAAGTAGTGGTGGGGTGTATGTCTTCTTGATTTGATTTTCTACTCTTTTTCCCTTGAAAACTGGAAGTTTTTAAGAGCATATTTACACAGTAAACTAATTATTGAGAGTATAAATTTAAAACTTAATAATATTTATAGTTTTACATGTTTCATCTCAATACTAAATTACAAAAATGCAACTTTAATATCTCTACAATAAAAGTAGGTAAAGAATCCTTTATAAGTGTTAATTAAGCTCCTCTTCAGTATAATTTTTAACTTTTTTAGGAAACTCCCATGTTTCTCTAGAATGGTAGTATCGTTTTGATTATGCTTTTGCATATGTCAAAGTTTGCGAGAAGCATGAGCATTGCTTGAATTGCTCAAACCAATTAATATAGAGAATCTAAATACACAATTTTCATACCGTGTTTACATTACTTTATAATTTTTACCAAAGGGAAAAAATGCCTACAATTAATCAATTGATTAGAAAATCGAGAAAAAAGATAATTAAAACATCTAAATCTCCAGCGTTGGAAAGATGTCCACAAAGACGAGGCGTATGTACAAGAGTATATACAACTACACCAAAAAAACCTAACTCGGCTTTAAGAAAAGTTGCAAAAGTTAGATTAACAACTGGTTATGAAGTTATTTCATATATCGGTGGTGAAGGTCACAACTTGCAAGAACACTCAATTGTTCTTGTACGTGGGGGAAGAGTTAAGGATTTACCTGGGGTTAAATACCACATTGTCCGAGGTGCATTAGACACAGCTGGTGTTGCTAACAGAACTGTTGCAAGATCTAAATATGGTACTAAACGACCAAAAGCCCCTAAAAAATAAGTAGAAGGATAATAAAATGAGAAGAAGAAAAGCTCCAGTTAGAGAAATAATGGCTGATCCTATCTACAGTAGTAAAGTGATCACAAAATTTGTAAATGCAATTATGTTAGATGGTAAAAAATCAACTGCAGAAAAAATAATGTATGGTGCTATTGCAAACTTAGATGGCAGAGGCGAAGACAAAGGTATTGATTTATTTGAAAGAGCAATTGAAAATGTTAAACCACTTTTAGAAGTTCGTTCAAGAAGAGTTGGAGGAGCTACATACCAAGTTCCTGTTGAAGTTAGACCTGTAAGAAGACAAACTTTAGCACTAAGATGGTTGATTGATGCTTCACGAAAAAGAAACGAAAGAACAATGGTTGAGAGATTAGCCAATGAATTGTTTGAAGCAGCAAGTGAAAGAGGCTCTTCTTTCAAGAAAAAAGAAGATATGCATAGAATGGCAGAAGCTAACAAAGCATTTGCTCACTACAGATGGTAGGAAAAAACAATGGCTAGAAAAACACCCCTTGATAAAGTTAGAAACATAGGTATTGCTGCTCATATTGATGCAGGAAAAACAACTACAACTGAACGAATTTTATTCTATACAGGTGTTTCTCACAAAATTGGAGAAACTCACGAAGGTTCTGCAACAATGGACTGGATGGAGCAAGAACAAGAAAGAGGAATTACCATTACAAGTGCGGCAACGACTTGTTATTGGAACCATCCAATTACAAAAGACCAGCTTCAAATTAACATCATAGATACTCCAGGACACGTTGACTTTACTATTGAAGTTGAGCGTTCTATGAGAGTTTTAGATGGTGCTGTTGCAGTATTTTGTTCAGTAGGTGGGGTTCAACCACAATCTGAAACAGTTTGGAGACAAGCTAACAAATACGGAGTTCCACGAATCATTTATGTAAATAAAATGGACAGAACTGGCGCAAACTTTTTTAATGTTGAAAAACAAGTGAATGAAAGACTAAAAGCAAATCCTATTCCTATTCAAATTCCAATTGGAGCTGAAGAGAACTTTAAAGGTATTGTTGACTTAGTTAAAATGAATGCTATTGTTTGGGACGAAGATGCTGAAATGGGTTCAAATTTCCACGTTGAAGCAATTCCTGCTGATTTAGTTGAAATAGCTAATGAATACAGAGAAAAAATGATTGAAGCAGCAGCTGAGTCTACTGAAGAGTTAATGGAAAAATATCTTGAAGGTATTGAATTAACTGAAGAAGAGATTGTATCGGGACTTAAAGACAGATGTCTAGCAATGGCTATTACTCCAATGGTATGTGGAACGTCATTTAAAAATAAAGGAGTTCAAACACTTCTTGATGCAGTTGCTATGTATTTACCAGCTCCAACTGAAGTTGCTGACATTAAAGGGGAAACTCAAGACGGTGAAGCTGTTATTGTTCCTTCAAGCGATGAAGGTGAAGTTGCAGCCTTAGCATTTAAAATTATGACTGACCCGTTTGTTGGACAGTTAACATTTACAAGAGTATATCGAGGTGTTTTAGAATCTGGAACATACGTACTAAACTCTACAAAAATGAAAAAAGAGAGAATTGGACGACTGCTGAAAATGCACGCAAATAGCCGAGAAGAAGCAAAAGAGCTTTATGCTGGTGAAATTGGTGCGGTTGTTGGTCTTAAATTTACAATTACTGGAGATACTTTAGCTTCTGAAAAAGATCCTGTAATTTTAGAGAGAATGGAATTCCCTGAGCCTGTTATTTCTGTTGCAGTTGAGCCAAAAACAAAAGCTGACCAAGAAAAAATGGGAATTGCTTTAGGAAAACTTGCAGAAGAAGATCCATCATTTAGAGTTGCAACAGATGAAGAGTCTGGACAAACAATTATTTCTGGAATGGGTGAGTTACACTTAGAAATTTTAGTTGACAGAATGAGACGAGAGTTCAAAGTTGAAGCAGAAGTGGGAGCTCCACAAGTTGCTTACAGAGAAACAATCAAAAATTCTGTTAACCAAGAGTACAAGTACGCAAAACAATCTGGTGGTAAAGGTCAATACGGTCACGTATACTTAAAAGTTAATCCACTCGTTGGAAGCGAAGAAAACTACAAATTCAACAATGAAATTAAAGGTGGGGTTGTTCCTAAAGAATATATTCCTGCAGTTGATAAAGGTTGTTTTGAAGCAATGCAAGGCGGTATACTAGCTGGTTACCCAATGGTAAACATTGAAGTAACACTGTATGATGGTTCTTACCACGATGTTGACTCATCTGAAATGGCATTTAAACTTGCTGCTTCAATGGGATTCAAACAAGCGTGTAGAAGTGCAGCTGCAGGTGCTATTATTTTAGAGCCAATTATGAAAGTTGAAATTGAAACACCTGAAGATTATATGGGTGACGTTATTGGAGATTGTAGTAAGCGAAGAGGACAAGTTGTTTCTATGGACGACAGAGCTGGTATTAAATTAGTTACAGCAATGATTCCATTATCTGAAATGTTTGGTTACTCAACGGATTTAAGATCTATGTCTCAAGGACGAGCAACATACTCAATGATTTTCGATAATTACTCAGAAGTTCCAAGAAATGTTTCTGAAGAAATCATAAAGAAAAGAAACGGATAATATCCGCTTTTTTTGAAAGCTAAAAGGGGGAAGATGAATTTCATCTTCCCCCTTTTTTTAATGAATAAGAAATATTTTTTATTCGTCCAACATTCTTTCTTGCATTTTAGCAATTGCTGCTTCGAAAAATCTAGGGTCAAATCCAAATTCAACTGCTTTTTGTAGTCCTAGTTCTACGCTTTCATTTTCTAGTGGGTTAATAATATTACATACAATTTTACTAACATGCAAAATTTGAGCTTGTTTTTGTATTTGTGGCATCGCTTTTGCAGGGTCATCGCTAAACTTAATTGAGTTAATAATATTTTGTGTTAAGTTCCAGTGTTTGAAAATGGCAGACGTAACTTCTGCTGTACTCATGCCTACAAATTTCTTTTCAATAGCATTGATATTTTTGAAATCAGCCTTTACTTCTTCCATAAATTCATTCTCTTTTTGTTCATCTACTAATGCACTGTTAATTAAAAGTTTTCCACTTTCTTGTAAGAAAGCTGGAAGTATTAACTCATTTTTTAAATCAAGGTCAATTTTTCCAACCCAAAGATTTATGAAATTTGATTGCATATTTGCTAATCTTAAAAAAGTATCAGTATTTCCACCATAGGCATTTAAGTCGCTGTTTAATGCTTGTTTAATTCCTGTGCCTAAAGCTATTGAAATACTAAAGTTAACGCCAAGAAGGCTAATAGCACGACTTAAAGTGTCAACTTTACTAGCAAATCCAAACATTGCAGAGTTTGCTGTTTTTAAAATGGTAGATACCATAATTGGGTCTTGTTCAATTATTTTTGATAAATCGGAAGATTCAAAATTACTTGTTTTTTTAAACTCTTCAATTTCTAAAAGAGTTTGAGGCAAAGGTGCTAGTGTATCAATTCGTTTTAAAAGTTCAATATAGGTCATACAGTTAAATCCTTAAATAATTTATTTTGTGATTTTAACACAATAATATTTAATGTTCTGTCAAAGAGTTTTGTGCAATATCTTTTAGAGGTTTTATAATATAACGTAAGATGCTCTTTTTCCCTGTTAAAATATTTATATTTGCAACCATTCCTGGCAAAATAGGGGTTTTTTCATCAAAGCCTAATAAGTCTGCTTTAACACGAATAACGTAGTGTGAATTTCCCATTTTATCTTCTGAACTATCAGGAGAAATAGATACTATCTCTCCTTTTAAAAGCCCATATCGTGAAAAGTCATACGCTGTTATTTCAATAGAGACTTTTTGAGCTGTCCAAATTTGTGCTCTGTCTGAAGGTTTTATTTTCGCTTCAATAATAAGTTTGTCTTCAATAGGAGTAATTTCTGCAATAGTATCACCTGGTTTAATGATTCCATCTACGGTGTTAAAGTAGAGTTTATTTACCACGCCGTTTACGGGACTAATTATAAATTTTCTCTGTTCTCTGTCCTGACTGGCTTTATATTTTTCTTCTATTTGCTTAATATTGAGTTTGACTTCAGAGAGTTGTTTTAAATTTTTAGACAAAATTTCAGAGTTAACATTTTCCATTTTTTTTGAAGCCTCTTGAATCTCTTGCTTAACAATTGGAATAGTGCTTCGTGTGGCTTGAATTTCAGTAACAAGTCTTTGTTTTTTGGATAACTCAGCTAAATAATTTTTCCTTGAGGTAACATTTTTTTTCAGTAAAGCATCTTGAATTTCCATATTTTCATTGGCAACTTGCAGTTCAAGCTCTATATTATTGGCTTTTGTTTGCAACTCTTCGAGTTTAAAGCGTTTTTGTTCAAGCTGATCTTTAGCAATTCCTAAAGCACGAATTCTGTTAGCATTCTCTTCTTCATAAATCTGCATCTCATTGGAAAGAATATCGGTTATTTCTAATGAAAACTCTTTGGGATAAGTTAATGGCTTTTCATCAATTAAAGCTTGAAGTCGCATGGCTCTAGCTTTTAAAGCCATAATTTCAACTTCTTGTGATTTTATATCTGCCATAAAATATTCATTTTTAATATGGTATAAAGTATCACCTTTTCTAACGCTATCGCCTTCTCTGACTAAAATTTCAGAGATAATACCCCCTTCAAAGTGCTGCAACATTTTGGTTTGTCCTGAGGGTACTACTTTTCCCTCGCCTTTAACTACTTCATCTATTTGCGTAAAGGTTGCCCAAATTAAAAAGGCTACCACAAAAGCAATTAAGGGGTAAATTACTAGTTGGTAGTTCCATTGTTCATCTTCATAATGTATTTTCATTTAAGCGCCTTTGGGAGTTCGTAGAGCTTGAAGCACAGCATCTCGTGGACCATCTGCTACAATTTTGCCATTGTTTACCACTAAAATTCTATCTACTAGTTCAAGAGCTGCAAAACGGTGAGTGATTAAAATGAGTGTTTTATTCTGCACGATGTGTTTTAAATTGTCCATAAGTTTTTTTTCTAAGCCCACATCTAAGCCCGTGGTAGGTTCATCTAAAATTAAAATTGAAGGGTCATTGACAATAGCACGAGCTAAGGCTACAAGATGTTTTTGACCTGTACTTAAATTTGAACCTCGTTCACCTACTGACATACCATCGCCTTGTCCACTTTTTTTGATTAACTCTTCTAAGCCAATAAGTGTAATTATTTCCATCATTTTTTCTTTACTTATAGGAGAAGAGAGTTCAATATTCTCTTTTAAGGTGCCATTAAATAAAAAAGGGTCTTGCGTCATAACTCCAATATTTTGCCGTATTTCTACGGGATGAATGGTAGAGGTGTCGTGGTGATCAATAAAAATACTTCCTTTTGTAGGATGTAAAAGCCCGGTTAGAAGCCTTAACACTGTTGATTTTCCAGCTCCTGTTTGACCAATAATTCCAACTTTTTCACCATTTGTAATTTTAAAATTAATATTGTCAACCGACGGATATTTAGTATTTTTAAAGTAATAAGTAACATTTTTAAACTCAATATCGCCTTTGAGTTTTCCTAATCCTATTTGAATATTTTTTTCATTTTCTAAAGGCAAACTCCAAAAATCTCTTAAATGGTGCAAGGAGTCTTTAATCTCTTTAAATTTAATTACCATGCTAGAAAGCGTAATAATAGGAACCATAGCGCGGCTTGCTAAAATAGTTACAGCAATTAACCCTCCCACACTTAAATTTTTATTTGAAATTTCAAAAACTCCTACAATGACTACTAAAATAGTAGTTAGTTGTATAAAACTTTGAGAGGTGTTCAAAGCAAAGGCATTAACTTTTTGAATTTTCATTTGAATATTCTCTGCATGAGCAATAATGCTTCGCCAATTAAAAAGCTTTGATGAAACTGCATTGGAAAGTTTCACCGTGTCTGTTCCTTGAATGGCTTCAACTAAGAAGTTTTGTTTAGATTGAATATTTTCCAGATGCTTTTTACTTAAATTAGCAATGGGAATTTGTAAAGCTAAATTGACGATAATAATAAGAATAGCTATAAATAAAGGCACCATTGCAACTTTTGTTGAAATAAACCCAATGGCAATAAGAGCAAAAATAAAAAAAGGAAAATCGATTATTTGCATAACAGACCTAGTAGCGAAAAAATCTCGTACAACAGAGAGTTCTTTAAATAAATTGGCTTTTGCTCCAATCATCATAGTGTCATATTGCGATTGTAAAGACAATACTCGCTTCATAAGATCTTCTTCAAAATATAAAGAGAGTTTTTTTCCTGTTTTATCAATAATATGATTCCTAGCACTTTTAAAAATTAACTCAAAAATTAAAACAATGACCAGCCCTAAACTTAAAACAAATAGAGTTTCATAGGCTTGATTAGGGACAACTCGATCGTAAACGGTCATAATAAATAAAGGAACAAACAGAGCAAATAAGTTAATAAAAAATGTTAATACTCCTACTTCTACGTATGATTTCCAAAATGATTTCACAGGTTCCCAAAACCAGTTATTATTTATTGCTTTTTCAAGGAGTTCTTTTTTGTTTTCTTCTCTAAAAATTAAAATGGCTGTTTCAAAGTTTTTAAGTTTTGAATACTCTATTTTAATATTTTTCTTTTCAGCCGTATCGTAAAGTTCAATGGTTTTATTGGCAATATTTTTTTGATAAATTAAAGGAGTTCCATGTTCATCAAAAATAATGCACGGTAAAAAATGGTTAGGAATGTGCTGAGCATTGGTTTTCTTTTCTAATGCAATTAAGCCAATTTGTTCACACACCATAAAAATGGATTCTTTGTTGAACTCTTTATTTTTAATGGCATCTAAGCTAGCAATGGTTTCAAAGCTGACTTCTCCGTAGTAAAAATCAAGCATATATTTAAAAGAAGAGAGTAAAGGTGTATGTTTTATTTCGTTCAAAATTAACCTTAGATTAGAGTAATAGTCTAATCATTATAAGTAAATTATACTTACAAGGAAGTAATAATTTAAGTTATAGTTATGGTTTGTTACTATAAAATGTCTTTATTTACAAGGATACAACTACTATGTTTACTTTTATTAAAATGCTACAAGAACTATTTACAAAATTAAAAAAAAATAAAGGGCTTTGGTTTACAACACTGAGTATTGTTTCCATAAGTGGTATTTTTATTTGCATGTATATTATTATGACCATGACAGATAGAGTCTCTAAAGAGGTTTACAAAAGTATGTCAGAGAGTTATGAGCGAAGCTTAACGGTTAAACTAGATAATAAAAAAATAGAGTTTGAAAAAATATTATTGACAATGCAGCAAAACACGACACTTCTAACTGCTATAGAAAATAATAATACAGTTGCCATGAACGAAGCTAAAAATTTAATAAATGAAGAGTATATTAAAAACAGTTTTACCGACTTAAGCATTGATATTGTTAATACAACCAATAAAGACAGAATTTTTAGAAATACTATTAACAGTGTTATAAATACTAAGCGGCCTTTGTTTGGAATTGAAGTTTTAAGTGAAGGGGCTTTTTTTACTTATTTATTGCCTTTGGAAAAAGATGGAAATATTTATGGTGTTTTGGAGATAAAAGAGTCTATTCACTCTTTGCGAAATGATTTTATTAAGCAAGGAGGAGAGTATGTTTTTCTTCTTAATAAATCGATGCTCTCTTTTATTTCACTTGAGGCCAGAACGGGGAATTTTAAAGAAGCAAACCAAGAGTATATGATTAGAAGTGATCGATACAATACCAAATTTGCATCTTCAATATCTACCATGCAAGATCAAAAATATGAACAATTTTTAAAAGATAAACATATTGTTGATCAAGGTTATTTTAAGATATCAAAAAAAATAATTGATATTAACGGGGCTGATATTGGATTAATTATTGTAGGTGAAAGTACCGATGCCAGCGGAGGATTTGTAAACATTGCAGATAACATGACCAACACTGTTACTACAG
>Ga0265294_10011297_pt1 | contig 10051 bp, 10 predicted proteins | sample MunlanPumphouse3_FD_192504 | JGI IMG/M metagenome (GOLD analysis project Ga0265294, IMG submission 192504) | Groundwater microbial communities from a municipal landfill in Southern Ontario, Canada - Pumphouse #3 | ecosystem: Environmental > Aquatic > Deep subsurface > Groundwater | place...
GGTCGCAGTTTCCGTTGCAGCAACAGGCCGTGGCCTTCTCATTCTTCTTTCCAAACAACGCCATGATCACATCCTCCTTCACGCGTCACTGAGCAGCCGGACTGCCCACGGTTCCTATCTGTGCCTGCACATCGGTAAGCAACAATCCCCTTTGCATGAGCAGTTGGATTTGCTTTCCTTTCCCTTATAGAAAGCCTCAAGGTTCGCAGGCAATTCATACGCATCGCAACAACCGGTGGTTCCAATCCGTCCATATACGGCTCTGAGGATGGCTTGGGCGAGCATGTCTTTTGGGGGGACCTCGTAAGTTTTCCCGTCATGCTCGAATATCCGGCAGCTCACATCGGTTCCGCTCAAGTCACTGCAGCAACCACAACTGTTTTCCGCAACCGATTGACAAACATCCTGCCCGTTCACACGTATCGTCGGGGAGGAAAGGAACCGGTACCGCTTCGCGATATCCGCAGTATCCATCTTTATTTTCTCGTACTCCACCTCGTATCCGGCAAGCTGCAGCGCCGGAGTGAGCGTAATCATGACCTCGTCAAGCACCCCTTCGGTACCGATGCAACGATCACATGCCAGCAAATCCAGATACAGGTATTCGACCAGGACCCTTTTAATTCCATCCTCCGCACTTCCGCAAGAACAGGGAATCTGCTTCGGTCCCGCTCCGCGGTTCGGCGGCGTCCAACAAGTATCGTCGCCCACATAGATGATCGCGCCTACCGGACAACGGTTTTTGCAATCGTGGCAATGGTCAATGCAATCTTCAGGTCTTCTGACGACTGGAGATGGAGCTTTCGCTTTGTCATACACATTATGGGGGCATTTTGATACACACGTACCGCACTCCACACATGCTAGGTAATCTATGACGGGATACCAAGTCTTTGCCATCGGTTCCTTCCTCCTACATGACCAGCGCTTGCAAGGCGTTGAAAGCGTATCCCACCATGATTATCCCCATCGTACAGATGGTAATGAACAGCGCGAGCAACTTCGGTTTGACTGCCTTTCGGAGCATGACGAGTGAAGGAATCGACAGGGTGGTCACTCCCATCATGAACGACAGGACCGTACCCAGCTGGGCTCCTTTTGCCAGCAATGCCTCGGCTATCGGAATCGTGCCGAAGATATCTGCGTACATCGGTATGCCGACGACTGTTGCGATGACCACTCCGAACGGATTGTCGCTTCCGAGCAGGGACACCACCCATGATTCGGGTATCCAGTTGTGGATCAAGGCACCGATGCCGACACCAACCATGATGTACGGGAACACCTTTCTCAACGTGGACAACATCTGCTCCCCCGCATACGTCAAGCGATCTTTTCGTGTAAGATCAGGTGATTCGATGTCGACTCTTGCGGCAGTGAGTATGAAGTTCTCAACATGTGCCTGCATGTGTGCCTTCTCGATGATTGTACCACCGATGATGGCTATCACCAGACCAAAGACGACATACATGACGGCAACCCTCGCTCCGAATATGCTCATGAGTAGGACAAGCGAACCCATATCCACCATCGGTGAAGAAATTAGAAAAGAAAACGTGACCCCGAGCGGCAATCCCGCCGATGTGAAGCCGATGAACAACGGGATGGACGAGCAGGAACAGAATGGAGTCACAGTCCCGAGCAGAGCGGCTACCGAGTTCGCTCCGATTCCGCGAAACCGACCCAAGATCTTTTTGCTACGCTCCGGGGGAAAGTAGCTTTGGATATAGCTTATGATGAAGATCAAGGCACAGAGCAGCACCACAATCTTAACAGTATCGTACAGGAAGAACCTTAGGCTCCCGATCCAACGATTGGAAAGATTCATCCCAAGCACGGACAATAGTCTTCCGATCAAATCATCGAGATATGCCATCCCGAGCACCTGCTTTTGGAACACGTCCCAGATTGTTTGCAACATGGTCATGCATCACCTTTTCATTGGCTGGCTATCGCAATGGCGATTGGAGCAACGTGCTTCTTCTCTTCCGACGGTTTTGGGAGTTGTCAGCTCCTTAAGCAGCGACAGGGCATGGGCGCTGCCGCTTTCACTGATTTTATAATAGGTCCACTTGCCTACTTGGCGGCTTTGCACGACTCCGGATTCGACAAGAACCTTCATGTGATAGGACAGCCCCGGCTGCCCGAGGTCCAACTTTTCCAACAGCACACAAGCGCATTTCTCCCCGTCACGGAGCATCTCAAGAATTTGAAGTCGCTTCTCGACGCAAAATACCTTGAATATGCGTGCTTGCTCGGTAAGGATTGTGTGCACGGTTCACCTCACATCAATATTTTTCGATGTATGCAATCATGCACCTTACATCGAAGATTGTCAATATGAGAGCAGTATGTCTTGGAAACAGCCGACTAAGAACATGACGAATCGGATGTAGTGCCATCCCAAGTTCAATGCTATTACAACATTGGAACTCCTCCTCACGTTAATTATCATCTTCTCGCTTCAGGGACAACATTATTTTGGAACAACCACTGTATGTCGTATTGATTGCAGTCGTATTGATGCTGCAAAATGTAATCTGTGCGGACCTCACCCATATGCTATCCAAATAGGCTAAGCAGCCGCATACGATTGCTGCTCAAGCCTCATTGATAGCAGCATCGGGCTTTTCTAACCTGGCAGAGGCCGAAGTAATAGGTCTGTTTGGTTCTGTATTTCCAGTCATACTTGACTGTACGGTTGGCATAATGATGGAAGTACCTGTCATGCTTTTATTGGTACGCTTTATAAATAAATCTAAGGATTGGTATGGAGGAAAATGCTGTATCGTGTCAGAGAGATGCAGGAATCCGATTGGGATCAAGTTAAAGATATTTATCAACAGGGGATGGATACAAATCAGGCTACGTTCCAAACGGAGTGTCCTTCCTATGAAGAGTTTGACCGATCCCACATGGAACATTGCCGTCTTGTTGCAGTAGATGAGGATATTGTAATCGGATGGACAGCTCTATCGCCTATTTCAAGCCGCTGCGTGTATCGAGGTGTAACAGAGTTGAGTAGCTATGTACACGTCTCTTACAAAGGCAAACAGGTCGGAACCCAACTTTTAAAACATTTAATTACAAAATCAGGGGAGTACGGAATCTGGACGCTGCAATCGGGAATCATGAAAGATAATACAGCAAGCATCCGGTTGCATGAGAAGTGCGGTTTTCGCATGGTTGTGTATCGTGAAAGAATCGGGCAAGACCAGTATGGCACTTGGCTTAATACCGTCCTCATGGAACGAAGAAGTAGTATATCGTAAGCGGAAGAAAAGTGATAATCTGGTTGGATTCAGATGAAACCAATCGTTAGCTTATCAGAAAATTACAGCCATCTGCTTCTCTACCTTATTGTCATTTACTTGACCTTCTGGTTTTGCCTAGTTTTAAGGCATAAAAAAGGCAACTAATTTGTTATGCACAAACCAGTTGCCTAAAGAGCGAGAGACGGGACTTGAACCCGCGACATCCACCTTGGCAAGGTGGAGCTCTACCACTGAGCTACTCTCGCAAGACTAGCTATATATACCCCAGCATCACGCTGTAGGTCAAGTGCGAGAGGAGGGATTTGAACCCTCACACCTACGGTACTAGATCCTAAGTCTAGCGTGTCTGCCAGTTCCACCACTCTCGCAGTGGCGACACTTTCAATTTTCTTGCGAAAATTCAAAGAGTCACGATGAGCCGCAAAGGGATCGAACCTTTGACCCGCAGATTAAGAGTCTGCTGCTCTACCAGCTGAGCTAGCGGCCCATTATATTATCAAAAAACGCGTCCGGCAGGATTCGAACCTGCGACCTACGGATTCGAAGTCCGGAACTCTATCCAGCTGAGCTACGAACGCATCATGCACCGTACTGTGTAGCATCGCCGCACTAGGGTGGATGACGGGGCTCGAACCCGCAACAACCAGATCCACAATCTGGTGCTCTACCATTGAACTACATCCACCAAGAACTGATCGCAGTCCGGATACACCAGAGCAAATCAACGTAGAGTACCTTGCCCGATTAGCCTGGTTTTGTCAATACCCGCAACCTGTTTTTTCATCTACAATGCGAGACTAGAATCGCAATACAATGGCGCCATCGTATCGTCTTTTCAGCCAGTACGGTACGAAGGCTTGAGATTAGTTCTTTTTCATCTACCGTGATAAGCGCTTCATCCCAAGCAGGTTTGTAAGATTTTTCTATCCAGCGTCTGAGATCCTCGGTACTGATCCAACGCTCTTCTGCCATGTCGAATGTTTTTACTGTGGATTGAAATCCATGCCGGCTACACGTTTCTACCAGTTCTTGAGGTGACCAAACCAAAGGATTTCCTTCGCGATAGATCGAGGCTTCAGCTTTCTCAAACAGATTTCTCGTTGTTTCATTTTCTACGAATTCGGATAACCGGCTCCCCGATGCCGGGATGGTTTCACAAAGGGCAAGGGTAGACGTATCGGTCATGCGTTCTTTAAGTACATCGAGGATAAGCACGTCCTGGCTTAGCCGGCTAAGCAGATTGCGACCGATGATCGCTTCGAATCTGAGATCCTTGTCGATGCTCCTGACTGCCTGGTCATATGCTCCGAAGAGTATCGTCGGCTGATGTAACTCGTCGAGCGTTTTTGCATACTGTTGTACGTGGCGGTATTGATCTTCTGTTCTGCAGATGCCTACGGCGAGTCCTTCGGGGGTTCTGCGAAATGCTTCCCAGAGCAATAATCCGTGTCCGGCATTTACTACCAGCACACGATCGTGCCTTGCCAGCGTTATCTCGGAAAATAGTGCCTGGCGGATATGCTGCAAAAGCATGCCGCGCTCGCTTGAGGCACGCCGAACCCACCGCTCGCGCACAGAATCGGCGGGGCTGAATGTCAGCTGCTCGATATGCTCGTCTTCAGAATAGGCTTCGAGTTGAGCTTCGCGACGACTCAGTACGTCTTGTTTAAGATGTTTTTCGAATCCTTGTTCAGACGGATTGTAGAAAATCGTTCCCTGTAGACCTGACGGCAGATATTGTTGTGCAACCCAATGATCCTGATAGGCGTGGGGATACAGGTATCCTTCGCCATGTCCGAATCCTTTCTTGTCACGGCTTGCGTCCTTGAGATGGTTCGGAACTTGAGCGTCACGCTCTTGTTCGACCATTTTTAACGCATCGAAAAATCCCATCGTTGAATTGGATTTTGGCGCAGTCGCCAGATAGAGTGCCGCATGGGTTAGATGAAACCGGCCTTCGGGTAATCCGATTCTTTCGAAAGCTTGAGCATCAGCTTCGACAACTTGGATTGCCTCAGGATCGGCCAGCCCGATGTCTTCGCATGCACTGATGAGCATCCTGCGGAAGATGAACTTGGGATCTTCGCCGGCTGCAACCATTCTTGCCAGCCAGTACAAAACTGCATCGGGGTCGCTGCCTCGGATTGATTTGATAAACGCGCTGATGATGTCGAAGTGATAATCGCCTTCTTTGTCATACAGAACGACCTTTCTCTGGATGCTCTCTTCGGCGGCAGCGAGGGGGATATAAATCTCGGTTCCGTCTGCAGGGGGGAAAACGTCGTTCGTAGTCTCTACTGCCAGCTGCAGCGCGTTGAGCAAAGACCTGGCGTCTCCGTTTGAAATCTCTACCAGATGATCAAGAGCCCCCGGTTCGAATTCTATCTTCCAGCGTCCGTAGCCGCGCTGGGTATCCTTTAGTGCCTGGTGTGCGATGGCATATAATTCGCTATTTCCCAGTGGCAGTAGCTGAAATATTCTCGAACGGCTTACCAGTGCCGAATTAACTTCAAAATACGGATTTTCGGTTGTCGCCCCTATGAGGATGCATGTCCCGTTCTCTACCCAGGGTAAAAGCGCATCCTGCTGGCTTTTATTCCATCGATGAACTTCATCGACAAATAGGATTGTTCGCTTGTCGTAATGCTCGAGTCTTGAACGGGCTTCGTCGATTTCGTACCGTAATTCCTTAACTCCCGACAAGACTGCGTTCAATGTAGCAAATGCACATTTGGTTGTATTGGCAATGACGCGGGCTAGCGTAGTCTTGCCCGTACCCGGTGGTCCGTAAAAGATGACCGATGAAAGTTGGTCGGCTTGAATCGCACGCCGCAATAGTCTTCCCGGTCCAACGATATGGTCCTGTCCGATATACTCGTCCAGCGTCCTGGGCCGCATACGGTACGCTAACGGTTGCGATTTTGTTTCAACAGCGTTCTCAAACAGATTCATTACTGCCTCCCCGAAGGAGCGAACAAACGCAACTCTGGCGAATCATAGGCATTCGCTGTTGCCCGTATGATAGTCTCTTCAGTTTCCATCATTCTTTGCATTTCTTTGAAAAGTGTTTCAACGATGGTAGGAATCGGATCGATACTGGAAAATCCGGTATCTTCTGGTTCGAGAAGCGTCGAAAGATTGTTCGTGGCTTTCGTGTAAATACCATAACGGGATTCAACTGCCAACCACGACGAAAGCAGTTGCCCGCTTGTGCTTTGAATGGATGATTGCACGAAGGAACGTATCGACTCTGCATGCTGACTAAAGAATAACGCGGTTGCGGCATAAGGCCGACCCTGTATGATGTCGTACGGATCTTCGATTTTGGTGTTGTCTACGAGTAACGCAAGATACTCTACCGTATCTTCGTATACATTTGATACTACTGAATAAGCTGTGTGTAGATAGGCATCAAGATACAACCGTAACTGAGGGATTTTGTCCCTGGTGGCAATAATCGATTCGGAATTCTCTGGAAACAGCAAAGATTGATCTTGGTTCTTCCACATCTGTGGCAGAGTTTTCAGACGTACATCGTCCACCATCGTATCAAGCAGCTTGATAACCGCTCTGTGGGCAAATTCGGTATCTTCCTGAATAACGTCTACCGCACTCGATGTTTGGCATGCAGTTACCGCAAAACAGGCAGAGCACACAATTAGCAACAGTATTCTGACGGGAACCGAAAAGAAAATCTTCGCATGCATGAAACAACTATACCATCGGAAGAAATACGCTACAAGCCAGACCCTGCATTCTTGCTGTAACTATCTAGTAACAAACCTTTGTTGGTGATACATTCACTGCCATGGAATCTCGAGTAAGCAACGACTCGACCGTCGGTGATTTGAACCGCCACGTATGGCGCATGTCGTTTCCTACGATGGCAGGAATGCTGCTGCAGGCAGTTTACGATTTAGTCGACATGATTTGGATCGGTTTTATATCACCCGAAGCGGTTGCAGCCGTCACCATTTTTATTACGCTCTTTTGGATTGTCGAAATTCTCAATGAAATCGTCGGCACTAGTTCCGTCTCGATGATTTCTCAGAGTTACGGGACAGGTGATTTGGAACGAACGCGAATCATTTCGGAACAGACGCTGGTATTCAAAGCCCTGCTGGCAATTCTTGGGGCAATCATTATGCTCGTATGCCTGAAACCGCTGCTGCACTTTTTTACCGATGATTCGAAAGTCATTGCCCACGGCATTGAATATGGTGTGATCCGCTTGATCTTTTTACCGATCTTTTTCTCTTCCTACAGCGTAAATACGATTTTTCGGTGTACCGGGGATGCAAAGACACCGATGAAACTATTAATTACATCAGCAATTATCAATATGGTCGCCGACCCTTTGCTGATGTTCGATACGATTCCGGGTACTTCGATTAAAGGCTTGGGATGGGGTATGCAAGGAGCAGCAATTGCTACGGTCGGTTCTATATCGATTGCCTTTCTTGTCGGATTTATCATGCTGTTGAAAGGCAAGGCGGTAGTTACCATACGCTTTTCCCATCTCTTTAAGGTCGACCGGGAAACTGCTAAAAAACTGTTTACGATCGGTTTGCCTTCGGGACTGACGCTGATTATCCGTAATATTGCGGGAGTTGTGACGCTAAGACTTATCGGATTGTACGGTACCGCGGCATTGGCGATATTGGGGATCGGGACTCGAATCTATCAGTTCGGTATGATGCCGGGATGGGGTATCATGATGGGAAGCGGCATCATCATCGGGCAAAACCTGGGAGCGGAAAAACCACAGCGGGCGTTGCGTGCCGTACGCATATCGACAATCAACTGCATGGCAGTCGTAGGGTTCTTCTCATTGCTCCTGATGATTTTTCCCGGTCAAGTACTCAGCTTGTTCCTGGGAGGGCAGCAGGCGAGTGCCGAAGGGATTTTATTCATGATGATTTGCGGACCGAGCATGCTCATAGGTGCAGCCGGTTCAGGAATGGGATCGGCCTTTACCGGTGCCGGAGATAATAAACCGATGCTGTATGCCGGCCTCGTAAGCCAGTACGTGTTTATGATGCCCTATTCGCTTGTCGCGGTATTGCTGTTTAAACTTCCGATCGGATGGCTTTGGGCTGCCTACCTGCTCGGGGACTCTACGGAGTTTCTGACCCGTTGGTATTTCTATCGAAAGAAACGCTGGCTGCTCAAGCGGGTCTGAGCTTGTTGACGAATCACGTAAATAATGTAACATTATTACCAGACAAGGATTCGGATAAGGAGATAACGAAACATGACTGATTTTCGTGCCCAGATGTTGTCAAACGTAAAACTCCGGGAACGGAGTATCCTGAAGAATGTATATCTTTGGATGACTGCAGGATTGGCATTGACCGCAGTGGTTGCCTATCTCATTTCCGCTAGCAATATCGTCATAACTCCAACCGTAATGTTTATCGCGATCATCGCAGAGTTTGCGCTGGTGGTGTATCTATCTGCAAGGCTGCAGAAGATGTCGACTCTGGCTGCAGTATTGGCGTTTACAGTGTATGCGATGCTTAACGGAGTAACGTTGTCGATAATCTTCTATGTCTATGGCAGGTTGACGATTAGCCGGGCTTTCTTCACGACAGCGGCGCTTTTCGGAGGCATGAGTCTGTACGGGATGACAACGAAACGTCAGCTTGACGGTATCGGACATTATCTCGTCATGGGATTGTGGGGAATTATCATCGCATCGCTGATCAATATGTTCTTCAGAAGCGAAAGCGTCTATTATTTCATTTCGATCATCGGCGTACTGGTATTTGTTGGACTGACTGCCTGGGACACACAGAAAATCAAGCGTCTGAACGATGCATATAGCGGCCATATGGACGAAGATACGTTCGTAAAGCTTTCGATTATCGGGGCCTTGACCCTTTACCTCGATTTCCTCAATATATTCCTCTATCTATTGCGGATTTTTGGCCGCAGCGACCGCTAATGATACATTCGACGGAGCAGTACATGAACGAGACGATCAAGACCATCATGGAGCGCCGCTCCATCAGAAGTTTTAAGCAAGAGCAGATTGAGAATGCCGACGTTGAACTCATCGTGGAAGCGGGTCTTAGGGCAGCCAACGCGATGAATCGACAGACCTGGCACTTTACGGTAGTGCAAAATTGGCGATTGCTGTCCGATTTGTCTCAGGCGGTTGCCTCGGTGATGGCCGAGACAGGACTTCCTTCTCTTGTGGAACGCGCCGAAAGTCCAGCATTCAGTTGCTTTCATCATGCCCCGACAGTCGTGTTCCTCTCTAGCGATAAGACGGTCTATTCGATTGCAGACTGTGCGAATGCAGCCCAGAACATGTGTGTTGCAGCATCATCGCTCGGACTCGGGTCCTGTTATATAGCTTCGTTTGCCCAGGCGTTCAAGACCGAACAGGGGAGAAAACTGTTAGAAGCGTTTCATCTTCCCGAAGGGTTTGAACCGGTATTTTCGGTTGCTTTGGGGTATGCAGACGGGGACCTTCCGTCACTGAAAGAGCGTGAACGCAAAATCGATTATATTCGCTGATGTACATGTTTAGCGAGCTGTAAGCGAGACGACTGTCCAACCATCGACATCATATACATCTAACTCGACTTTTTCATGATTGGAATCCAACACCGGCATTCCTGAGTCGTTGATTTTCACGACGGTTCGTTCTGGGATATATGCGTGGATCGTAAGTGTCTGCGATGATATTACTCGGGCTGACAACGCAGTTGCCATATTCAATAGGACAAGGATTATCACATATATTGCTATCAATCGTATATTCTTCA
>Ga0265294_10011298_pt1 | contig 10051 bp, 7 predicted proteins | sample MunlanPumphouse3_FD_192504 | JGI IMG/M metagenome (GOLD analysis project Ga0265294, IMG submission 192504) | Groundwater microbial communities from a municipal landfill in Southern Ontario, Canada - Pumphouse #3 | ecosystem: Environmental > Aquatic > Deep subsurface > Groundwater | place...
GCCTTGGGTACCGGAACCGAAGGAAACATCAAACACCCTTATGATGAATTCGTGAAATTGGCGAAGGAATTCAAAGGAACCGTCGTGTCTGCGGATATCCCTACGGGATTGGGTTGCGACATAAGCATTATTCCCGACGTTACCGTTTCATTCAATAATTCCAAAACAGGCATGACAGAAGAAAATTCAGGAGAAATTATTGTTGCAGATATAGGTATACCCGAAGAAGCTTACAAAGTCGTGGGGCCCGGAGATATGTGCCGATACCCGATACCTGAAAAAAACAGTCACAAAGGACAGAACGGACGCCTTCTGATTATCGGCGGCGGACCGTATATAGGAGCTCCGGCCATGTCAGGACTGTCAGCTTTGAGAACGGGTACGGATATTGTCACAATCGCAACTCCTGAAAAGATAATAGGATCCGTTGCGTCATATTCCCCCATATTCACTTTTCATCCGTTGCGCAATGAGATGAAAAATGCTGAATGTGAAATACTGCGTCCGACTCACGTTCCCGATTTATTAAAAATTTCAAATAATTACGATGCGATTCTTATCGGACCCGGCTTAGGTATTGACGAAGATACCGTTTCTGCCGTGAAAAAATTCGTTTCTTCATGCAGGATTCCATTGGTTGTCGACGCCGATGCCATCGGCTCTTTAGGAAAAGACCCGGATGTTTCCGTCCCTGCGGTTTATACACCGCACAGAAAAGAATTTGAAAAACTCGGCGGCATTTCCTTTGATGAAGCGGGTGTTTCCGACGTTGCAGCTTCCTTGAAAGGGGTAGTATTGCTGAAGGGACGGGAAGATATTATTTCCGACGGTAAACGGGTCAGAATAAACCGCACAGGCACGCCTGCCATGACCGTGGCGGGCACCGGAGATGTGTTGTCCGGCATCGTTGCGGGATTTTTGTCCAAAGGTATGATTGCTTTCGATGCCTCATGTCTCGGCGCGTATGTCTGCGGAAAAGCCGGCGAACTGGCATTTGAAACATACAGTTACGGCTTGATGGCCACAGACATCATTGAGAGGATTCCTTTGATTTTGAAGGAAGGATTGTCAAAACTATGATTGCTATTCAGCCTGTCGCGGATGTTCCCGCCCTGCGCAACGGGAATATTCTGATTATCGGAGATTTACACATAGGGGTCGAGTCCCATCTCGGATCCAAGGGGTTCCATCTTGTTTCCAGAACCTGGGAGATGTTTGACACGATTGTCGGAATATCCGAAGGGTGTGACAGAATCATAATCATCGGTGATGTAAAGGATTCTGTTCCTGGCACATCCAAACAGGAATATAGAGAAATACCCGAATTTTTCGATAAATTGATAGATTGTTTCGACGAGGTGGATATAGTCCGAGGCAATCATGACACAAACCTGGAAGAATTTCTTCCCTGTGGCGTGAATCTCCGTCCCGCAACAGGCCTGAAAGTGGGACGGACGGGGTATGTACACGGACATACTTGGCCTTCGGAAAATGTGATGGATTGCGATACTCTTGTCTTGGCCCATAACCACCCTGCCGTGATGTTCAGGGACGGCGTCGAAAAGATTACCACCGAACCTTGTTGGATGAGGGGTAAATTTTCAGACGGGACATCCGACAGATACCCTGCGTTGCCGGAGAATTTCATTGTTGTTCCTGCGTTCAACCGCATGCTCGGCGGCTCCCCCGTCAATGTGAGGAACGAAACATTGCTGGGGCCGTTGCTGAACAGCGACCTGCTGGATATCGACAACGCACAAATCTATCTTCTGGACGGTATGAATCTGGGAAAACGTTCGGACCTTATGGTCGCCGGACGAAACAGCTCACGCTGGAAGAAAAAAGACTGAGATGAAAAATGAAAAATGTTTGAAAGGAGGGCATTGCCCTCCTGTTTTGTTCATCCGCGGCTGACTACGTCGAAAATCGATCCGTCGGCGCGCCTGATCTCTGCCGTCATGGGCATCTGACCGGGCAGGCTGTGAGTGGCGCAGGAGTTGCAGGGGTCGTATGCCCTGAACGCCATCTCCACCATGTTCAGCAAACCGGGGGATACTTCGAAGTTCTTGATCAGGCCTTTCGCAACCTTGGCAACATCGCAGTTGATGGGGCCGTTGTTGTTGGTGGTTCCGACAATCAGGTTGCACTTGGTGACAAGACCGTCCTCATCGCACTCGTAGTCGTGGAAGAGAGTACCTCTCGGTGCCTCAACCACACCCACACCGCGTCCGCCGGGCTGGAGGTCGTGCTGTTTGACATTGGGGTCGAGGAACCTGTCGTCTTCGACCATCATCTTGCACTTCTCAGCGGCGTAGAGCAATTCGATGACTCTTGCCCAGTGAGCGACCAGGGTGTGCTGCACGGGTCCGGTGATGCCGAGATCCTTGAAGAATCCCTTCGCATAGGCGAACTCTTCCTGGGCAAGCGGGGTGCGGATGCTGTCCGCAGCGTTGAATCTTGCCAGGGGAGCCGCGCGGTAAAGACCGCTTTCGGGTCCGGCAACCATTCCCTTGTATCCGACATTTTTGAGATAGGGGAACTTCTCGTAGCTCCATTCCTCAACGGCTTCGGATATGTGGTCAAGGTGGTCGTACTGGTCGAATCTTGCGAATTCGCTGCCGTCCTGCGCAATGACTCTGATGGGTCCGTTGTGGAACTCCAACTCATTCTTGTCGTTGACCATCCCCATGTGGTACGTCTCGTTGTAGTAGAGGTCCGTGTTGGTTATGATGTCAACGTAGTCTTTGTTGGCAAGAACAACGTCCTTGAACACCTGCATGGTTGTTTTACCGAACTCCACCAGATCTTCTGCGTAGCCCAGTATTTCTTTCTGCTCTTCCCTGTTGATGGGTTTGGTTACACCGCCCGGTACTGACATAACGGGGTGGGTGGCCTTTCCTCCGATGATCGCCTGGATCTTCTGAGCTTTGGCACGGGACGTAAGTACTGCGCCTCCGAGCTCGAGTCCTACACGGTCAATGACACCGAGAACGTTTCTCTCGGCGACGGGAGCTCCGGGTCCGCAGACAAAGTCGGCGGAAGCCAATGCGTAAAAGTGCGCCGTGTGGCTGTGTACGTAGTGTGCGTGGAAGAATGCATCCCTGATGGCCAATGCGCCTTCGGTGGGCTCGGTGTTGTAACATCCGTCCGCCGCTTTGGACGCAGCCATGTGGTGGGCGCCGGGACAGACACCGCAGAGTCTTGCGGTAATCTGGTTCATCTCGGTGACACGCCTGCCGATGCAGAATCTCTCGAAACCTCTCAGTTCCGGAATCTGCCAGTATGCGTTCTTCACGTTTCCGTCGTCATCAAGGAAGATTTCAATCTTTCCGTGACCCTCAAGACGGGTAATGGGATCGATCAAAATCCTCTTTTTGTCTGTTTTCTTCTTTTCATCCCAAATTATAGGTCCGGTCATTTCACTGACCTCCTTCATCAACTGCTCTCATAATCAAGGACTTGGACATAGAGAAAGCGTAGAAGTACCCGAGGGGGTCCTTTATCTGCCTCATTATGTTGTCAATATCATCCTCGCTCATCTGAGACTCTTCATCCGAAATGGGGAACAGTGAAGCGATTGCAGTGAATGCGCTCGATCCGAGTTCCTGAACATCCGGCGAAGGTCCGTAACAACCGCGGCAAGGCTGTCCCACGCGGGTACATGCCGCACCGCATCCGCCCATGGTGGACGGTCCGAGACAGATGATTCCCAAATCCATGAGGCACTTGTCGTTGTTCGTGTCGACCTCGTAAGGTTCTTTGACTTCGGTGATTCTCTCGAACTTCTTTTCCCTGGGGCATTCCTCGCAGAGTGTCTTGGATGTGACACCGGCGACGGTTCCCTTGGGGGGAAGCGGGACTCCGCTGTACACGAAGTCCACGACTATCTTCAAAAGGTGGGAAATCGACTCCTGGAGAGGAGGGCATCCCGGGAGATAGTAGTCCACATCAATGACCTGGTCGAGTGCGTAGACGGTATCGTACAATACCGGCAGGGTAAGCGTTCCCTCAGGGACCTCAGTGGAGGTCTGGGGGTGTACGTAATTATCCTTGTGGTATGTCTCCTGGAAGTCCTTTGTGCTGGGTACCTCGTTGTGGACGTAGTCCATAATCTCATTGATACCGCCGGGCACAAGGTTTGCAAGAGAGGGTGTACCTCCGCAGGTAGCACATGAACCGTAGGCAACTACGATCTGAGACTTCTGTCTGAGCAGTTTTGCCATGTGTTCGTTCTCTTCATTCCTGATAGCTCCGTTTATCATGCAGACGGTGATTTCTCCGTCGTCCAGAGCTTGAATGTCTTTTTCTTTACCATCCACGGCAATGGGCCACATGACGATGTTCGCCATGTCCTTTACCGTGAGAATCCTGTCGGCGATGTCCAGCAAGGACACGTCGCATCCACCGCAGGCGGATGCCCAATAGACGGCAAGGTTGATCTTGCCTCCTTCGGGCGCTCCGGGCATCAAAGGCCCGAGATCCGCGGCTTCGAGTCCGATGGGTTCGGTATCCAAAGCGCAGACTGTGGAGTCGGATGCGGACGCGGCCGCGGTTTCTTTCTTTACGGGGGCGGCGGAAGAGGACGCGGGTGCCTTAGACTCTTTCTGAGCCTTTGCTTCATCTCTCTTCTTCTTCCTTTCTGCCCACCATCCTTTTAACGACAATTTACTCAGCCTCCTTAGCCTTAACAGGCAACTCGACCTTAACCAAAGGCGTGGGGCCGAGTTTTGCGATTGTATCTACGAAATCCGTAACAGTTTCCTGGAACTTTGAGGACTCGGACGCGGAGACCCATTCGAGCTTGAGCCTTTTGGGGTCGAATCCGTACTGTTCGAGCACTATCCTGAGGAGCGAGATCCTTCTTCTGGCCCTGTAGTTACCGCCGATATAGTGGCAGTCCGCAGGGTGACAACCGAGGATCATCACACCGTCTGCGCCTTTGGAGAACGCCCTGAGTATGAACTCAGGGTCGATTCTGGCCGAGCACATTGTCCGGATGATACGGAAGTTTGTAGGCATCTGAAGCCTTGCTACGCCTGCTCCGTCGGCGCCCGCGTACGAGCACCAGTTACAGCAGAACGCTACTACTTTTGGTTCAAAATCTGCCATTTTATTCACTCTCCTACAGAATCAAGATATGCATCTATTTCAGCGACGATCTGAGAGGTCTTGAATCCTGCCTGCTCCATCGCTCCGGACGGACAAGATGCGACGCAGCTTCCGCAGCCCTTGCACAGGGCGGGGTTCACGTCACTCTTGTATTTTCCGTTTCCGCAGTCTACAATCTTAATCGCATTGTAATCACAGCATCCTTCACAGACACCGCAGCCGTCACACCTGTTGGGGTTGACGGAAGCCACGATACCTTCGGAAACACGGTTCGGCTTGGAAATGATCGTAACCATTCTGGAAGCCGCACCCGACGCCTGAGCCATGCACTCGTCCATGAATTTGGGCCAGTGCGCGGTACCCGCGACATACACACCTTCGGTAGCGAAGTCCACCGGTCTGAGCTTCTGGTGAGCCTCGAAGAAGAAGCCATCCTTGCTTATGGGGACCTTGACCATCTGTGCGATGCTCTGGGATTCGGGGTTAGGCGCGATTCCCGCCGCCAGCACAACGGCGTCGACCGGCACTTCGATTTCTACACCGAGAGTGCTGTCGAATGCCTTGACGACGTTTCCGTCATAGGACGGAAGGTCGTTTCCGACGGGGTATCTGACGAAGTTGATTCCGAGCTGAGATGCCAGGAAGTAGAGATCCTCGCGGAATCCGTAAGTCCTGACGTCTTTATGGAAGTACGTGACGTTTGCCATCGGGTTCTTCATCTTTATCTGGATTGCGTTGCGCAGCGAACCGGAACAACATACGCGGGAACAGTATGCGACATCGTCGTTTCTGGATCCGACGCAGCTTATGAATGCTACGTTCTGGCCGTTGAAAGCGCCTTCGTCAATCTTGTTTTCCGCTTCAATGATGGTCATGACCTTGGGGTCCTTTCCGTAGTTGAATTCGGTGGGCTGATACTGTTCGGCACCGATTGCAAGCAGAACCGCTCCGGTTTCGATCTCGGCTCCGTTGGAAAGTTTAAGTTTAAAGTTTCCGACGTAACCGGGTATGTCCGTCACGGACACTCCGGTGTAGACTTTGATGAGATCGTTGCTGTTGACGGCATCGATGGTCTTCTGGAGGAAGTCCGATACGGATACTCCGTCTTCCTTGTGTTTGAAGTTGCGTGCGAAACCTCCGAGCTCCTTCTCCTTTTCAATCAAGTACGTTGTGAATCCCTGAGCTGCAAGGTCGAGGGCAGCGGTCATACCGGTGATTCCTCCACCGACGACGGCGGCTGTCTGAATGACAGGGACGTCGGCACCCTGAAGGGGTTCGAGCAACTTGGCCTTGGCGATTGCCATTCTGATAAGATCTTTGGATTTTTCAGTGGCTGCATCGGCGGCCTGCATGTGAATCCAGGAGCACTGGTCGCGTATGTTCGCCATGTTGACGAGGTACGGGTTGAGTCCTCCGTCGCGGGCGGACTCTCTGAACAGGGGTTCATGAGTCCTGGGCGTGCATGATGCGACGACGACTCTGTTGAGGTCGTGCTCTTTGATGGATTCGGATATTTCGGCAAGTGCGTCCTGTGCGCATGCGTATACCACGTCGGTGGCGTAAGCGACACCGGGCAGTTTGGATGCGTATTCGGCAACGGCTTTCACATCGATGGTTCCGGCAATGTTGGTTCCGCAGTGGCAGACCCAAACACCGACACGGGGCTCCAGGCCGGAAACATCCTTTTCAGCAGGATATTCTTTGGGGGCTGCGGGTACGAATCCCTCTCCGACGATGTATTTGGCGGCCTTGGCGGATGCACCGCTGGCTTCGGCAACCGATGTGGGAATGTCCTTGGGCGCGGCGAAAGCACCGGTAACAAAGACACCTTCTCTTGAAGTTGCAAGAGGATCGAAAACGGTGGTCTTGCAGAATCCGTGGTCGTTGAGTTCGATACCGAGCGTGTCGGCGAATTCTTTGACGCCCTCCGGCGGTGCAAGCGCAACCGAAAGTACGACGAGATCGTACACTTCGGATTTTCCGTTGTTTTCTTCATCGGTGTAATTCAGTATGATTTGTTTGGTTTCAGGGTCCTCTTCGAGGTGTGAAACACGGGCCCCTCTGTGCATTCCGATACCGTACTGGTTTTCAGCCCTGTGGATGTAGTCTTCGAACTCTTTTCCGTAGGATCTGATGTCCATGAAGTAGATATCTTCCTGAACTTCGGCTATGTGCTCTTTGGTGAGCATTGCTTCCTTGGTTGCCTGCATACAGCAGATGGAAGAACAGTATTTCTTCCAACCGTCTTTCTGGGATCTGGATCCGCAGCACTGAACGAAGGCTATCTTCTTGGGCTCTTCGCCGGAAGAAGGCATCGTTATGTGACCGCCGGTACATCCGGATGCACACATGTATCTTTCGAATTCCATCGAAGTTATGACGTTGTCGAATCTGCCGTATCCGTATTCGGACGCTATGTTCGCATCCCACACGGCGAAACCTGTGGCTGCTATTATGGATCCGACGTTGATGACAATTTCTTCGTCTTTGTCTTCGTAGTTAATAGCTCCCTTCTGACAGACTTTGGCGCACACACCGCACTTGCCGCTCTGAATCATCCTGCAGTTGTCAGGATCGATGATGGCAACTCTGGGAACTGCCTGGGCGTGGGGTATGTGAATCGCCCTTCTTGAGGAAAGACCGAATTCGTATTCATCGGGAATATTCCTGGAAGGACACTTTGCCACACAGTCAGCACAGCCGGTACACTCCTCTGCGATGACATATCTGGCCTTTTTCTTTACTGTGACTTTGAAGTCCCCTGCCGTTCCGTCCACCTTCATTACTTCATGATAGGTGAGAAGCGAAATGTTCGGGTGACCCGCACAGTCTGCCATTTTGGGAGACAGGATACAAGCAGAACAATCGTTCGTCGGGAAAGTCTTGTCCAGACGGGACATCGCCCCACCGATGGTGGCATCTTTTTCCACCAGGTAGACGTGAACGCCCCTGTCCGCAAGATCCAACGAAGCTTGAATGCCTGCGATTCCTCCTCCAATTACTAATGCTGATTTGGTCAAATCATTGCCTCCGTTGTTTAAGTGGTTTTTAACGAATCTGAAATACGGGGATATTGATATTAACCCTTCTACGCAATATCTTTAAATGATGAACGTATTTAATATAGAATTTCTGTTTTTTGATTTTCATGCTTCCGTAAAGAAAATTAGTTAATGCCGTTTTGCATATGAGCCAGTATCTAAAATTTAACTCAAATTCTATGTTATCTTATAAGTTAATACTACTATATTTATTGTAAAGTGAGTAACACAAATTTTTACATTGTATGCATTATTTCAGGATCGGTATTCCATTATCGGATGTGTTAAATAGGAAACGTTTATCTATAATGAGTATGAGCCTGGTCATATTGATAATCCTACTGGGTATAATTTTTGTGTCGGTGGTAATTATATCCATCAAACGGTTGAATGGGTTCCGCAATATCGATGAAAGAGACTGCAGAAATCTTCATTTTTCCGAAAGACCTACCCATTTTCTGGATGACTCGGAATCGGAAAAACCCTGCTCAGTCTGCTTGGGGCGCATCGGAAACAACGAGATTGCGATATGCAGTTGCGGCAGAATATCCCATAAAGACTGTGCGTTTTCCGTAGGCGGTTGTCCTTATTGTAACGCACCTTTCGATGATTCCGCGGTCAGACCGGCGAAAACGACTCCTTGTCCGGTATGCGGAAAGAATCCGGGTGACGGAGTTTGCGGATGCGGAACGGTTTATCCTGGGGATGACGGATCGATAATCTGTTCCTGCGGAAACTCCTTTCAAAGTCACCTCGGAGTTTGCGGCCGGTGCGGCAACATCTACGAATCCGGCCGTCTTAGACAACCTCCCCAACGGATAAAGATAAAAACAAAGAACTGATGTTTTCCGACGTGACTGTCAAGAGTATACGGGGCAGGCGCAGGTACATCGTGTTCAACGTTCCGGAAGAAACCGACAGACGGGGACTCGATCGCCTTCTTTCGGATTTGCCTCAAATCAGAATAATATATTGTGATGAAGGGATGGCCGTCGTGAGATGTTCTCCCGCCGATAAGGAAGAAGTCATAACCAGAATCGTTTGCGGATATCAAGGGTCAGAATCACTGAAAACCTCCGGCACCCTCAAGACTCTGAGGGAAACATACGGGTCCTTGGGAAAAGGAAAAAAATCCGGAGATGGGAACCGGACGCAAGGGATGAAATAATAATATACTGTGTCTTACGTCATACTCGAGAGTACAAGGAGATTAGATAATGCAACCAGGACAAATGGCTTATGACAGGGGAATTACTGTCTTCTCCCCCGACGGAAGGCTTTTTCAAGTCGAGTACGCCCGTGAAGCGGTGAAAAAAGGTACGACGACTATCGGTCTGAAGTATAAGGATGGAGTGGCCCTCATTGTTGATAAAAGGGTATCCAGCAAGTTGGTGGAACCCGCTTCCATAGAGAAAATTTACGATATCGACGACCACATCGGATGCGCTACATCAGGTTTGGTCGCCGACGCAAGAATTTTGGTGGACGAGGCAAGAAAGAGCGCCCAGATTCACAAGATAACTTACGGCGAAAGCATATCCGTTCAGATGTTGGTCAAGAAAATATGCGATTTCAAACAAAATTACACTCAGTTCGGCGGAGCCCGTCCTTTCGGAACCGCCATGCTCTTGGCGGGAGTCGACGAATCGGGACTCAACCTGTTTGAAACCGACCCGTCCGGCGCTCTGGTGTCTTACAAGGCCACCTGCATCGGATGCGGACGCGCCGCTGTGATGGATCTTTTCGAAAGGGAGTACGAAGACGGCATGGAATGTTTTGATGCCCTCAGACTCGGAATAAAGGGTCTTGAATCCGGCGTCGATGAAAAACCTGCCGCCGAAAATATCGAAATCGGAGTGGTGGAGAAAGGAAAACGTTTCCGCAGACTCTCCACCGAAGAG
>Ga0265294_10011299_pt1 | contig 10050 bp, 8 predicted proteins | sample MunlanPumphouse3_FD_192504 | JGI IMG/M metagenome (GOLD analysis project Ga0265294, IMG submission 192504) | Groundwater microbial communities from a municipal landfill in Southern Ontario, Canada - Pumphouse #3 | ecosystem: Environmental > Aquatic > Deep subsurface > Groundwater | place...
ATATAATATCATTCAGCGTTAGCTGAATATCATTACGCAGTAATATCATTGGCGGAGCCAATATCATTAAAAATCAAAAAAGTTCCTCATTCTTTTATCTACGGATCATAAAAAATCACGCCCTTTGGCATTTTGTCAATTATATTCGCCCTTGCGGGCGAGTGATATTCGCTGCGGCGAATAAAAATAAGGACGAATATAATATCATTCAGCGTTAGCTGAATATCATTACGCAGTAATATCATTGGCGGAGCCAATATCATTAAAAATCAAAAAAGTTCCTCATTCTTTTATCTACGGATCATAAAAAATCACGCCCTTTGACATTTTGTCAATTATATTCGCCCTTATGGGCGAAATATATTCGCTGCGGCGAATAAAAATAAGGACGAATATAATATCATTCAGCGTTAGCTGAATATCATTACGCAGTAATATCATTGGCGGAGCCAATATCATTAAAAATTAAAAAAGTTCCTCATTCTTTTATCTACGGATCATAAAAAATCACGCCCTTTGGCGTTTTGTCAATTATATTCGCCCCTATGGGCGAAATATATTCGCTGCGGCGAATAAAAACAAGGACGAATATAATATCATTCAGCTTCAGCTGAATATCATTACGCAGTAATATCATTGGCGGAGCCAATATCATTAAAAATTTAAAAAACTCTATACTTTTTTCTTGACATTGTTGAGTTTTCAATGATAAATGACACTTCTATAAAGCCGCTCACTATTCACTCTTCACTCTTCATTGTTCATTGTTCATTGAAAAAATCCCCCTTAAAAATGCTGAATGTTCAGCATTTTCAAGGGGGATTACCGTTGTACTATCCGGCGGAGGAATTATTTATTTCCTCTGACAGATCTGCGGGTATAAATATAAAATAGTAAATATTAAATATCAAATATTAAAAATCAAATATCATAAGCGGAAAGGATTGCCGCCGGGGTTTTCTTGAGAAGGGCTCTCGCGGGGAGAAGACCGGCGACGAGCGAGAGGGCGTAAAGGAGCGCCAACGTGGACAGCGCCAGCCATGCCGGGTAATAGGCGATTTCCGATGTGTGAACGCTCAGCGAGGCGAGCTGTGTCACAAAATAGGAAGAAGCGAGGTAACCGATAAACACGGTCAGAGTGGTTACAAGTATTGTTTCCGCGAAGAATTTATACAGCATATTCTTCTTTGACGCGCCTATGACCCGGTAAATGCCTATTTCTTTTATCCGGGACATCATACTGGTGCGCATTATGAGATAAAGGCAGAGCCCCAGCACAAATATCATAACAACAATTGTGGTGGCGGCGGCGGCGATATCCCCGCTGAGATTTATTCGCACGATTTCCCTAAGGTCGTCGGGGGTGGTCACGGCGCTGTGGGGAAGGACTTTAGCCACTTCTTTGATATCGTTTTTAAGCTCCTGAGTAAAGACCGTGACATGGCGAACCCCATAAACTCTTACGCTGTTCGCGAGGGTCTCAAAGTCAGCGTCGCTGACAAAGTAAGTTTCTCCCCCGTAATAGTAGTAATCGGTATCCTTATAGCCGTATACCGGACCGCCCGAATAATAATTTTCAAAGATATACGCGTCCGACGAGCTTATTTTAACATAACCGTCAAATATAAACGTTATTTCACCGATTGTAATTGTATCCCCGGCCTTCAGGCCGTTTTCATAGTCACCCGTATATCCGTAGTCAATCAAGCCCACCAGCACATGGCCCTTTTCCGGCGTTTTCCCAAGGTTATAGCTCGACGCTTTGCGGGTGTTGAAGTTATTCATTACAGTCATCTCTTCAAAATAGCCGTCGCGGTAATAAACTATAAAGCCTTCTTCCTCCACAATACCGGTTACGGGGTAGTTGTCGCACAGCAGGTGAAGTATCTGAGTGTAATCTTTTAAAAACGAATACTCGCTTTCGCCAAGAATATATTCGGCAAGCGAGGACGATATAACCACGCCTTTTTCTTTATCTTTCGGGAGACTCCCGTAAAGCAGCTTGCTTTCCCCGCGGGCGCCGAGGGTAGTTGAATAAGCTTGAATTCCCAAGCTCCCAAAATCCCCGCTCTCGAATCCCCGCTCTGTAAAATTATGATATGTCAGAGCGTTATAATAGCTTATCTCATTTTCCCATGTGTCGTGAAGATGAACTTCCGCGCCGGTTGAAACCGCTCCTTTTACGGCCGCGATGTCATTTGAGGATGAAACAGAAACGTAAAACACTTTGTCGCTTATCGCGCGCATTTCGCTTTTCAGCGAATAAAATATTGTCCCCGTAGACGAAATGGTAAACACTATGGCAAAAGCAAAAACCGTGAGCGCGCCGATTAGCAGCTTCTTCCCGAACTTCTGCCCTTTCAGCGTATGGCGGTAGCCCTCTCTGACGCTTTCTAAAAATCCAAACGCTTTGCCGAGCTTTTTGCCGTGGACGGGCGGGAGTTCGGAAAGGTCAAACTTTTTGGCGCTTCTTGCCTTTTTTTCGGCTTCCGCCGTAGTATTCACAAGCTTTAGCTCGCTGCGGTTGTCAATGATTTTTATGCTCTCGTCAAGGGTCTGGAGATATGTCTTCCCTTTGATGTGGACTATCCGCAGGGACGGCGTTTCGGATGAATTCCCCGTGCCGTCGGTAAACAGCTCAATGCCAACGCTCCCCGCCGAAATGTCGTCCTTTGACAGGTCTCCGAGGTAAATCTTGCGTGAGTCCCCCGCCACAAAGTCAATGTCGGGGATGTTTTCCTCCACGGAAAGCACTTTTCCGTCGCCTAAATTTATAACCAAGTCGCAGTAATGCTCGACAATCTCGCTCTCATGGGTGACAACAAGGACAAGGCGGTCTTGGGAAAGCTGCTTTAAGATATCCATTACCACAAAAGTGTTCGCCTCGTCAAGGTTGCCGGTGGGTTCGTCGGCGAGTATCACGCGCGGCGCTTTGGCTATCGCGCGGGCTATCGCCACGCGTTGCTGCTGGCCGCCGCTGAGCGAGGAGGGGTAGCGGTTTTTAAACTTTTCGATATCCACGGCTGAAAGCGCGCTTAATATGCGGCTTTTCTGCTCTTCCTCGTCTGTTATCCCGGCGAGCTTAAGCGCCATTCTTACGTTTTCGTAAACCGTTGAGTTTTGGTCAAGGTTGTAGTTCTGGAAAATATAGCTGACATATTTATTTCGTATATTGTCGGCGGTGGAGGGGGTGATTTTTTCGCCGTCAAGCGTTATGCTGCCGGAGAAAGTGTCTATTCCTCCCAGCACGTTGAGGAGCGTTGTCTTGCCGCAGCCGGAAATGCCGTAGATTGCCACAAGCCCGCTTGAGGGAAGGCTAAGCGTGACATTGTCAAGCACATGGATTTGGTTTGACCCCCGTTTGTTGTAATATTTATCTACATTTTTAATCTCAAACATCAGCTGTTCCTCCTAAGCGCCTTTCTCACCGATTCGCCGAAGAGCCTGCGGTTGAACCTGCCCGTGATAAAAACCGTTGCGGTAAACATTCCAAACGCGATGGCAAGATATTCCGGCAGGTGGAGAAAAGACACACTCTCATTTAAGTCTGACAAATAGATATATGACATTATAACTCCGGTGAGGATAAACGCGATGATAAGGTAAAACAGCATTTGGAAGTAAAGCGAGCGCTTTACAACTTTCGGGCCTATTCCCATGGAGCGGAATATCGCGATATCTTTTCTCCCCGACATAACCGATTTGCTGACTGTCAAAATAATAAAAAATGACATAAAAAGCAGTATAACAAACCATTGGATCGCCAAAAAGACCCGCGCTATTAACGAGAAGAAATTTATATTCGGAGCGGCCGCGCTGCTGTCGATGGCGGCGTAACCCTCGTCCGAAAGGGATTTCAGCGAAGCGGCGGCCTTTTTGTCAGATGAATAAAACAAAGACGCCTGCCGATAGGGCGAAGTAAAGGCTATCGCGGTGTTTAAGTTCATAGTCACGACAGAATCGCCCACGCCGCGGGATAGCGTGACAGAAAGCGTTCGGGTCACAGACCCTATCCTAAGCTCGGCTTCCGCTTGCTTTTTGTTCCCGGAATAATCGGTGGCGGCAAGTTTCGCTTCGCCGTCTTCTAAACTCTCGTCGATTATAATTCGGTAAAAATCAAAGCTTTTTTCATTAACGCTCGCCGTTATGGCGCTCCAGTTGTAGTTTTCTATAAAAAGCGCGTCAAAACCCTCGGCGGTGAAGTGAATCAGCGGCGTGCGGGTGTTGTCATAATAGTATTCCACGCCGACAACTCTGACCTCTCGGCTTCCCCGCGGGGTGTTGAGCTGAATGACGGGGTTTAAAATAGAGTCGGACCCGATATATTTTCTCATCCCGATCGGCAGATACAACAGCGCCTCGCCGACTTTTTCGGGGAGCGCGCCGACATCGGGGTTAAAATCCCCCGTACAGTCGGGGATTATTTGATGATCGTACTCGCCCGGACTGTAAATATAAAAATACCTGTCAAGAATATAATCGCGGTGGACATAGCCGGCTTTTTGCTTTTGGGCAAGCGACTTCAGCTCGGCGTCCGTTATCGGGCTGCCGTCTTTTCGGGTGATCACCACCCTGCCGTCAATATGGGTAAAAATAGTGGAATAAATATTGCTGTCGCGCACCGAGGAAGAAAAGTCCGCCGTCGCCAAAAGCACTCCCATGGTTGATATAAGAAAAATAAGGGTAATAAGGAAAGATAGTTTTGGTTTTGCGAAAAACTTGTGTCTCGCGAGCTCAAAAGAACGCTTTGCCATGCCTTTTTGGGAATCGTCCTCAGGCTCTGTCAAGCGTATGGGGGAGGTTGTTTCATGAGCGGGTCTGATTGTGTCGTCGCTCTCAATCACCCCGTCAAACATCCTTATATGGCGCGTCGCGGTGTTTTCGGCCTGAGTAAAGTTATGGGTGACCATAATGACAAGCCGGTTTCCCTCGGCGGCGAGCGAACCCAAAAGGGAGACAATGCCTTTGCCTGCGTCGATATCAAGGTTGCCGGTTGGCTCGTCGGCTAAAATAATCGGCGAGTCCTTGGCAAGCGCGCGGGCGATAACTGTCCGTTGTTTTTGGCCGCCGCTCAGCTTTGAACCCTTGTGGCGGAGGTGTTTTGTCATCCCCACCCTTTCGATAAGCTCAAGCGCTTTTTTACGCCTTTGGCTTTTTTCGGTTATATGAGTCAGAGCCAGCTCGACGTTTTCCAGCACGGTAAAGCTCTCAATGATGTTATAATCTTGGAAAATAAACGATATATACTTCTGGCGGTGGATTTCCCAGTCTTTTTGGGCAAAGTGGGAAGTCGGGGAATCCTCAACATACATTTCCCCTTCCTCATAGGTGTCAAGGCCGCTTATGACATTCAGCAGCGTGGTTTTGCCGCAGCCCGATTTACCCGTCACCACGACAAATTCGCCCGCGTCAAAAGAGGCGGAGACGCCGCGTATGCCCACCACCAAAACAGATGGGCTGTCGTCGGCAGTCTGACCGCCGCCATATATCTTGCCGATGTTTTCAAGGCGTAAAAGTGCCATAACTAATCCTTTCTTTGAATGATGTGATTAATTATGGCACTATTTTGTTTCTTTGTCAACATATAAAATTTTAACAAACATTGCTATTTTTTTATCCCTTGTTTGTACCCGCGGGACGCCTTCGCGCGCCGCTTTTTTCGCTTCGCTGCCGCGTTCGCGCTTACGCTTTCTATTTGACCGGCCGTATGGGTATCTTTATGGTTATCGCCGTCCCCTTGTTTTTTTCGCTTTCCACGCTAAGGGTACCGCCGACAGACGAAATGTTCTGCGTAACCACGTCCAGTCCCACGCCGCGCCCGGAAAATTCGGTGATGCTTTCGTTTGTCGAAAACCCCGGTAAAAAAATAAGGCTGTATATTTCTTTTTCGGTAAGCTGACTTTCGGAAACAGGCAAAAGGTTGTTTTGCTTTGCCTTTTCAAGTATTTTTTTAGTATCAAGCCCTCTGCCGTCGTCTTTTACGACAATATTAACCTCGCCCCTCTTACCATACGCCCCAAGCGTAATCACGCCGCGGCGCTCTTTGCCGTTTGCCAGCCTTGCCTCGCTGTCTTCAATTCCGTGGTCGACGGCGTTCCTGACAAGGTGCATAAGGGGATCTGACAGTTGTTCGATAATGTTTTTATCTAATTCGATTTCCTCGCCGAACAGTTCAAGGCTGATGACTTTGTTTTGCCTTTTTGACATATCTCTCACAACGCGGTGGAGCTTTTGAAACGTCGCGGCAAGCGGAACCAGCCGCATTGACGTCACGATATCCTGCATTTCGGCTATCTTTTTATGCAGTTTGTTTGCTTCTCTCTTAAACGACGGAAGTTCAAGCCCTACAAGGTCGGGGTTTTCCGCGACCAAAGCCTCGGCTCTCGCTATTTCCCCCACGGTTTTTATTAATTTGTCAATTTTCGACACATTCAGACTGATAATATACGGCGGTGTGTTGTGGTTTTCCTGTTTATTTGAATGGTTTCGCGCCTCGGGGAGCTTGGCGGTTCCCCCGCCGAACCCCTCAAGGACAAGGAGGGTTTCTCTCTCCCTTTTTTGTTCAAGGCATTTTTCAATATCGGTAAGGTTTAAATCCACTTCCCTTACAAAGGGCTGGCTTAAAAACATTTTATGGAGTTCCCCGTATGACTTTTTGGACTCAAAGCATATAAGAAATCCTTTTTTCCTTATGTAAAGCGAGCTTTGGTCGTCAAATATCCCATGCGGGGAATAACCGGAAACGGACTCGTCTTCCATATTCTCAAGCAAAGAAAACGCCCGCAGGTTTTCCATTCCGCATTCTTCGTCAAAGTAAACCATAGCTCTAAAAGCGTTTGTAAACGGAGCTTTTATATCGGCTCTCATTTCCCCGCGCTTGGCAAGGGCCGAGCGGGGGGAGTTAATTTCACAAAGCGCTTTTTCGATCTCGCTTATCAGCGAAGTGTTTTTTTGAACGCCTTCTTTTTCCCCCAAACTTGCTTTTTCAAGCACGCCGCTTATGTAATCGACGCAATTAAGCATAATGTCGGACACTCTGAAACAGTCGTAAGGTTCGCCGGGGTTTTCCCTTATAAAGAAAAACAGATCTTCAGCCTTATGGGCGACTTCGGCGATATCCGTGTAGCTCATCATTGCCGATGTTCCCTTTATCGTGTGCGTAAGCCGGAAAATCTCGTTGATCTCGGATTCCGAAAAACCCTCGTTTTTTTCCGTGTTAAGAATTATTTGCTCAAGTTGTTTTATATTTTGCGACGTTTCAAACACAAACATTTCCATAAGGTCGCTTGTCTTCACGCTCATTTATTATACCCCGCTTGAGAAGATTGCTTTTTTGTCATTTCGCGCCCGCGATTTTCAGTAATGTCTGCACAATGTGCTCTTCTTTATAGGGTTTAACGATAAAAGACTTTGCCCCGCCGAGTATGGCCTCCTTTACCATTCGTTCCTGCCCCATGGCGGAAATCATCACAACCTTAGCGTCGGGGTCGGCCTCGCGTATTTTTTTAAGCGCTTCTATGCCGGTCATATCGGGCATGGTTATATCCATGGTTACAATGTCGGGGCGGTATTCAAGATATTTTTCCACGCCCTCCTCGCCGTTTTTCGCGTCGGCGATAACTTTAAAACCGCTTTTTTCAAGCACGTTCTTAATGGCGAGCCTCATAAAAGCGGCGTCGTCGACAACCAAAACGCTTATCATTTACTTTTCCTCCGTACTCAGGTGTCTTTTGGCTTGTTTATGCCGATAACAGTCACGTTGAGCAGCGACTGATCGTTGCACAAGTCGTAAATAAGGTTATCGGATTCGTCCCCGTCCTCGGGTATTATTTGTATTTTCGGCCTCACATAACTGTTGGGGAAGTTTTCAATTACTATCCCCTTTTTGCCGTTGCTGAGGTCGACTTTCGTTCCCACGGGGTAGGGGACGATCTTTTTAATAAAGATTTCAAGTATTTTCGGGTCAAACATAACCCCTGCGTTGCCCATAAGGTGCTCTATCGCCTCCGACGGCGAGAACGCCTTTCGGTAGGGCCGGTCGGAGGTCATGGCGTCATAGTTATCGCAAATGGCGATTATCTTGCCCTCTAAAGTTTGTTTGTTCGCGGGGAGCCCCAGCGGATAGCCCTTGGCGTCGTAACGCTCGTGGTGGGTGAGCACGGCTATCACCGATTCGAGAGGGATCTCGCTTTGCCGTTTTAAGTAGTCGCTGCCGAATTGGCTGTGCTTTTTCATTATCTCGAATTCGTCATAGGACAGGGGGCCGAGCTTGTTTAAAATTTCCTTTGGGATAAATATCTTCCCCAAATCGTGGAGAAGCGCCCCCATACCGAGCTTATAAAGCCCGCTGCGGTTCATCCCCGCGGCGACCCCCACCATAATGGAGAGCGCGCCCACCGAAACACAGTGATAATAGGTGTAGTCGTCAAATACTTTCAGATCCACCATGTTGATCATGGCGTTTTTATCGGTGGAAATTTCATCGATAATCTCGTCGAGAAGATGCTTCATCGACGCGAAAGCGGCCTGCGTCATCACCGCGTCACCTTTGTCGATCCCGTTGAAAAAGTTCCTGACCGCCCTAACCGTGTTTTCTTTGAGTTTTGTGCTGATTATACCTTTTACATTGGGGTCGTTCTCTGAGCCGCCGGTAATATAAACGCCGTCGCAGTCGGATTTCTTTATCTTGGCAATAAGCGAATCTGATAGCACACTGTCGGCGGACAGGAGGAGTTCTCGCTGTTTGCCGTACAGGTTTTTCGCCAAAACCATACCGGGTTTTAATTTTGATGGTTCGATAAGCCTCATAGTCAATCCAACTTTCGTCACAAACATTTATCTTTATTCAAAAGTATTTTTAAAGTTAATTTGCTTTAATAAAATGCCCTGCGCGGCCGGACGGCCTTAAGCGCGCCCGGCCGCATGGCAAAGGTTTTTACGGTTTCATAACCGCAATAAAGTGGGTTATTTAAGCAACTGGAGCACGCCCTGAGGCTGGGAGTTCGCCTGCGCGAGCATTGCCTGAGCGGCTTGGAGCAGGATATTATCCTTTGTGTATTCCATTATCTCCTCCGCCATATCGACGTCCCTCACCCGGCTTTCGGCCGATTGGAGGTTTTCTTTGGTGGTCGACATATTATTGGAGGCGTGCTCGAGCTGGTTCTGCTGCGCGCCGTAAGAAGCGCGGGTGGTGTTGACCTCGGTTATGGCGTCCTCGACAAGCTTTACCGAAACTCCGGCGGGAGTCCCGACCGCCGCGATAGTGGCGTTTGTGAGCAGGTTTAGCTTTTCGGTCTTCGCCTGAAGAATTTTAATCGCCTGATTTCCGTTTTCACCGTACTTTATCTCGGCCGCGGTTGCGGCGCCGTCCTGATACGCGAGCGCGCCCGCCGCGTTTACCGGGGGATCGCCGTCATCGTCATGCTCGACCTCGCCGGTTGCCTGAGTGCCGAAAACATCAATGCCGTTGAACTTGGTGTTGACATAAATGTCCGCTATCGCTGTGCCGAGCGCCTTCATTTCCGAGCCGATGTTTTTCTTGTCGTCCGCGCTGTAAGTGCCGTTTTGCACCTGAACGGCAAGCTCTTTAAGACGGGTGAGCATATCGCTGACTTCGTTGAGAGCCCCCTCCGCGGTTTGGATAAACGAAACGCCGTCCTGCGCGTTGCGGTTAGCTTGTGTCAGCCCGCGGATTTGGCTGCGCATTTTTTCGGAAATCGAAAGACCTGCCGCGTCGTCGGCTGCTCTGTTTATGCGGGATCCGCTGGAGAGCTTTTCCATTGACTTATTTGTGGTAACGGCGTTTGAACTGTACTGACGGTAGGTGTTCATCGCCGCGACGTTGTTACTGATACGCATTGCTTTTTTCCTCCTTGAATTATTTTGGAATCCATTCCGTTTTTACTGCCTTACGCGGCTTTATCTAAGAAGTTGCAGCACTCCCTGAGGCTGGGAATTCGCCTGCGCGAGCATTGCCTGAGCGGCTTGGAGCAGGATATTATCCTTTGTGTATTCCATTATCTCCTCCGCCATATCGACGTCTCTCACCCG
>Ga0265294_10011300_pt1 | contig 10050 bp, 8 predicted proteins | sample MunlanPumphouse3_FD_192504 | JGI IMG/M metagenome (GOLD analysis project Ga0265294, IMG submission 192504) | Groundwater microbial communities from a municipal landfill in Southern Ontario, Canada - Pumphouse #3 | ecosystem: Environmental > Aquatic > Deep subsurface > Groundwater | place...
TTTAAGTTCTTTGAAAATTAAATATTTTATGTTATTATTAAATTAGAAAAAAGGATTGAATTTAATCAATCCTAAACTATTTTACCTATAGAAAAATGAACTTTACACAAAGTTTTTTACACTCTCAACCATGATATATGAAGCAAATTATATTGCTTCTTTTTATTACCTAAATAATAACATATAAACTTAATTTTTCAAAGAACTAAATTCTACCTTCAAATATAATTGAAAGTTCACCTAGAATTTTATCCCAGTCACGATATCTTCCAGTCCATTTTTTCATAATATTTTGAGTTGCTAAATATAGACATTTCATCAAAGAATCATCGCTAGGAAATACTGATTTTGTTTTGGTATATTTTCGGTAAGAACGATTTAATGACTCAATTGTGTTAGTAGTGTACATAATCTTACGAACTGGTTGTGAATAGTTAAAGAAGGGACAAACGGCATCCCAATTTTCTTCCCAACATCTTAAAGCAGTTGGATATTTTTCTTTCCATTTTTCTTTTACTTTTTGTAACTGTTCATATCCTAATTTTTCATTTTTAGATGTATAAATGGTCTTTAAATCATTACAAAATGTTCTTAAATCTTTATAACAAATAAATCTTACCGAATTTCTTATCATATGAACAATGCATCTTTGTTGTATTGCTTTAGGGAAGGATGTGTTTATTGCTTCTTTCATTCCCGTTAAACCATCTGAACACATTATTAATATATCTTTAATGCCTCGAGCTTTTAAATCATTAAATACACCCAACCAAAACTTAGCCGATTCATTTTCTCCAACCCATATCCCCAAAATATCTTTTTCACCAATATCATTTATTCCAAGAACAATGTAAGCTGCTTTTTTTACAACTGTATTTTCTTGTCTAACGCTAAAGTGAATAGCATCAATAAAACATATTGGATAAACTTCATTTAATGGTCTTTCTTGCCATTCTTTAATCTTAGGAAGGATTTGATCAGTAATGTTAGATACCATTGTTGATGATATTTCTATTCCATATAAATCTTGTATTTGCTCATTAATTTCTCTAGTTGATAATCCTCTACCATATAAAGATATTATTTTATCTTCTATTCCTGATACATCTCGTTTATTTTTTGGCACTATAATTGGTTCAAATTCATTGTTTCGATCCCTTGGTGTTTCAAAATCAAATTCTCCAAATTCGCTTTTTAATTTCTTTTTAGTAGTACCATTTCGATAATTTGTTTTTTCTTCTTTTTTATCATACCTAGAATATCCCATTGAATTATCAAATTCAGCATTCATCATTTCTTGTAATGAATCTTTAAATAAATCTTTGATGGCACTGCTTAAATCTTGGGCACTTTCAATTTCATAATTTTCTTGTAATATTTTTAATATTTGTTTTCCTTTATTTTCTTTTTCCATTTAAAAATCTCTCCATTTCTATTTTATCATGGAAAGATTTCTATTTACACAGATTTATTTACACACTCTAACACAATCTTTGTGGACGCTTCTCTCCCTTGGTCGGTCCGTGGGGGCAACTTCGTCAATGATGCGGGTGCAGGGGTGTTCGTCTTCAACGTCGGCAACAGCGGTGGTAGAAGAAGCAACGGTAGCTCGTTTCGTGTCGTCCAGCTGAAACCGTAGGTTTCTCACACTAAAACACAAAGTATTCTAAGATTATGGCAATAATCTTAGAATTTTTTTTGAGAAATTTAAGCGAAGAAATATGACACATAAAAGTACAAAAAATCATTAATCGTCTTTAGGCAATTTGCTTGGTCTATTGGTCAAGCAAATTGCCTTTTTTGTATTTTTAATTATTCTCATAAATCGAATATTGATACTATATTTTTTTGAATTCTTTTATATATTTTTTTATCTGTGGTCGTTGTATATTAGTTAAACCTAATAAATATTCAAATGATATGTGATAAAAAACACTAATTTTTCAAGAGTTTCTATATTCAATGAAACAACGTTATTTTCGATATCACGATAACTAGATCTTGATATGATTAAATATTTAGCTAGTTGATTTTGATTCAAATCATTATCTTGTCTTAACCTTTAATACGATTATTCCTATCAACGCCCCTTCTCATATAATAAAAATGTTAGAATAAAGGTGGTGATGGTATGAGTTTTAATTTATTAAAAAGATAATTAGATAACTTTGGTATAGTCATATTTAACATAGTAATAGTTATAATTTAAGATGTAAGATTAAAGATATGTATGGATTAGAATTTAAAACTTATTTTTTATATAGAAATAAAAAAATATGATATAATTATAATAGGAAGGAGTAGAGTTATGGAGTATGTAATTATAGCTATAGTATTTATTATTCTTATTTCAATAAAACAAATTAATCAATATGAAAGAGGAGTTAAATTTACTCTTGGTAGATATACAAAGGTGATGCAACCAGGATTAAATTTAGTTATACCTATTATTCAAAGTTATAGAAAAGTAGATATTAGAACTAAAGTAGTAGATGTTCCTGATCAAGAAGCTATTACTAAAGATAATATATCAGTAAAGATTAATGCTGTTGTATATTATAAAATATCTGATGCTTCTAAAGCTGTTTTGGAAGTTGAAAATTACTTTTATGCTACTAGTCAACTGGCACTAACAACTATGCGTAATATTGTAGGTACTGTTTCATTAGATGATTTGCTTACTAAACGTGATAAGATTTCAGCAGATATTCAATTAATTGTTGATCAAGCAACTGATGAATGGGGTATCAAAGTAGAAAACGTTGAGATTAAAGATATCTCTTTACCAGAAGAAATGAAAAGAGTTATTGCGAGAGTAGCTGAAGCTGAAAGAGAAAAAATGGCCGTTATTACTAAAGCTTCAGGAGAAGCAGAAGCCGCAATAAATTTAGCTAAAGCAGCTGAAATTTTAACTGCTACTAAAGGTGGGTTACATTTAAGAACTTTAGAAACAATTAATGATGTTAGTTCTGATCAATCAAATACTATTTTCTTTGCTATGCCAATTGAAGTTTTAAAAGCTTTTGAAGGTATTGCAGAACAAAAAAAATAATATAGAAATACTGTAAAATCTTAATAAAAAGGTTAAAAAAACTATTTTGTATTTAAAAAAGTAGTTAAATATTGGAAAAAAAACAAAAAAACATTGATTTTATATTGAAAAAATGGTATTCTTTAATTGTAAGCAAAGTAGCTTATAAAAAATAGGAGGTAGGAAGAATGTCAAAGACAGATTTAGTAAATTATATTGCAGAAGAAACTGGTTTCACAAAAGCTGATTCAGCTCGTGCTTTAGAAGCTGTTATTGGTGGAGTTACTGCAGGATTAAAAAAAGAAGGAAAAGTTACATTAACAGGTTTTGCAACTTTTGAAGCTAAGAAAAAAGGTGCAACTACTGGTCGTAATCCAAGAACAGGTGAAACTGTTGAGATTGCTGCTAGAACTGCTGTTAAAATTAAAGCTGGTTCTAAATTAAAAGACGCTTTAAACTAAAAAGGCTGTTAGCCTTTTTTTCTTGTCAAAGGTTGGTGGAAGATGTATAATACGTCTATAAGAATATTAAATAGAATAATTGACAAAGGATATAAAGCCTATATAGTAGGTGGATATCCAAGAGACTTATATTTAAACCGTAAGAGTGTAGATATAGATATATGTACTAATGCATCACCTAAAGAGTTAAAAGATATATTTCATGATATTATTTTACCTACAGATGCTTATGGTTCTGTCTCACTAGTTTATAATAATATAAGATTCGAAATAACTACTTTCCGTAAGGAAATTAAATATGAGAATAATCGTTTACCAGTTAAAATCAAATATATTAATAGTTTACTTGAAGACTTGAAAAGAAGGGACTTCACTATTAATACTTTATGTATGGATAATGAAGGAAATATTATTGATTTATTAAATGGTAGAGTTGATTTAGATAATAAAATAATTAAAATAGTAGGTAATTCAAGGTATAAATTAAAGGAAGATTGTTTAAGAATTTTAAGAGCAATTAGATTCGCGACTATTCTTGATTTTGAATTAGATAATAATCTTATAAAATCAATCAAAAAAAATGGTTACTTACTTAAAAAATTATCGTATTTCCGTAAAAAGGAAGAGTTAGATAAAATATTTTCTAGTCCTAACGTAAAAAAAGGGATAAGTTTAATTCAAGAATTAGGCTTAGATAAACCATTAGAATTATCTAATTTAGATAAAGTAGTAATTACTACTTCCCTTATTGGGATTTGGGCACAATTAGATGTCTTAAATATCTATAGTTTTACAGTTAATGAAAAAGAATTGATAATAAAAATAAATGAATTATTAGATAAAGATATCTTAGATAATAATAATTTATATAAATACGGTTTATATATAACTAGTATAGCTGGTGAAATTAAAGGGATTAATAAGAAGGTAATTACTCGTAAATATAATGAGTTGCCAATTCATAATAATTTAGAAATAAATATTAAAGCAAAAGATATATGTGAATTATTAAATAAAAAACCTGGTGGTTTTTTGAAAGAAATACTTTCTGATCTTGAAATTAAAATAATTAATAAACAATTAAATAATGAATTTGATGATATAAAAAAATATATTTTAGATAAATATACCACTTAAAAGGTGGTATATTTTTTCTAAATAATATATAATTAAGGTGGTGATGGATATGATTGAAAAAATTATTAATATTCTAAAGGAAAATCCTTATACAGTTCCGAAGGTATTATTTAGTAGTTATAAAACAATGGATATTACTGAAAAAGAGTTAGTATTATTAATACTACTAATTAACAATACCAATAATATTTTTAATGCTAAACAGATAAGCGAAGATTTAGGATGGAATGTAAGAGATGTCTTAGAAGTTATTGGTTCTTTAAGTGATAAAGATTTAGTTAATATTGAAGTTGATAAATCAACTCATAGTGAATATATAACTTTAGATAACTTATATAGTAAGTTAAGTTTTGCCATCATCAATGATAATCAAAAGAGTGACAATGATACTAATCTTTATAGTACATTTGAGAAAGAATTTGGTAGAACACTATCACCAATGGAATATGAAATTATTAATGCGTGGATAGAAAATGATTTTAATGAAGAATTAATTATATTAGCTTTAAAGGAAGCGACTTATAATGGAGTATCAAACTTAAGATATATTGATAAAATAATTCATGAATGGCAGAAAAAGGGTATAAAGAATAAAGAAGATATTGAAAAGGCAAGAACTACCTTTAGAAAGAAAGATATCGATACTAAATTATTTGAATATGATTGGTTAAATAATGATGAATGAAATAATTAATTACTTGGATGAAATAATACCTAATCCTAGGTGTGAACTGAATTACACTAAAGATTATGAATTGCTCATCGCAGTTATGTTAAGTGCTCAAACAACGGATAAAAGGGTTAATATGGTTTCTAACATATTGTTTGACAAATATTCCTCATTAGAATCCTTAAGGGATGCGGATATTGAAGATATAAAAAGGATTATTAGACCAATTGGTAATTTCAATAAAAAGGCTCTAAATATTAAATCTATAGCTGATAAGTTATTGACTGAAAGTAATGGAATAGTTCCTAATGATAGATCTTTTTTAGAAAGTTTATGCGGAGTAGGTAGAAAGACAACAAATGTTGTTTTAAGCAATTTATATAATGTTCCTTGCATTGCTGTTGATACCCATGTTAAAAGGGTTAGCATTAGATTAGGAATAGCTAATAAAAATGATAATCTTATTAAAATAGAAGAAAAATTAACAAAAAAGATACCAGAAAATCAAAGACTAAAGATGCATCATCAATTAGTATTATTTGGTAGATATTATTGTAAAGCTAAAAAACCAAGTTGTGAAACTTGTAAATTAACAAAAATATGCAAAGAAAAACAAAAGTAAAACTTTTGTTTTTTTTAGTTTTCAGTAATACGAATTGTTCTTGTATGAGTTTTAGTATAATCGTTATATTTTACATTATAAGTAATAGTATAGTTACCAGGACTACTATAAGTTATACTTCCCGCACTTTGATCAGTATCGATATTACGATATGTCTTAGTTATTGTAGAACTATTTGTCACATCAAGACCATTATCATATACAGTAACACCTGGATCACTATAAAGAGTATCAACTTTTAGATTAATAGTGCTTTCTCCGTTTAACTGTGAGTAAACAATAGAATCAGCATCTTCAAAATTTAAAGTTAGTGATGTACCACTACTAGCATTGCTTTTAAATATTGTATAAGCACTTTTTACAATATAAGTAATTGGTTTACTAGTTGAAAATATTTGAATATTTATATTATTTTTTTCAGTTGTACCGACAAGTTGCAACGTACCATCTGCTTTTAAAACATATATATCATATCCTACTTTTCCTATATATGATTTATTATATTCTATTCTAGCATTTAAATTAGCTGCTTGATAATCTGGTTTATAGAATATCTTTTTAAACATATCAGCTAAGTAGGTTTCATTAATAGCATCTGGCGTATCAATAGGATCCCATGATAGAGCAACAACATTACCATTTAATTCACCATCTAAATTTGAAACATTAGCTAATTGCGAGAATCTTTTTGATGTTACTGTAGGTTCAGTTCCTTTTTTAAATAGTTCAGTAGTAATTAAATCACTAGGTGTAAATTTACTTGGTAAATAAGCTTCATGCCATCCTTTTTCAACTTGAACAGCAACTACATCATTAGGTTTAGTAATATTAGTACTTCTACTAAAGACTCCTTTAGCAACGGCTTGGAAAATAGCAGAATGATAAGCATTACCGAAACGAGTTATATAATTTGGATCAATTTTTTCATATCCATACCAAACTCCAATAGAGTATTCATCAGTCATACCAACAACCCATAAGTCATTGATTGCATCTCTTGGTAATTTTAATTTTTCTTTATCTTTATCAGAAAAGTTAGTTGTACCTGTTTTAGCAGCATAATTATAACCATTGACATTACCAAATTGGAATAAAGCATACTTAGAAGTAGAGATAAGCATATCATTAACCATATAAGCTGTTTCTTCACTCATTGCTTTCTTTTCTACTGGTTTTTGTTCAAATACTTCATCAGTTTCACGATAGATAATTTTAGTAAAACTATATGGTTCAATATAATACCCTTCATTAGCAAATGCAGCATAGGCAGCACTCATCGATGTTGGACTTTCACCATTATAACCTCCAATTGAATGGGCTTCATGAATGAATGTACCATCTAATTCAGGATGTAAACCTAAATTAGTTACGAATTTATAAATATTAGCATTTGAAATTTTTTGAAATGCTTTTAAAGCTGGGATATTTCTTGAATAAACTAGAGCATCTCTAGAAGTCATCCAACCATTATATCCGCCATCCCAGTTATATACTTCTTTTTTTTCTTTATCATTATAATTATGTGGTTCATCAGCCCATGGGGTAAATGTCGACCAATTGTTATATTCAATTCCTGGCCCATAATCGAAAAGTGGTTTAGCACTAGAACCTATTTGTCTTTCAATATCTGTAGCATTATTGAATTTTCCTTCACCAGTACGATGACGCCCAGCTCCAATAGCTACGATAGCGCCTGTTTGAGTATCGATTACTGAAATACCAGCATCGACAACGTCATTTTCCCAGGTAAATGTTTCACCATTCATAATTTTATTGACATGGTCTTGTTTTGCGCGATCCATTGTTGTATATATTTCCATTGGAACAGTATATATATTATTTCCTGTTTTGATTCTCACTTCTTTGGCAACGGTATCAATAAAATCTTGATATTCTTTACTTGTAGTATTATTAGTATTTAATAAAGATTCAATAGTAATAGCAGACGCTACTTCTCTTTCTTGTTTATTAATATATCCGTGTCTTTCCATTAACGATAAAACAGTATTTCTTCTTTTAGTAGCTGCTTCAATATCGTTATACGGACTATAAGCACTAGGTGATTGGAACAAACCTGCGATTAATGATGCTTCCGATAAATTTAAATCCTTAGCAGATTTTCCAAAATAAGTTAATGCTGCTTGTTCAACACCGTAAGCCCCACTTCCTAAATAATATGAATTAGCATAAAATTCTAATATTTCTTTTTTAGTATAAGATTTTTCTACTTTAAATATGGACATATAAATATCGGTAAATTTTCTAACAATTCCTGCCCAACCTGTATCTATAGTTGAAGTAAATGAATTCTTTACAAGTTGCATTGTTATAGTAGAAGCACCACCGGCATTACTACTACCTGATATTTGACCAAAAGATGCTTTTAAGAAACGAGGTAAGTCAAATCCATTATGTTGAAAAAATCTTGCATCTTCAGTAGCGATAATCGCATCTATTAATACTTCTGGCATTTCATCATAACTAATTTTTTCTCTTCTTTCAACACCTAATTTAGCATATATCTTTCCATCTTTATCATATATAACAGTCGATTCTTGTTTATATAATTTATCGGGATCAAAGTTTGGTGAGTTTTTAGCAATCATAAAGAAGAATAAGAAGGTAGCTATTAAGCCGATAATACCAATTACAAAAATAATAATTAAAGCAATCTTAAATATCTTTTTCTTTTTAGTTTTTTTACTTTTAGTAATCTTTTTACTTGTCTTTTTACTTTGTTTAGTATTTTTGTTATTACCTTTTTTCTTTTTTAACTTATCTAAAACAATTGGTAACCCAAATAATAGAAAGTCAATAATACCTACTATTATTAAAGATTTAACCCATCCTATGGCAAAGATACCTGTAATAAAGGCAACAACGCTTATTAGTATCAGCATAAGATTTGTTTTATTTTTTTTAATTATTTTCACTATCTTTTTCATATAAATCTCCTCTAAAATATATTTGTTCGATTACTTTTAAATAATCTAGTCTTGGACAATAATTTAGTTTTAATAAGTATCCCTCTTCTTTGAAATATTGAAGGGGAATAGATTTTCTTTTTTCTGTATTAATAAAGTTAAATAATTTGTGAGCTTCTAAAAGATAAATTTCATTTAATCTAGTAAATTTTACAATTATGAAACCAATACCATCCATCTTTGTTATAGAATTTAAATGCTCTATTTGATGATTATGAATATTTCGTAAAGGAAAATTATTTGCTCTTGTTTCTTTAGCTTCAAAATCAATATACCTTCCTTTATAAATACCATTATAATCAGTAGTTGATGGAGTTTCAAAATAAGCTTTTTTAATCACAGCTTCATTTCTTGATGGATAATCAACTTCTACTAATTTAATAGGAGTTGGTTTTTTATGTATTACCGCAATATTATTACTTAAGTAATAATCATTCGTATTATTGATGTCTGATTCTAAGTTCATTCCTCTATTAACGTAACTAATAGGCTTATGATATTGTTTCTTTATTCCTGTTGGATACCTCATATCATCACCACTACAATTATACTATACTTTAAGTATTTTTTCTACAAAAAAAATAAAATGCCTAAAAATGTCGTAATGTAGTTAGAAGATACTTTTTTTAACTACTATTGTCGAAAGTAAAGAATATTTTTTTGTGATGTGTTAGAGTATGAATGAGGTGACATATGAATAAACATCATATACAAAGAGTGTTTGATGAAATGATGGAGAATGTAAGTTATATAAAGAGATCTACTTACTTCAAAAAGTAGATTTTTTTGTGTTATAATTAATTTGGTGGTAGTATGAAAAAAGTAGTCTTAGTATTGTTAATTTTTTTAATTAGTGGATGTGAACAAGGTATTCAAAATGATAAAGATGTGGAATTAAATTATGATAAGGAATATTATACAGTATATACTCCTTATAAAAATGGTGTAAGCAATAATTATGTAGTTGGCAATAGTATCAATAATTATAATATTGAAGAAATTGAATCAGCATTAATGTATGAGTCGATGAAATACTTTAAGACTAATAATTCTTATTATCAAGAAGGACAATATTTAACTGAAAAAACACTAAAAAAATTACTTGATAATGAACACCTTAATTTATCAGAAAAAAACAATAGATA
>Ga0265294_10011302_pt1 | contig 10049 bp, 9 predicted proteins | sample MunlanPumphouse3_FD_192504 | JGI IMG/M metagenome (GOLD analysis project Ga0265294, IMG submission 192504) | Groundwater microbial communities from a municipal landfill in Southern Ontario, Canada - Pumphouse #3 | ecosystem: Environmental > Aquatic > Deep subsurface > Groundwater | place...
ATGCCCTTGATCGAGATCATCTTTGATTTTTATGACAAACTGAAAACTGTATCCCGGGGCTATGCTTCATTGGACTATGTATTCAAGGACTTTCGGGTATCCCAGGTTGTGAAGGTGGATATCCTGATCAATGGCGAAAAGGTGGATGCCATGAGCTTCATTTGCCATCAGGATAAAGCGCACAATTGGGGGAAAAGCGTTACTGACACTCTTTCGGATGTGATACCGCGGCATATGTTCAAAATAGCCCTGCAAGCCAGCATAGGTGCCAAAATCATTGCTCGCAGCACAATCAACGCCATGCGCAAGGATGTATTGGCCAAATGCTATGGCGGCGATGTTTCCCGTAAACGGAAGCTGCTGGAAAAACAGAAAGAAGGCAAAAAGAAAATGAAGGAGATCGGTAACGTAACCGTGCCTCAGGAAGCCTTCCTGGCAGTTTTGAAAGCAGATCGGGATTGAAATGAAGCCCTGGCTGACAGCATTGATCCTGCTGTTGATAAGCCCGATGCTTGCGGCCATCACTATTGCTGAAATCAGCTTTGATGCCGATTTCAGCGTTTCCGGAGCGGAGCTAAGGAAAGCCTCTGGACTGGTTCTCGGGCAGGAATATGAGCCCTCAAAAGTAAGCCAGGCAATTGCCGGGATTCAGGCTTATCTGCAAAGCCAGGGTGACTACTACGTGCTGGTGTTCAATCCGGAACTCATTGCCCTGGATGCGCAACACATCCATTTGCAGTTCAGGCTGAGACGGATGGCGGATAGTGGGGCTGTCCGGATCAAGTATAGTGGTTTGCGGCATTTTTCCCTCAGTACTCTGCACAATCTGGCCTATACTTCGGAGGAAGGGGAGTATGCTCTGGTGGATTTACCCAGGATCATGCAAAGGGTTTTGGAACTGTATCAGGAGCGGGGCTACCTGTTTGCCAGGGTGCAGCTTGATTCGATCGTATATGAGCAGGGCCTGGTAGCCTATATCCAGATTCAGGAGGGGAAGATCTTTGAACCCCAGAGATACCATTTTCGGGGAAACAAGGTTACCCGGGAAGCCACCATATTGAAAAACTCCGGATTGCTGGGGGAAAAGATCATTACTCCCACCAAGCTGTTACAGGCGGAGCAAAATCTGAACAGCAAGTCCTATATCACCAGCAGCAGGATTTTGCCGGTAGATGATACGAGCCTGTTGTTTGATATACAGGAAGGCCGCATGACCTATCTGGAGGGAGTATTGGGCTTGAGTGACGAATCCGGAAAACGCAAACTATCCGGAATGGTGAATATCGATTTTCAGAACCTTTGGGGAACTGACCGAGCCATCAACCTGTATTGGCGCAGCACTCCGAATCAATACTCCGAGCTGAAGTTTCGCTATCATGAGGCGGGTTTGCCCAGTTTGCCCCTGGGAGCAGATCTGGAGCTTGCCAGAAGCAGTCAGGATACTCTGTGGATCATCAGCAGCATGGGTGCTCAAGTATACTATCAAAGCCTCTATCAGAAATATGGGATCAGCGGTTATGGGCAGTCTGTATTGCCTGGCTCTGGCAATTCCGAGTTTGAGAAGAGTAGTTCCCAAAGCATCGGTGCCTTCTGGGGCTATCAGAATATCCTTGGCGAACGCATACCCCAGCGGGGAGTGAAGCTAAATGCCAGCTATCAGTATATCTTTGGTGAGGATTCAAACAATGGCAGTTTCCAGGCCGATGCCAGGATCTATCATCCCATTCGCAACAGGTGGATTGCGCATTTAGGCACAAGTGTGAAATCCTATGAGAAGTCGGAAGTGGCGGAATATGACCGCTTTCGCATGGGTGGGCACAATTCACTAAGGGGATTTCGGGAGGATGAGTTTCAAAGCTGGCGCCTGGCCTGGCTGAATGCGGAGCTACGCTATATGCTGGGGCCTCAAAGCATGATTTATGCGTTTTACGATCATGGATTTATGGCTTTGGATGATTCACGCCTGAAAATGGACCTGTTTTCCGTTGGAGCGGGGATCAGTATCGATACCCGGATCGGTATTTTGAGTCTGGGCTATGGCTTGCCATATCGGGATAATAGCTTTACCGATATAGGTTTAGGTATGATTCATATGGGTGTAGATGTCGCCCTGTAAAAAAAAACCTTGCCAAGAAAAGCGAGCTTTTTAACATGTCCCCAATAATACAGAGTATATAGTCGTGCGTAAGGACTGTGTGAGGGATTGATCAGGCTTCCAAGCCTATCCTGCCTCAATAAAATGCGATCGGCAATATTTTTTAAGACAAGACCAAAGCAAAAAAAACAAAAAACCTAAGTTACGCCCCAAAAGGGGTATTACTTATGGAGGAATCAATGAAAAAAGTTATCTTACTCACATTACTCGCTATGATGCTGCTCAGCATGCTTGCCATGAGCGCTTGCAAACCAAAACCGGTTGAAGAGCCCATGACCGAAGAAGCTCCTCTTGAAGAAGCTCCTGTAGTGGAAGATTCTCTCGCTGTTGAAGGCGAAGTGACTCCTGAAGCACCTGTTACTGAGTAACAAAAACCTACCAAGTCATTAACAGTCCTTAAAAAACGGGCATTAGTGCCCGTTTTTTTTTAGCGTTAAAAAAACCTTGCCAGCTTTGATTAAATCAGAAAACATGGTTCCCGTCCTGAAAAGAACTCTGGTAACTTGCTGGGGATATCATGTATTTTTAGGATATATAAGCAAATAAGGACGCCAAAGATGAAAATCCTCGTGATCAATTGTGGGAGTAGTTCGCTAAAGTATGAAGTCTATGAGATGCCCTCCCAACAGAGCTTGGGCAAAGGTCTGATCGAACGGATCGGCTTGAATGATGCCATAATCTCGCAAAACTATCAGGATCAGAAGTTTCAAAAGCAATGCGAGATTCCTGATCATCGCTGTGCTTTTGAATTTATGATGGAAGCATTATTGGATCAGGATCATGGCATTTTATCCAACCTCGGCGAGATAAAGGGAGTTGGCCACCGGGTGGTGCATGGAGGCGAGCAGTATTCCGAATCCGTGCTGATTGATGCGGATGTATTGCGAGCAATAGAAGCCAATATTGAGCTTGCGCCATTGCACAATCCTGCTAATCTGACGGGAATACATGAGAGTCAAAGGGTTTTCCCAGGGGTTCCGCAGGTGGCTGTTTTTGATACGGCATTTCACCAGACACTGCCTCCCAGCGCTTATCTCTATGGCATTCCCCGGGAGTTTTATGAGAAATACCGCATCCGGCGTTATGGCTTCCACGGCACCAGTCATCGCTATGTAGCGGGGATTGCTCTGCAGATGCTAAAACGCAGCAAGGATAATACCAACCTGATCACCTGTCATTTGGGTAATGGCGCTTCGATCACCGCGATTCAGGCCGGACAATCTGTGGATACCTCAATGGGTTTCACACCTCTGGAGGGGCTGATGATGGGAACCCGTAGCGGGGATCTGGATCCCTCGATCATCTTTTATCTGGAGGAGAGGGGTTTTGATTTTCACGATCTGCACAGCATTTTGAACAAGAAAAGCGGCTTATTGGGTCTTTCAGGTATTTCCAGCGATCTCAGAGATATTGAAACCGCAGCAGAGCAGGGAGATCTGAATGCGCAAGAAACCCTGGAAACTTATGCCTATAGGATACGCCGCTATATTGGTGCCTATGCTGCAAATCTGGTGAAAGTGGATGGCATTGTGTTTACCGGAGGAATCGGTCAGAATGCCGTGAAAATGCGTGAACGTATTTGTAATCGGCTGGAAAACGTTGGTATTCACATCAACCACGAGTTAAACCGCCGTGTAGGTGGTGGTGCAGGCATCATATCACAGCCCTATTCGCCAGTGAGCATCCTGGTGATTCCCACCAATGAGGAACTGCAAATAGCCCTGGATGCCGCAACCATCATTAATCCTGGGTTGGATGCAATCGTTATCTAAGTAATCAAGGAGTTTGGATGAAAAAGTTTTGCCTCGGGCTTTCTATGCTGATTATGTTTATGGGGCTTTGGGCTGATACGGGGATACGCGGGATTCGGGCTGAGGATTACCAGGGAGTAGTCTGTCGTCTGGTTCTGGATTTGAACCAGGATGCAAAGTTCACAGTGCAGCAGAAACCTGAGGGTTTGCAGATCAATATTGAAAACTTCGATGGCAGAGATGCCAAAAAACAGCTCAACAGCTCGCTGATCCGGGAACTTCAGGTAAATACCCACGGAGTGTGGGTTGCTACTATCAAGGGTTTACGCTATGAAATGATGCAGCTTTCGGAAACCAGGCAGGCAGTGGTTGATCTGTTCAGCAATCCCCAGAATCTGGAAGGGAAGCTTGCCATCGCCCGATTCTATAGCGACCGGGGAAAATATGCCAGTGCTGATGAAGCTTTTTATGCTCTGGACAGGGGATATCCAGGTAACGATAACGTACTGTATTACTGGGGAATATTGCTCAAACGCCGGGGCAGTAACAGAGCTAATGTCAAACTCGGCCAGATCCCGGAAAGCAGTCCCTATTTTGATGCCGCACAGGAACTGATTCAAAGCGGCAGATACATTCCACAGCTACAGGAGGCTGATGTTCAAGCCAGCATTGAAGCTGACGCACTGGATGAAGTTGCCCTGAGAGATTCCATCTACAAGGTGGATTCACTGGTGGTGGCCGCACCGAAGCTCAGCTTGCGACACCCCAAACCCAAAGCCCTGGATGTGATTGCTGAGATTGCCTCCCAGCATTTCATTCTGGCTCTGCTCGTTTTTGTCAGCACTTTGGTGATAATCAGCATTCTGGTTTTTGGGAGCAGACAGGGTAAGACCAAAAAAACTGAATCATCCATTGGTTTAGAAGCTATGGCGCTACAACGGATGGTACATCGTCTTCTGGCAGATGGCTGGACTCACAAAGAGATTGCCCGGGAGCTAAAAATCGGGGTGAATGATGTGACTTTCATTGCCAACCAGGCACCTCCCCCTGCTGATGAGAGTGAAAGTAATGATTCATAGTAAAAGCTGGGGGCTGCTGCTCTTGTTGCTTTGGGCAGGAAGCATGCTCAATGCTCTGATCCAGGATTCAGCATTTATGCCACCTGTGCGCAGTTTGATGAAAAGCAGCCTGATTGCCCGCAATCCCTGGCATGAACACTATGCAAGCCGTTTGCGGGATGAAGGGCTCACCCATCCTTTTGAATCATCCCAGGGCTTTTTGCGGCATCTCAAATCCGCTCTCTTGATTGATGATGAGGATGTAAACCTGATCTCCTACCGGGATCAGGAATCCGGTTTTGGGGCTGATCTCAAAGTGTTGGCCGGTTATGAACACAGCTTCATTGATGATGAGGACTACCAGTTTTGGTACAAAGGACTGGATCTCAAGGCATCTGCAGGGAAAAGGTTGCATCTGTTCAGCCGCTGGTATAATGGAGCCTTCTATGGCAATCTGGATGCTGCGGAAGAGGATCCTTTGGTGGATGGCTATTTCAAGCGTTTTAACCAGCGCATACAACTGGACAATGTTAATGGCGCAATCTCCTATGATGCAGAGAATTACAGCCTTGCTTTAGGCCGGGGTACTTTTCAGATCAGCCCCTCCGTCAGCGGCAGCATCATCCTTTCAGACCGCGTGAATGACTACGCTTACTTCCTGGCAGAAGGCCGTGCCGGAGCTTTTAGCTTCAGCTTTCTGCACGGGTCCCTGATGGCAGATAGCACCTATAGCACTATGCAAAACAATATTGTGAACGATCGCAACTATCCGGATAAGTTCATCGCTCTGCATCAAATGAACTATCGTCCCAATCAAGCTTGGGACCTGTATCTGGGAGAGAGCGTGATCTATGGGAATCGTAGCATTGATCTGAACTACATCCTGCCCAACAGCTTCTGGCGCGCGGTGGAGCATAACCTTTGGGATCGGGACAACGTTCTGATCTATGGCGGGATCATCCACCGCATGAATCCGGGATTGACTCTTTATGGGCAGGTAGCCATTGATGAGTTCAGCTATGGCAAGGTCTTCAGCAACTGGTGGGGCAATAAGTATGCCCTGCAAAGCGGAATCGCATATACAACAGTGAATAGCTCTACTAATCTGGAGATCACTGCTGTGCGGCCATACACCTATGCCCATTTTCAAAACCACACCATGTATTCCCATGATGGCCGCCCACTGGGCTATCCGCTGGGTTCAAACGTTGCCAATATCACTATGGAACACTACCAGGTTTTCAATGACTTTTTGGATGGAGCGATCAACCTGAGCTATTCCTATCGCGGTTCCGAGGGATCGGATTGGCGGGAGAATTATCACGATGTCTTTGCTGGGCAAATCGATGATGCTGAGGTTAAATGGTTTGCTGGCGAGATCAGCCGGGATTATGCCATCAGTGGCTATCTTGGATTGCAATTATTCTGGCATCACGAGCTTTTGCTGAGTTATCAGGGAAAGTATCTGGAAGATTGGCAACACAAAGTATCTGGCTGCTGGCAATTCAAGTTTTGAGGTGTAATAATGAGAGCTTTTGACCGCATGGAATGGCCTCGTAAGTTCAAGCTGAAAGGCAGTGTGCTGCTCCTGATAGTCATAGGCGTAATCCTGGGGCTTTTGATTCAACAGTGCCAGAACAAGCGGATTGCCGATAGTGTAGAGATCTCTGATCTCAGCTTCAATGCCTGGGGCAATCAATACATCGAATTGGGTTATGATATTGAGAACAAGGGGAACAAGCCTTTGAAACTGAAGCTGCTGGCTAAAGTGTGGGACCAGCAAGAGATCGAACTGGCCAGTGCCTTGTTTGAAGTGGAAGTTCCCGCTAAAACCAGGCAGACCCGCTCTAAAATGCTGGATCGCCTGCATCGCAGCCTCAAAGAAGGAGAACACCCCGGCAGGGCACATATCAGCCTCTATCAATAACCCAGGCTTTGACGAAAGTTCTTGCCAGCATCACACTTTCTACCTATTATCTATTTAGGACTGAAAACACGACTGAGTCCCAAGGGACTTTGAAAGCCGGGCACCCCGGATTTTAAAGGCTGTTGGGACTTTTTTTCAGCAAGGAGAATCATCATGACAAAACGCATAGATTTAAACACCGAACAAGACACCATTGATTTGGCTCATTATATCGCTCCGTTGTTGGGTCCCGGCTCTGTGCTGACCCTCTATGGGGATTTGGGCAGCGGCAAAACCTTCTTTGTGAAAGCCCTGGGAGCATTCCTGGGTGTTCAGGAAGAGATCGATAGCCCTTCATTTGTAATCTTCAAAGAATACCATTGTGGCAGATTTCCCCTTTATCATCTTGACCTCTACCGTCTGAAAAGTGAGGACGAACTGCTGGATCTGGGGCTGTTTGACATGCTGGAAAGCGGCATCACAGTGATTGAATGGCCAGAGTTGGCAGAAAGCTTCCTGCCCTATCAAAGCCTGAAACTGAAGTTTGGTTTTGAAGGCGAACACCGATTTGTGGAGATCAGTCCGGAAGCAAGCCTGGAAGAATCGTTTAAATAGATCCCATAGGCAGGTGCTTCGAAGCCCTTTAGCTGATTTCCCCAGCCGGTTCTCGTGAGTGGATTTTCTGGCATCTGCAGAGCGGAGAAGCCAGGAGACAGAGAAATCATTTGACACCAGCCTGCTGCTTCAATATCTTGTCCGCTAAGATAAGAGGAAAGAACAATGAAAATTAAAATGACTAGAGAGTTCATCCACAAGCTGCCCAAGACTGATCTGCACGTGCATCTTGACGGTAGTGTACGGCCAGAAACCATTATTGATCTGGCCAGGGAGTTCAAGATCGAGCTTCCCACCATGGACGTGGAAGAACTGCGTAAACTAATCGTATGCGGTGAGCATACCAAAAGCTTGGAAGACTATTTGCGCGGGTTCAACATTGTGAACCTGGTGCTGCAGAATAAAGATGGCCTGAAACGTGCTGCCTATGAACTGGCAGAGGATGCGGCCAAAGAAAACGTGCGCTACATGGAAGTTCGCTATTCCCCAATCCTGCATACTAATGGCGGATTGAAGCTTACCGAGATTTCCCAGGCAGTGATTGATGGGTTGCAGAAGGGCGAACGGGATTTTGGGATTCAGACAGGGGTGATTATCTGCGGTATTCGCAATATGGATCCCACCACTTCTCTGAAACTGGCAGAGCTGGCGATTGCCTTTAAAAACAAAGGTGTGATCGCTTTTGATCTGGCTGGGGGAGAATATAACCATCCCGCCAAAGATCACAAGGAAGCCTTTGATCTGGCGCTGAAGAACAACCTCAACATCACCATTCATGCCGGTGAGGCTTATGGCCCGGAATCCATCCATCAAGCTCTGCACTATTGCGGAACGCACCGCATCGGACATGGTACACGGCTGGTGGAAGATGGCGATCTTCTGAACTATGTGAATGATCACCGGATCCCTCTGGAAATCTGCATCAAGAGCAATCTGCACACCAAAGCAGTATCCAACATCAAGAGCCATCCCATTGATTTCTATATCGACTATGGCTTGAGAGTGACCATTAATACCGATAACCGCACAATCAGCGATACCACCGTAACCGATGAATACATGCTAGCGATCGATAAACTCGGTTTGGATTATTCCACGGTGAAGAACGTCATCCTCAATGGCTTCAAAAGTGCATTTATGCCTTATAAAGAGCGGGTGCGCCTGATCAATCAAACTCTCAAGGATATTGAGGATATTGAGGAAGCGGAGCTGAAAACCAAGATCAAAGTAAAGGAAAACCTCTAAATCATGCATAGCGCAATCCGGGAATCGCTGACCATAGCTCAGCGAACGCTTGATAACTTCATTCTGGACGATCAGAATATTCAACGCATTGCCGATATCGCCCTGCTCATTGCAGAATGCTATCGCCGCAGGGGCAAAGTGATCATCTTTGGCAATGGGGGCAGCATGTGCGATGCGATGCATTTCGCCGAAGAACTGACCGGCAGATTCCGCAAGGACAGACCACCCCTGCCAGCGATTGCGATCAGTGATCCTGCCCATATCACCTGCGTAGGCAATGACTATGGCTTTGACGAGATCTTTGCCCGGGGCGTTCAAGCCTATGCTACAGCGGGAGATGTCATAATTGGCATTTCCACCAGCGGCTCTTCACAAAACATCATCAAGGCTCTGAACAGCGCCAGAAATCTGGATTGCACCACAGTTGCTCTTCTGGGCAAGGATGGCGGAAAACTCGCCGGAACCTGCGATTTTGAAATCATTATCCCCGGCGAAACCAGCGATCGCATCCAGGAAATCCATACTCTCATCCTGCATATCCTGATCCAGGAGATCGAACACGAACTCTTTTATCCGGCTGATAGACCAGCCCTTTTTGCATAGACAAAGGAACATATTATGAAAAAGACAATCCTTGCTTTGCTAATCACCATTTTTGTATGCGGATTGGCAGCAGACTATTATGATGGTATCGGTGATCTGAACCAACAGGCTCTCCTGAATGCCCTCAGAAACCTGATTGATACCAATACCTATTCCAGCTACGATGGCGCTAAAGACTTCCTGTTTCAGGAGCTTGATAATGTGAGTGGAACTGTAAAGTGTATTTACACTGGGCAGGTCTATAACATCAGTTCCAGCTACAACGGGTCATCAAACCCCAATACCGAGCACACCTATGCCCAAAGCTGGTTCAGCAGTAGCGAAAGCAGCCGTAAAAAAGCCGATCTGCATCACCTGTTCATCACAACCATGCAGGTAAACTCCTCCCGCGGTAACCTGCCATTCAACAATGTGGCAAGCACCGCCGCTTCCACGGTTTACTACAGCGATACCCCCTGGCAGAGCTATCGGGGGAATGATAACTGGGGTCATACTGTCTTTGAGCCGGCGGATCAATCCAAGGGAAACGTAGCCCGAGCTCTGCTCTATTTTTATACGCGCTACAATGATGGGCTCAATCAGGGCGGTGTAAATATGATTCCTACCCTGCGTACCTGGCATCAGGCTGATCCCCCCGATAATGCAGAGATTGCCCGCAATCAGGACGTTTTTGAGTTCCAAACCAATCGTAATCCCTATGTGGATCATCCGGAATA
>Ga0265294_10011303_pt1 | contig 10049 bp, 10 predicted proteins | sample MunlanPumphouse3_FD_192504 | JGI IMG/M metagenome (GOLD analysis project Ga0265294, IMG submission 192504) | Groundwater microbial communities from a municipal landfill in Southern Ontario, Canada - Pumphouse #3 | ecosystem: Environmental > Aquatic > Deep subsurface > Groundwater | place...
AACTTGTTTAATTTGACCTTTGACTTCTTCAAACGTTAATTTTTTAGACGGTGTTTTATCTTCTAAATAAATAACATGAAATCCAAATTGTGTTTTTACAGGAGTTTTAGAATACGTTCCTTTTTTTAAAGCACTTGCAGCACTTGAAAACTCTGGCACCATTTGATTGGCGGCAAACTCACCTAAAGAACCACCATTTTTACCGGTAGGTCCTGTTGATTTTGTTTTGGCTAATTCAATAAAATCTTCTAATTTATTTTTTGAAGCATCCAATGTTTTAATAATACTTTTTGCTTCTTCTTCCGTTTGAACTAAAATATGTCGAGCATTTAATTTTTCAGGCGTTACAAATTGGTCTGGGTTTTGTGCAAAGTAATCGCTCACTTCTTTGTCTGTGACTTGCACTTTTTTAAACTCTTCTTGCATCCAAATTTCTAATGCCAAATCTTTTTTAATTTTTTCCAATGCTTCTTTAAATGAAGCGTTTTTTTCAACACCACTTTGCAGTGCTGATTTTGTTAAGAGTTTTTTCTCAACCAATTGAGTAATAACCATTTCTTGTGTTTTTTCTGGTAACGTATCAAAATTAACTTGTGGGTTTCTTAAAACAACAGCAATATCTTCTTTGGTAACATTCTCACCATCAACCGTTGCGTACACATCTTTTGCACTTAAACTTGTCGTTGCGATTGCCAAAGCTGTCACTAAACTTAAAACTAATTTTCTACTGGTAACTCTATTTTGCATACATTTCCTTTGAGGTTTTTTACGTGTTATTTGATCGTCTTTTTATCAACAAGGCGTTAATAATACTTGAATGGCATTGTATCATAATCCAAATAAAGTATCGTTGCACTATTTTTAAGAATTTTTAAAATTTAACTTAAAAACCCTTTAAAAAATCAAATTCTTATGATATAATTCCGAAAATTTAAACTTAACTTAAATTTAAGCTCAACTTAAAGCACAAAATGACTTTATAAAAAAGGATATCCATTTATGAGAATTTTAATCATTGAAGACGAAATTACACTTAACCGAACACTACAAGAAGGCTTAACAGATTTTGGTTACCAAGTAGATACAGCAGAAAATTATAAAGACGCTGAATATTTTATTGACATTAGAAATTATGATTTAGTATTAACAGATTGGATGTTACCCGATGGTGATGGAATTGAATTATGTAAAATTGTAAAAAACAGAAGTTCAAGAACCGCTGTGGTTATTCTTTCAGCACGAGATGATAAAGAAAGTGAAATTGAAGCGCTTAAATCAGGGGCAGATGACTATATTAAAAAACCATTTGATTTTGATATTTTATTGGCACGAATTGAAGCAAGACTTCGATTTGGTGGTACTAATATTATCGAAATTGATGACTTATCAATTAATCCAGATGAAGAAAAAATCATGTACGACGGTGAAGAGATTGAATTAAAAGGGAAACCTTTTGAAGTTTTAACACACCTTGCACGACACAGAGATCAAATTGTTTCTAAAGAACAATTGCTTGATGCGATTTGGGAAGAACCCGAATTAGTAACACCAAACGTTATTGAAGTTGCGATTAACCAAATCAGACAAAAAATGGATAAACCTTTAAATATTTCAACCATTGAAACTATCCGAAGAAGAGGTTATCGATTTTGTTATCCAAACACAACAAGCGATACATCTAACAACAACTAAGAAGCCCTCTTATGCGAAACTCGAAGAGCATTTATAAGCAATTTCACCAGAAACTTATCTTTGCTACTTCGATTTTTATCGTCACTCTCTCTTTTATTTTTTACGGTTACACCAAAGCTACCATTTATGAAGACATCAAAGATGGACTTTTACAAGATGCCAAACTCATTTACAAAGTCAGCAAAGAGTCTAAATTTCAAGATGCTACGTTTAATGTCATTACTTTAGGTGATGTCAATGTTGACATTGTGGCAATAGAAGAGGTCAATGATATTAAATACATTAACTTTAAACAAAACGACGACTATTTTGTACAACTGCTGTATCCTTTTGAATTATCGGAAAAAAAATTTATAAAAATTACCAAAAATATCAACTCTTCGCGAAAAATGCTCAGCAAAATTTTTAACAATATTTTACTTTTAAGTCTGGGTGGTTTAATTATGGTTATTTTATATGCGTTTACGGTTTCTAAGACGTTATTAAAACCCATTATTCAAATTACAGAAAAACTCTCCAATATGAATGAAAACTTTTTAACCCAAATCGATAAAAATACTCTTCCCATTGAGTTTCACCCTTTAGCCAATTCCATTAATACCTTAACCAATAAAATACAAAACTTTGTCAAATTTAAAAAAGAACTTTTTATTGGAGCAGCACACGAACTCAAAACACCCTTAGCGGTTATGAAACTTAAAAATGAAGTCACCTTAATGAAAAAACGAGAGTGCGATAAATATGAAGAAACCCTAAAACTGACTATTTCTCAAATCAATGAAATGAATAAAATGATTACTTCTATTTTAGACATCGGACGAGCCGAAGGAGCGCAGTTTGAAAAACCAGTTGAACTGGATATTGTCAATTTTTTAAACTCTAAAATCAATGATTACCGATTGCTTTCAGAACAAAAAGAGGTCAATTTACATTTTAATACGAAACTCAAATCGTTTATTACCATTATTCAACCTACTTTACTGACACATATTATTCAAAACTTTGTACAAAATGCCATTAAGTTTACCCCTAAAGGCAATAACATTCAAGTGAATTTATATAAAAGTAAAAATACCGCTGTCATTGAAGTCATTGATGAAGGTATAGGAATTGATGAGAGCATTGATTTATTTGCCCCATTTAAACGTGTAGGTGCAGAATCAGGAGCAGGATTAGGACTATTTTTAGCCAAAAATGCAGCCGACACCTTGGGGGCAACAATCAGTTTAAAAAACAGACCCGATGAAATAAAAGGAACCATTGCTACGTTAATTTTATCGAGCAATCCTACGTGTAAGATTTGAAAGAAGTGAATAGTAAAAAGTGAGAAGTATCTCACTTAACTCGTCACTCGTTACTTTTCACTCTTTACTTCTTACTCTGAAAATAAGGCTTTGTGTTCGATTTTTGTACAGTGGTTTTGTACGACTTTCATACCGGCATCTTTGGCTTTTTGTGCGGCTTCATTGTTTACTAGTCCCAGTTGTGTCCAAACCGTATCAACGTCACCTCTCATAATGGCTTCATCAATGACTTCGGCAATCACATCGGGTTTTCTGAAAATATCCACCATGTCAATCTTAAAAGGAATCTCACTCAAGCTTCGATACACTTTTTCTCCTAAAATAACCTCTTCTTTAGGATACACAGGAACAATGATAAATCCTGCATTTTTTAAATAGTTTGCAACCATATTACTGGCTTTACTCGCATCGGGGGAACACCCAATAATCGCAATGGTTTTTGTGGCTTCAAATATTTTTTTAATCTCTTTACTGTTTGAATTTACTGTTGGCATTTCACAACTCATTTTTCAATCCTTTTAAGTTTTTCTTGAATATAGTGTTTGACATCTTCATAATTAATCGTTTCGGTAAAATCATCAAATTTTGCTCCCGCAGCATTAGGATGCCCTCCTCCATTGGCAAGTTTTAAAGCCATTTGAGAAACATCGACTTTTCCATTGGCACGCAATGAAATAGCGCCTCTTCGGCTGATATCGATAAAAAAATCATACTCTTCATTGGATTTTAAAAATGCATTTGCAGGAATAGAAATGGAACCCAATGTGTAGGTTAATAACCCTTTGTGAGTTTTGTAGTAAATGGTGAGTTCATCTTTTTTATTCTCTAAGGTTTGTACTAAATAACGTGCACTTAAATTATCCATGGTATTGTTATTTTCATCGAGTTTTAAATACTCTTTTTTGATAAAATGGATACTGTCATCTAAGGCAATGTTGCCATTGGTTTCGTTGACAAACTTCGATGTTGTTTTAAGTAGCCACATTCGATATTCTCGGTTCTCATCGGAAAATAACACACTGTTGATTTCATTGGCTTGAGTGACCAATCGCATGAGAACTTTTCCAAATTCAAAGTTTTTACTTTCGTGTTCAAGCCAAATATCCACGGCATTAATCGAATCGACCAAGGGTTTAATCCATGCATTTTCTTCGCAAGAAAACCCTTCATACTCATCATACAAATAGTCATATACAATTTTCGTTGCACAACGTGCGGTGTCTAAAAAATACCAATCGTATTTTGCCGCACACTTTTCTCCCGTAATATGATGATCCAACAGTTGCAATTTAATATTTGCTCCGTTGTTGTTGAGTTCAAGAATGGCTTTGTCCAAATCTTTGGCTTCGCCCAAGGTTAAATTCAAATCGCTGATAATAAAAAGAATCTCTTCATCTAAATGCTCTTTTATTTTTTCTAAAACTTTGCCAATGCTCAGTTTTACTTCTAAGCCATAATTGGCATTGATAAAAAAACCTTTTTTAAAAAACTCTTTGGTCAGTAACTGACAGCCGTAGCCGTCTAAATCGGTATGAGAAATATGAAACAGCTTCATTCGGCAATATCTTTTAAGGTGAGATCTTTTAAAAACAAGTTGATTTTTGCTTGTAAATTATTCAATAATGGCCAAATGGTACAACAACTTCCAACATCTGAAGGGCAAGAAGCAATCGAAGGAGAGCATTCAAACACCGATGGCATTTTTTCTTCCGCTGCTGTGGTAATTTCTAAAATCGTAATTTTATCGTACGGTTTATTTAAAATAAATCCACCATTAACACCTTTATAAGATTTTACGATTTCATATTTGGCTAAGTTTTGCATGATTTTTGCTAAAAAAGATTTTGAAATATTTAACTCACGAGAAAGGACATCCACATTTTTAGGTTCATCACTTTTTGCAATGGAAATAAGTGAAAGTAATGCATACTCGCTCTTTTTTGTAAGTAACATAAATTTCCTAATTTTTAAATTTTTCTATTTTACATAAATTATGTTTAAGATTTGTGGAATTAAAAATTATAGTTTGAATATTTTGAAGAAGGTTGGGAAGTTGGAAATAAAGGTCTTTAAAAAAAGACCTTTAAAAAATTATTTAGCTCTAATTCCTAAATCTGCTACTAAGCTAGTAAATTTAGCGTAATCTGTTTTTCTTAGGTATTTAAGAAGTCTTTTTCTTTTACCTACCATTTTAAGTAATCCTAATCTTGATGAGTGATCTTTTTTGTTGATCTTTAAATGTTCTGTAAGAACTTTAATTTGCTCTGTTAAAACTGCGATTTGAACTTCCGCAGAACCTGTATCTTTTTCATCTCTTCTGTATTTAGCAATAATTTCGCTTTTTACATCCTGATCTAAAGCCATAATGACCTCCTGATTGGTATAGTGTCTCACTGTTTTCACAATGGAGGCGTATTATAAGAAAATTAGTATTAAAGTTACTTTAAGTAATTTCCTCTTTTCACTTTTAATTTTTCTCTCTGATTTCTTAATTTAACACTCACCCTCCCGTTTCATAAAACGCTCGGCTTGAAGTGCTGTCTTGACTCCATTTGTTTTTTTCGGGTTTATTGGCTAACACATTTTTTAAGATTTGTGTGGCTTTTTGGATATCATTATTTTGTATGGCTTCTTTAATACTTTGAGCATCTTCAAAGTACAAACAAGGAATCAGCACTCCACTGGCTGTTAATCGTACTCGATTACAAGTAGAGCAAAAATCGTCTTTGTGCGGTTCTATGATTCCAAAAACATAACCATCGTCAAGCTGATAATCCTGAGAAGGAGAACTGCCTTTTCGTTCGCATTTCGTAAAATGATATTTTTTAGCAATAATGTCTTGAATTTCTTGCGAGTTATACCCTTTTGTACTCATAGAAGCTTGTTGATTTTCCATAAATTCGATAAAACGTACGATGTACCCTTTTTCTTTACAAAATTCCAAAATATCAATGAGTTCATCGTCATTAACTCCTTGCATTGGCACACAATTGACTTTTATTTTAAGACCCACATCATGCGCTTTTTGGATTCCTTCTAACACCGTTGCTAAAACATCTTTTTGGGCAATTTTAAAAGCCACTTCGGGTTTTAAAGAATCCAAAGAGACATTCAATCGTTTAAGTCCTGCATCTTTTAATTTTTGTGCAGCTTGTGGTAATAAATAAGCATTGGTTGTCAAAGCTAAGTCAATATCACTTTTGTATTGTGCAATCATTGCAATAAAGTGTTCTAATCCTTCTCGTAACAGTGGTTCACCACCTGTAATTCTGACTTTTTTAACGCCCTCATCAATGCACACTTTTACAAAAGCAAATAAATCTTCATAGGAGAGTAAATTTTCTTTAGGAACCCATGAAAATGGTTTTTCTGGCATACAATATTGGCATCTAAAATTACATCGTTCGGTCACTGAGACCCTTAAATAATCAACAACTCGGTTGTGTCCATCTATTAACATATCAATCACTTAATTATAAATTTCGTTAGGATAATATAAAATGGCTTAAATAAAATAGTATTAGGTACCTAGTTTGACTTTACAAGAAATTATTAATTCAATTGACTTTTTTAAGACTTTAAACCAAGAACAAATTGAACAAATTTGCCAAATTGCTTCGGTTAAAAAATTTTCTAAAGATTCCATTTTATATTACGAAAGTGAAAACACGACTAACTTAATGTTTTTAATAAAAGGCTTACTCAAAGTCTACAAAGTCGATAAATTTGACAACGAAATCTTTCTTTACCATATTCATGAAAACTGCATGATTTCCGAACTCTCTTCTTTACGACAAAAAGAGATTTTTTGTTTTTCCAATGCCGAGTTCGTTCGCGATTCAGAAATTTTGTCCATTAATTTTCAAAAGTTTACCAAACTTTTTTTATCTAAAAATATTTTAACTCAAGAGTTTATTGAAGAACTTTTAAAAAAGACGCAACAACTGCAATGTATCATTAACCGTGAATTGGTTTTTGACGCCACAGCAAAAGTTGCTTTTATGTTATACAACGATTTAGAGATGTTCAACCACTTAAAACGCCAAGAGGTCTCTTTTTTACTGCATATCCAACCTGAAACACTCTCTCGTGTTTTAAAACGTCTGGCACGAAACAAAGTCATTGACATTGTTAGTGGAGAAGTTATACTATTAAATCACGATGAATTAACTGCCATCTTTAGAGGAGTAGCCGTATGAAAACCCAAAAAATCAGTACCAAAATAAAAACACTGGGGGCTTTGCTTGTTTTTTTAACACTTTGTATTATTGGAACCACCATTTATTTAAATGAAAATAATACCAAAGATGCGTTGATTATTAATATTGTGGGAAAACAACGAATGCTCACACAAAAAATTGCTAAAAATGTTTTTTATTTACATCAAACCAAATCAAGCAATTTTATTGAACTCGATGCGGCCATTCAAGAGTTTGTTTACAGTTTAAACTCATTAAAAAATGGCAATGACCTTTTAGGCATTAAACCTGTTCCTACTGAAAATATTGCCACGCAGTTTTATATCATTGATATTATTTGGAACAATTACAACCAAAATGTGCAAGATTTTAAACGTGAGCTTTTATTGGAAAAAGATAACTACTCCAAACACACTCAACTTTTTGTTGATACCATTTATAACACCAATACCGTTTTACTCAAAGAAGTGGATAATCTCGTACATCTGTACACCTTGTATGCTGAGAATAAAACCAAATACTTAAAATATTTTCAATACGGTGCAGCGTTGGTATTGTTACTTCTTTTTTTATACGGTTTTATCAAATTAAAAGAGATTGAACAAAATGCACAAAACTTTATTGATTCGACTAAAAAACTCATTTTAAGTGATGAAATTGAACATCTTAAACCCATTGATATGAAAGCCGAACGCGAAATTGTTGAAGTTTCAGACACCATTAATTGTTTTATCAATAAAATCAACTCCGCCATGGAATTCTCAACCAGTGCAATTGAACAATCCAAACAAGCTGCCAATAAATTAGAAGAAATTACCGATGAGTTTGATAAAATCTTGGACGATTTAAAAGACTCTGCGACCATTTCTAAGCAACTTAATAAAAGTGAAGATATGGTCATTGAATCCACTGAAGATTTAATTGCTTCGACCAAACGCCTTCAAGAACTCAAAAATGAACTCGATAAGCTAAAAGCACACTGTCAAAACAGTTAAGCTTAGCTTATAATTCACATAACAATATTTAATAAAGCTTAACTCTTTAAACTAATTACATTGATATATGTCAATTTAAAAAATCTCATAAAAGTATACAATATTGCGTTTATTCAAAAGAGGTAACAATTTTGTGCCTGTTTTGAAAAATTGTTGTTGTATGGCTAATTAAGGGATTCCTTAATTAATTTATTTCAAGGAGAGAGAAGATGAAACAGTTAAATTTACTCTCATCACTTATTCTTGGAAGTGTTATTTCTGCTGGTGTGGCAACCGCAAGTAATACTTTAGAACAAGTAATGAAAGATCGAGGATTAACCGAAAGAGATATTTTAGCCGCAGCTAAAACCTATACTCCAACGGGAATGAAAGATGAATACTACGCTTTTAGTTCAGGTGGACAAAGTGGACAAGTCATTGTCTATGGTGTTCCTTCTATGAGACTTTTAAAATATATTGGGGTATTTACACCCGAACCTTGGCAAGGATATGGTTTTGATAATGAATCAAAAAAAGTTCTTGAAAGTGGATATATAAGGGGTCAAGAGATTAAATGGGGAGATACTCACCATCCCAATTTTAGTGAAAAAAATGGGGAATATGTCGGAGATTATCTTTTTATTAACGATAAAGCCAATCCAAGAATTGCCGTCATTAACTTACACGATTTTGAAACCACTCAAATTGTGGTCAATCCCGTTTTAAGAAGTACTCATGGTGGAAGTTTTGTTACGCCAAATACTGAATACATCATTGATGCAGCACAATATGCAGCACCGTATGAAAATGAATACTTCCCAATTGAGATGTATGAAGAGAAATATCGAGGGGGAGTTACCCTATGGAAATTTGATTATGCCAAAGGGAAAATCAATGAAAAAGAGTCTTTTACGTTAGAGCTTCCTCCGTACATGCAAGATTTAAGTGATGCCGGAAAAGGTATTTCTATGGGTTGGGGATTTACCAACAGCTTTAACTCTGAAATGTACACCGGAGGAATTGAGCAAGGAAAACCTCCTTTTGAAGCAGGAATGTCAAGAAATGATACGGACTACTTACACGTATACAATTGGCAAAAAATCGCTGAACTGGCAAAAGATCCTAAAAATGTCAAAGTCATTAACAATCATAGAGTAGTTACCATTGAAGCCGCTGTAAAAGGTGGAGCTTTGTTTTTAATTCCGGAAGCCAAATCACCACACGGTTCAGATGTAACACCCGATGGTCGATTTATTATTGTAGGGGGAAAACTCGATACTCACGCATCTGTGTATGATTTCCAAAAAATCAAAGAACAAATTGATAAAAAAGAGTTTGTAGGTAAAGATCCTTATGGTATTCCTATCTTAGATTTCAAAAAATCTTTGTATGGACAACTTGAACTGGGACTTGGACCATTGCATCACACTTTTGATGAAAAAGATGGCATTGTTTATACCTCATTGTATGTCGATTCACAAATTGTTAAATGGGATTATAAAAACTTAAAAGTCCTTGACAGAGTCAATGTTCACTACAATATTGGACACTTAGACACCATGGAAGGAAAATCAAGTAAACCAAGAGGGAAATATGCAATTGCTTTAAATAAATTATCAATTGATCGATTTTTACCTGTTGGTCCATTGCACCCACAAAGTCACCAGTTAATTGATATTAACAGCGACAAAATGGAACTCATTTACGATATGCCTCTGCCATTGGGAGAACCTCATGATTTAGTCACCATTCATGCGAGTAAAATCAAACCTGCTAAAGGGTATGAAATTGGTACAAACAGCCGAACAGGTGAAGTCCATGAAGGTATGACACTTGCAGGACAAGAGAGAATTGAGAGAAATGGGAACAAAGTAAAAGTC
>Ga0265294_10011304_pt1 | contig 10049 bp, 9 predicted proteins | sample MunlanPumphouse3_FD_192504 | JGI IMG/M metagenome (GOLD analysis project Ga0265294, IMG submission 192504) | Groundwater microbial communities from a municipal landfill in Southern Ontario, Canada - Pumphouse #3 | ecosystem: Environmental > Aquatic > Deep subsurface > Groundwater | place...
CATGGAGACAGCTACTTTATTTTCTGTAGGTTTTAAAAATTCCATTTCAACCGGCGCATTACTACTTGTTTCAGACAAGCCAATGATATCCGAAGGTATCAAGACCGAAGCAAGCGACAAGAAAGTTACGGAAGACTACGTTGAAGAACACATCCGTATCGGCACAGAATCGCTAAAACACCTTATTAATCATGGTACAACCATAAAACACCTGCGATTCGAAGAAGAATTTTAGAAAAGCAACTTTATCCAATGAAATTCGAAGAAATAATAAATAATTTAAAGAATAAAATTTACAGTTCGGTATACTTTCTCACCGGAGAGCAACCCTATTATATAGACATCATAAGTAATGCCATTGAAGATACAGTACTGACGGAAGAAGAAAAAGGATTTAATCAAGCCATAGTTTACGGACGTGATTCTAATGTAAAAGACATCATATCAATGGCTAAACAATATCCGATGATGTCTACTTATCAAGTAATCGTTGTTAAAGAAGCTCAAGATTTAAACAAAATAGAAGAATTAGAGGCATATATTGACAAGCCACAGCCGTCAACCATATTAGTACTTTGTTACAAATACAAAAAATTAGATGGACGTACAGCGTTCTATAAGAAGCTGAAATCTAAAACTGCTTTTTTTGAGACACCAAAAATTTACGACAATCAGGTACCTCAATGGATTTCCGAAAGATGCTTAAATGTTGGTTACAGAATTTCGCCCACAGCTGCTTTGCTGTTAAGTAATTATTTAGGCACGGATCTTCAGAAGATTTCTAACGAGATAGACAAGCTCACCTTAGTTGTTCCGAAGCGTACGCTGATAGATGTTGAACATATAGAAAAACATGTAGGTATCAGTAAAGACTTCAATGTCTACGAGTTACAGAATGCTATAGGCTGTAAGAACATCATGAAAGCAAACCAGATAGTAAATTATTTTGCCGACAACGAAAAAGCCGGACCGATGCCAATGATAACAGCTAATTTATATATGTTTTTCTCAAAAGTAATGCGTTATCATTTTGTGGCAGACAGAAGTCAGATGACTTTATCCAAAGCCTTGGGTGTCAATCCGTTCTTCATAAAAGATTACGCTATGGCGGCTAACAATTATCCTCCCAAAAAGATTTCTGAAATTTTTATGATACTTGAAGACTTCGACATGAGGTCGAAAGGTGTCAACAATAACTCATCGCCGCAGGGCGAGTTACTTAAAGAAATGGTTTTCAAGATAATGCATTAGATTATTATTTTATGGAACTTCAAAAGAAACACGACAGAATAATATTAGGCATTGACCCCGGCTCTTTAAATTTCGGATACAGTTTAATACAGCAAGATGGCAGTCAGTATACGCTGATAATCAAGGGAATACTTCATTTGCAAAGCATAAACGACCAGATAGAAAAAAATAAAAAGATATTTGAATTTCTTGACGAATTATTACGAACATATCTTTTTGATGAGATAGCGATAGAGCAGCCTGTATACGGCAAAGATGCGCAAGCCATGTTAAAGTTGGGACGTGTTTTGGGCTGTTGTGTCGGCTTCGCCGTGTCGCATAAAATACCGATAACCGAATATTTGCCGAAGAATGTGAAAAAAGTAATCACCGGTAACGGCAATGCTGCCAAGCAACAAGTTGCATATTTCGCAGCTCGAATACTGAAAACACCTTTAGAATCAAAGACTTATGATGATACCGATGCGGTTGCCATCGCACTTTGTCATGCTTTTAATTTAAGCGGCATACCAACTATGAGTTCCGGCAGGTCGTGGAGTCAATTTATCAAAAATAATCCGGACAGAATAGTAAAGTAAGTTCAGCAAAGTTATTGACTATTGCATCGGGTTGATAAGCGTTTATCGGTAGTATTCTATTTTTAGGATTAAACCATACAGCTGCTATGCCGGCATTATGTGCACAAAGCATATCCGTTTCATACTCATCTCCTATGTATGCGCATTCTGATTTATCGACTTGAAGCATTTCAATTGCATATTCAAATATTCTCGGGTCAGGTTTTTTATAACCTGCTGTTTCAGAAGTTATTACCTTTCCAAAGAACTTATTTAAACCCGACAAGCGAAGTTTTTTCTGCTGAACATCAAAAAAGCCATTAGACACTATGTGCATTGAGTGTTGTTGCTGCAATCTCTCCAAAGTTAGTATTACATCAGGAAACAATGCCTTTTTTGTCGGCAATATTTCTAAATAGTCATCGTTCATATTTTTAGATGTCGGCACAGAAATCGGCACGCCAAATTCCGCAAAAGTGTATAAAAACCGCAACGATTTAACTTCATTAGCAGTCATTTTATTTTGTCTAAACAGTTCCCAGACATTATCATTATGTTTAGAATACACTTTATAGAAATCGGCGAAATTGCAATTACACATTTGTTGTATATTATACTTTACAAAGACATCTTCCAACGCCGCATGGGAGTTTTCAGCAAAATTCCAAACTGTATTATCCAAATCAAAAAACAAAATCTTATACATACTCGTACATTTTCATAATCAACTAATAACAAATCACTTATAGACAACTTCACACATAAAATTTACCCTGAAAAGTATCAAATTTTTCCAATTTTTCTTCAAAACGTCTAAGCACTACATCATAGCGCATATCCCATTTTGGCGGCATCAGTAAAAACCTTGGCGGCACTTCGCTTGCTATACGTTCAATAGCAATTTCGGGACGAAGTCTTTCTACAAAACGAATTACGAGTTCAAGATATTCTTCAAGTTCATAGAAATAAAAGTCAGACGGATTTTGAACAAACTCGTCAGCCATTTTAGTATTTTTCATAATTTGCAGCTGATGAAATTTTATAGTTTCCAAAGGCAGTTCAGACACCAATTTAGCCTGAGCAACTATCATCTCTTTTGTTTCGCCGGGCAGTCCGAATATCAAATGTCCACCGATATGCAACTGCCGTTTCGCTGTAAAATTCACAGCCTCTACCAAAGACTTATAATCATGACCGCGATTAACTCTTTTCAGGGTATCATCATTTGTAGATTCTATGCCATACTCTATTTTAATATAGTGGTTACAAGCAAGTTCCTGAAGGAAGTCGAGTTTTTGCTCATCAATACAATCGGGGCGAGTACCTATAACTATGCCGACGACATTAGGAAATTCAAGAGCTTCTTTACACATTGCCACCAACTTATCTAACTTACAATATGTATTGGAGAAAGTTTGAAAATACGCAAGATATTTTGAAGCTCTCCGGTATCTTGTAAGATGGAACTCTCTACCCTCCTCCATTTGTTGAGAAATCGACTTTGCAGGATTACAATATGACGGGTTGAAAGCCAATGCGTTACAAAAAGTACAGCCACCAACGCCACAAGTACCATCTCTATTAGGGCACGTTAAGCCTGCATTGATAGAAAGTTTCTGTACCCTTTCGCCAAAAATCTCTCTGAAATATTCAGGATATGAATTATATCTCTTCATCTATAATGAACGAAATCTTAGTGCCGCTTTATTATAATTATCTTCATTTTAATATATCTCAAGCGAAACATTATCATAATGTATCATTTTTTTGTCTTCATTCCAAATGTAAATTAACAAAGTACCATCAAAATCACGAATAACGGGTAAATTATACACAAACGATATATGTTCCCATTCTCCATATTTTTGGATAAAATCATCAATATTATATTGATGATAAAACGATATACTGTCAGCATTTTTTGCACATACGACCATTTTCACGCCGCTACTATCAGGAGAATTAAAATCACCGGATATAAAAACGATGACAGGTTTTTGTGCTAAAGTTGTAAAATTTTTTCTTTTAAAGTTCAAGCCGTATGTAACTTGTGGAACAGTTATACCTGACAGTAATCCTGCTTTTACTTTCCACGAGCAACTATAGCAATTACTCCAATCCACATCAGTATTTTCGCTTTCAAAATCAATAGTTTTCATAATTAAAGCCGTACTATCTGCAAATTTTGTCAACGCCGACATAGATTTATTAGCATCATCATATTTACAAACAGTAATTTTACCATTTCCCCCCACTCTACTTATTCGGTTAACAATTTCCGGATAATTTTTATAAACATGCTCAAAAAACAGAGAATCCTGAAAAACAACATAGTCGTATTTCCATTCTAAAGCATTGATAATCTTATCTCGTGTTGTACTCATAACAACGCTGCCTTTGCGACACATTTTAATAAAGGGAATATTCGGAGCATAAGCATCTAAAACTACAATATGGGCATTTTCATCAATATTCAAGTCTTCAAGTAAATCAGAAGCTCCGTCAAAGTTAGCTGCAGTAATATCAACCATATTAACAGCATACAACTCTCTCCATTTCTTTTGTGTCTGTAAAGACATGATTATCAATAATAAAGACAATAAAGAGACACCAACAGCAAGCAACTTGTTATATTTTGCAGGCAAATCAGGAGCAGTAGAAATCAGCAATATAACAGATAAGATAACCGGCAGATAAAAAGTATCCAAGAAATAATAATTATGGTATTTAAACTGCAGCATCATAGCGCAAAAAAACATCAAACATCCAATTAAGTAGATGATAATAAAAAGTCCGAAATAAGAGAGGTGTACTTTCGGATGCCGTTTCTTTTGCACAATCACAGAATATAATGTTGCCACAACAAGTATTGCCATCAAAATATAGTGATAAATTGTAAAATAGTTCAGCAAGAAGACTTCTTTTATTGATTTCCACACTTCTTGAAAATCGGCAAACGATGATGGAGGTTGCAAACTGCTCAGGAACAAAGAGCCAAATTCGGCTCTCAGATGCCTATTATACAGCATATAGCCCAAAATAAGCATAGCCGACAAACATATTGGAAGCAAAACTCTAATAAATTTTGCTTCACCTTTAATTATCCGCAGCAATTCGATGCAACAAACTGCCACCAAAATGATAGCAAAACTTGTACGTGCCAACGTAGCTATAGTCAAAAACAAAATAGTGTATAAAAAGCACCTATTGTTTTTTGAAAACATTTTATCAGACAGTTTACTGTTTGTCAAATATTTATAATAAAAATAAACAGCTATTATTGTATTTGTCAAAGAAGGAATTGTAGGCAAGAATCCACACTGATAATATGCGAACAGAGGTGAAGTAGCAGCGAACACGAGTACGAGCAATGATTTCCAATAATTTTTTGTAATCTCATACGACAATTTAAACAAGAAATATAGTCCGATGAAACTCATCAAGAATATATATAATCTAAAAATCAATGGAGACTTACAGCCTGTTATTTTCATTATCACAGCAGAAATATAGTCATGAACAGGAAAATCCACCGAAGTAACAGTGGAATTAGTTTGACTTTGCCAATCATCAGGAAATTGTTTATTGTATACGAAAGTCTGCGGTTTAAAAAAGTTCAGGTTATTATCTACGAAACCCAATGAGAGTGCATATCTATCTGACTGCGCCCATGCGTGTACGCTGTTAGGAAAATCGTCAATAAATTTATAATTAAATAGTAAACCAATTAAAGCGATCAACAATATTATCACTAATTTCCAGCCATTGTTTTTCATAACTAAAAGATTAACAATAAGATATTATTTTACCGACAATATCATATCTGCATATTTACCGGGCAATATTAAATGATGATTTCCCAGGGGATTAGTTCGTAATATATTAGCTGCATCATCCGGTAATTTGATTTGTAATTGGGTTCTACAGGCGAAATCGAATTTAGGGGAGGCTAAAACTTCAGCTTCACAGAGGAAGAAATGCTTTAGAGACTTGTCGAATCTAAAAATAGTGCAATACGAATTTTCGATATCGGCTTGGATTGCAGTGCCGATATTAGTTTCAAAATGTGTGACAACATTGATGTTATTTACCAAGTTCAGTGGAGCCGTACAATGCGCCCAAAGGGCGGTATTATCATCAATTTCCACAAGATTAGCCTGCCACGGAACTATACCGGTTAGAGCTTTGATGTACATCATTCCGACTAAAGCCGTAATATCGCCTTCGCATGCAGCAGGGCAGCCGGAAGCATTAAGCAAAGACAGCGGCAGGCAAGCAGTAACCTTGTCGCACATTGCCATTGGAAAGCACTCCACGGTAATTCCTTGAAGGTTGTAATTAGCAACAACATTTTTGAGCAAGCGATAGACTTTAGAAGTTTCCATCAAAAGGCTGATGTCACATTGAGGGAAATTATCATACAGCTCATAATCAGGAGCTAAATGAAAAAAATTCGGCAGTTCATTCCACTGTATATTAAGTAATTCTATTGCAAAATAAGAATACAAATCAGCGACAGTCACTTCAGAATTGACGAGCCATTTGCTTACATTACCGATAACAGCGACTTTACCATTTATAAGGTTATGATTAGCAACAGTTTCGTGTATATATTTAGAATTGGCAATAACATTCACATCATCAAGTGAATGTTTTAAATTTAGCAAATCGGCGGTTTGTTTTATTGAAGATAGATTAAATAATTTAGCGGAATATTTTTTAGATATGAGATATGAAAGTACTTCTGTAGCAGCTGCATAAGAATTATTTTGGTTAGTAGCCAACAGCACAACAGGTTTATCGGCGGCAGCCACTTCTATTGCAGTCTGTTCGGAGCCGCCGGAAGCAAAAAATATAGCATCAGCATCATTATCAACATATTCGCAGTCAATACCGGCAAGTTTATTACTTAGAAACAGCTTGGATTTTTCGTACAGCGAAGTATCAGCGATGTCAGAAGACACTATTACTACTTTCATATCTCATAAATTTTATTTAAACTCTATATGGTCGAGGGTTGTATATTTTTCGCAATAATGGCATTTAAGTTTCAGTGGTTCATCTTCATTATCGATTACAGTAAACTTGCAAGCCACTTCTTGTATATTAGTAATACATTTAGGGTTAATACATTTAGCTATATTTCCGATAGTTTTGGGGACACCTACTGTTCTTTTTTCTATAATTTGAAAATCTTTGATAGTGATGATAGTAGCACTTGGTGCGACTAAAGCGATTTTATCAAGTTCTTTATCTTCAAAAAATTTATTTGCGACTTTAATAATTCCTTTTTTACCAAATTTTTTACTGCCGAAATTAAATCCTATGGTTACTTGTTCGGTAAGATTTTCTATATCAAGAATTTTCACAGCGGTAAACAAGCTATCTACGGGTATATGGTCGATAACGGTACCATTTTCGATAGCAGATACTATAAGTTGTTTTCTTTGTTCCATAATTATCAATTATTTTAAATCTAAGACATGAGCGAGGATAGCTTCGCGCATAAACACGCCATTAAGAGCTTGTTGAAAATAGTATGCTTTAAGATTATCGTCAACATCTATGCTGATTTCGTTAACTCTTGGCAGCGGGTGCATTACTTTCAGGTTATCTTTAGAATTGTCGAGCATATAATTTTTGAGGACGTAGCTATTTTTCACTTTTTCATATTCTAACGGGTCTGCGAATCTTTCACGTTGGATGCGGGTCATATATAAAACATCAACAAGCGGGATAGCTTCTTCGAGGCTTGTCATTTCGTAATAATTAAGATGAGCATCTTTAATACTTTGGATTAGTGAAGATGGCAATCTAAGTTCGTTAGGTGAGACGAGGAAGAAAGTTGCATTAAAATTAGACATGGCTTGAACAAGGGAATGTGTGGTACGTCCATATTTCAGGTCGCCGACTAGTGCTATGTTCAGATTTTCGAGAGTACCTTGAGTTTTCATAATAGAGAACAGGTCGAGCATACACTGTGTTGGGTGTTGATTAGCACCATCACCGGCATTAATGATAGGCACGTGAGAGACTTCATTAGCAAAGCGTGCAGCGCCTTCGAGTGGTGAACGCATCACAATAAGGTCGGCGTACAAGCTCACATTTGTGATAGTATCGCGTAGAGATTCTCCTTTTTGGACACTGGAAGTAGAAGCATCGGTGAAGCCGATAATTCTACCGCCGAGACGTTGTATTGCTGTCTCAAAGCTAAGGCGTGTTCTGGTAGAAGGCTCAAAAAACAAAGTAGCAATTATTTTGTTTTTCAGCAGTTCAGGTTCAGGATTATGTTCAAAATAATCCGCCAATTTGATTAACTCTAAAAGTTCTTCTTTAGAGTAATCGGTAATTGAGATAAGACTTCGATTATTCATAGTACAAAAAAAAGGCGACTAATTAAAGTCGCCTTTATAAATAATTATTTCTTTAAATTATGTTTAACAATGAAATCATCGAGAACATCTTTAAGAGTTGGGGTTCCAATTTCTTGTAAGTCGTAATAAACTCTGGTAGTAGGTTTATTTATCTTGATGATACGATTAAGGTCTATAGGAGTACCAATTACTACTGTGTCGCAATCTACGTTATTAATAGTAGTTTCGAGGTCTTTCAGTTGTTGTTCGCTGTAACCCATAGCAGGAAGGATGTTACCGATATTCGGGTATATTCTGTAAGTTTCAGCGAGTTTACCAACTACATAAGGACGAGCATCAATTTCTTCAATGCAGCCATATTTTCTTGCAGCGATAGTACCTGCGCCTATTTTCATTTCGCCGTGGGTAAGAGTTGGACCATCTTCAACGATGAGGCAACGTTTACCGCGGATAAGTTCAGGGTTGTCAACTTTGCAAGGACTTGCGCCGTCAACAACGATAGCTTTAGGATTAACTTTAACGATATTATCACGAACCGTCTGTATGCCTTCAGGAGAAGCTGAGTCCATTTTATTAATAACGATAACGTCAGCTAATCTCATATTAACTTCGCCCGGATAGTAGCTAACTTCTGCGCCCGGTCTGTGTGGGTCAGCAACTGTAATGGTGAGGTCCGGTTTGTAGAAAGAGAAGTCGTTATTACCACCGTCCCAAAGAACGACATCACAACCAGCAGGGTCAACTTCAGCAGCTCTTAAAATAGCTTCATAGTCAACGCCGGCGTAAATAACGTTACCGCGAACAACATGTGGTTCGTATTCTTCCATCTCTTCGATAGTACATTTATATTTTGCCAAATCTGCAACAGTAGCAAAACGTTCGACTTTTTGTTCTGCAAGGTCGCCATAAGGCATCGGGTGACGAACTGCAACAACTTTAAGACCGCGAGCCATAAGGTCTTCTATAACTGTTCTTGAAGTTTGAGATTTGCCACATCCGGTACGTGTAGCAACAACAGCGATAACCGGTTTAGTACTTGGTATCATGGTTTCTTTAGGTCCCATAAGTATAAAGTTAGCACCGGCAGCATTAACGATAGAACTGATGTTCATCAATCTTTTGTAAGGAACATCACTGTATGCGAAAACACAGTCTACTACATCATTATCTTTTATCAAAGCAGGAAGTTCAGCCTCAGCTACAATAGGAATACCATTAGGATATAAATCAGCTCCGGCGAGAACAGCAGGATAAGCTCTTCCGTCAATGTCAGGGATTTGAGCAGCTGTAAAAGCTACTACATTGTAATTCGCATTACCACGGAAGAAAGTGTTAAAATTGTGAAAGTCTCTTCCGGCAGCACCGATGATTACTACATTTCTTTTCATGATTATAAAATTTTTAGAGTTTATAAATTTTTCGCAAAGGTAAGAAAAATAATTTGAAGTATTAAAGAAAAAAAATAATAATACACTATATTATGTTTTCCGTAGATTCTTTAGCATTGCGAAAATACAAAAAAGAGTTGAGATTTTCTTCTTTTACTTTTTTTATGATTAGAAAAGCGCAGATGTACGCAAATTTTTTCCCGTGTAAATCCGTACCCTGAATATAATTTATTCGTAATTCGTAATTCGTAATTAAAAAAAGGGCGTATACAAGATACGCCCCTACAATGTTTATCTCTTCACAACCTTCTTGATGACTTTGCTGCCATCAACGGTCGTAATCGTCAACATATAAACACCGCTCGCATAACGACTGATGTCTATCGTTGTTGTCTGCTGTAGAGACGATGTACACATCGTCTCTACCAATGCGCCTACCTAATTATGTACGGATATCGATTTGATGTTTGCATTTGCTG